>Ga0114931_10000875_pt1 | contig 37764 bp, 44 predicted proteins | sample 2SBtaG_FD_89579 | JGI IMG/M metagenome (GOLD analysis project Ga0114931, IMG submission 89579) | Deep subsurface microbial communities from Kolumbo volcano to uncover new lineages of life (NeLLi) - 2SBTROV14_V59a metaG | ecosystem: Environmental > Aquatic > Marine > Volcanic | place: Kolumbo... | reverse complement strand
GCACAAAGCTGTGCCGCACAAAGCTGGCGGACGACGGTGCAGCAGGCGCGGCGCGCGGCGCTGCGGTATGTGGACGGGTGAACCGGCGGTTAACCGGCCAGCGAGAGGTCTCTGCCGCTTTCGAGCGCCTCCTTGAGGCGATCGATGACCAGGGTGAGGCGCGCGAGGGTCAGGTCGACGGTACGGTCGAAGACCTTCTCGACAAAGGGACCCGAGGCGAGAGCTCCGTTCTCCGCCAGGTCATCAACGGTGATCGTCGGCGGCTTCTTGCCGAAGGTCAGGTCGCGAATCTCCTGCAGGCGTGCACGCTGGATCTCGAGCTCCTCGAGCGCATTGCGCACGGCCCGCTGGAGCTCTTCCGGTTTGGTTCCACGCATCGCGAACTCTCCGCTGCTGTCTCGGTCGTGTCGATCGCTTGTCATGGGCAACTCGTAGCCATCGGATCATGCAGGAACCTCGGCCTCATCGCCAGTACTTGCCAACTGTACGATATGACTGGCGGCGCCCGCCGGTATCGGTGCGGCCTGACGTTTGCTATGAGCTGCTAGAGAGCCTGTTGCGAATCGACGGATGGTGCATCGAGGAGGACTGCGAGAGGGCTCTAAAGGCTCGTTCGAAGGCGAATACCCGTTGGTATTTGTCGAGAATCCAAAGTAGCGAGAGCCTCGCGCCGCCCACGAGGCCTCGTGCGAGCGATGCGCAACAGGCTCCTAGCCCTCGAGATCCGGGAAGGCGACCACGCGCGCGAAGGCGGCCTCTCCACCCTTGAACTTCCAGGGGAAGCAGCCGATCGCACAGCGCTTGTTCTGCAGCTCCGGCAGCTCGAGGTCACCGCCCAGGTTCTCGATGTGCATGCAATGGTGGGGAAACAGCGCGTTGTGGGTAAGCTGGTAGGCGCTGTCGGGAAACAGCGTCGCCATCTCATCCTTGCCGAATTTCTGCTCGCACAGCGCGCGCACACGGTCGCAGTGGCCATGCATACCCTTGCCCAGGAAGCGACCGATCGGCAGGTTCATGGGATGGTAGGTGGAGATGCAGTCGACCCCCCAGATATGGATCTTCTTGGCCAGAAGCCATTCGACCATCTTGGGATGCGCGCCCGGGTGCCGGTGAATGTAGCGCTCCTCGTCGGGCTCGCTGCCGAACTGTGCGTGGCGATGCCAGCCGGTGTGCAAGATGAGCAGATCTCCTTCGCGCACCTCCACCCGCGCCTCGATCATCTCGGGCGTATAGGCGGCGAGATCATCCATCTCATCGCGCAGATCGACGATCACGCCGGTGCTGCACAGCCACTCCATGGGGATCTCATCGATGGTCATACCCCCGGTCACGAAATGGCGTGGTGCATCGAGGTGCGTGCCCATGTGGTTCGAGGTTTGAATGTACTGGGCGTTGACGCCATGCTCGGCCTTGCGCTTGATGTACTTGACCTCAAACGTCGGATAGTACGGCCAGAAGGGCGCGTCTTGGTTGAGCGGCTGGGACAGGTCAATGGTTCGCATTCGGGGATTCCTCGGTCGTTGACGGCCGCGCGCGGGCCGAAGCACGCTCGAGCGCACGGACGGTGAGCACTTCGATCAGGTGGCGGCGGTAGGCCGCCGTGGCGTGGATATCTCGGGGCGGGTCGGTGACGTCTCGATGAGCAGCGATGGCCGCGGCCGCGCGCAAGGCCTCGCGCGTACCGGTGGTGCCGACCAGGCTGGCGGCCGCGCGCGTGGCCAACACCGGCCCCGGCCCGACGCTCAGCAAGGCGATGCGCGCATCGTGAAAACAGCCGTCGCCCCCGCGCGCGACCATGGCGGCAACACCGACCAAAGCATAATCGCCATGACGGCGGGCGAGCTCTTCGAAGGCCCAACCCGCAGCCGCTGGCAGCGGCGCGAAATCGGCACGCACCAGCAACTCGTCGGCGACGAGCGCGGTCTCGAACAAGCCGGTGTAGAAGTCTTCAGCGGCCAGCACCCGCGATCCGCGGACGCTGGCGAGGGTGAATCGCGCGTCGAGGGCGACGGCGACAGCGGGCAGCTCGGCCGCCGGGTCGGCATGCGCCAGCGAGCCCCCGAAGGTTCCGCGGTTGCGAATCTGCGGATGCGCGACATAGGGCACGGTCTCGGCGACCAACGGTGCACGCGCGGCCACCAGCGGGCTTCGCTCCACCGTCCGCTGCCGGGTCAAGGCCCCGATGGCGACGCCACCATCGTCGCCCGCGCGCACGTAGGCCAGGGCATCGATGCAGTTGAGATCGACCAGCACCGCTGGCTGGGCGAGACGAAAGTTCATCGCCGGCACCAGGCTCTGGCCGCCCGCCAGCGGCTTGGCATCGTCGCCATGCTCGGCCAGCGCATGGAGCGCTTCCTCGAGGCTGGTGGGCGCCAGGTAGCGAAAGGGCGCCGGCTTCATGACGCACCCTTTCGGGCCGCTTCGACCAGCTCCCACAAACGGCTGGGAGAGAGCGGAATCTCCAACACCTCGAAACCCGGCAGCACGCGGCGGAGAGCATCCTCCACCGCCTGGGCGAACAGTGCGCCGGTGGGGATGGCGCCAGCCTCGCCAGCGCCCTTGGTGCCCAACGCATTGAGCGGCGAAGGGGTCACCACATGGGCGGTCTCGATCGGTGGCACCTCACAGGCGGTGGGCAGCAGGTAGTCCATGAACGAGGCGTTCTGGAGCTGACCCTCTGCGTCATAGAACAACTGCTCGTAAAAGGCGTTGCCGATGCCCTGCGCGACGCCGCCCTTGATCTGTCCATCGAGGATCAGCGGATTGATCACGGTGCCGCAGTCGTGGACCACCACATAGCGCAGGATGTCGACCATCAGGGTCTCGGGGTCGACCTCGACCACCATGGCGTGTACGCCGCTGGCCGTGGCGCCGCGCGCCGGTCCGAAGTAAGAGGTCGCTTCAAGACCCGGCTCGGTGCCGGGCTCGACCGCACCGCGCAGCGGGTTCGCGCGCTGGGCGAGCTCACCCAAAGAGACATGGCGCTGCGGCGCGCCCACCACCCGCACCTCACCGGCGACCAGCTCGAGATCCGCCTCGTCGACCTCGAGCGCCGCACTCGCTTGCTTCAGAACCTTGCGTCGCACGGCGCATGCGGCAGCATGGCAGGCATTGCCGGCGACCACCGCGCCTCGGCTGGCAAAGGTGCCGGTGCCCCAATGAAAGACGCGGGTATCGCCGGTCACCACCCGCACCCGCGAAAGCGGCACGCCGAGCTGCTCAGCGACCACCTGGGCGAAGACCGTGAAGTGACCCTGGCCTTGGGTGCCGACGCCGGTGGCCACGGTCACCGAGCCGCTCGCCTCGACCGTGACCCGCGCCCCTTCGTAGGGTCCGATGCCCGTGCCTTCGACGTAGCACACCAGCCCCACGCCACGCAGGTGACCGCTTCGGCTCGGCGCGCGCTTTTTCGCCTGCTCGGCCGGCCAGTCGATCATCGTACAGGCCTTCTCGATCGCCGGCCGGTAGTTGCCACTGTCGTAGACCAACTCCGAGAAGTCCTGGTACACGATGCCGTGATGATGTGGGAACTCCTCGGGTGTCAGCAGGTTTCGGCGCCGGATCTCGAGCGCATCGAGACCCAGCGCGCAGGCTCCTAAATCGAGCAGGCGCTCCATCACGAAGACCCCATGCTGGCGCCCAGCTCCACGGTACGGGGTCACGGTCGTGGTGTTGGTGAATACCACCCGAAAATGGCTGTCATAGGCCGGTACCCGGTAGGGGCCGAGGAGGGTGCATTGGCTGTTGATCGGCACGGTCAGGCCGTAGGGGTTGTAGGCACCGGTATCGTGCAAAAAGTCGTCGCGCACGCCCAGCACATGCCCCTCGCCATCGAGCGCAAGCTCGGCGTCGTGAATCTGCCCGCGCTCGTGGGTGGTGGCAAAAAAGTTCTCCTCCCGATCCTCGATCCACTTGACCGGCCGCCCGAGATGCATCGCGAGCCAGGGCACGACCATCTCCTCGGGATAAAACATCATGATTTTGGGCCCGAAGCCGCCGCCAATAAAGGGTGCTACTACCTGTACTTGCGACTCGGACAACGCCAGCAACCGCGCGAGCCCGCCCCGGATCGGAATCGGTGCCTGGGTGGTGTCCCACACCGTCAACCGTTCATCGCGCCGGTCCCAGTCCGCGACGATGCCGCGGTTCTCGATCGCCGCGGCGGCGCCATGGTCATAGGTGAAGCGTCGCGCGATCACCAGCGCGGCACGTGCTCGCGCGGCCGCGTAGGCGCCCTTGGACTGGCGTACCTCGGCCGCCAGGTTGGATTCGAGGTCGTCGTGCACCCGCGGCGCGCTCGGTGCCAGTGCCGCCTCCAGCTCGACCGCTGCGGCGAGCGGCTCGAGGTCGTAGACGATGTCCGCCAGCGCATCCTCGGCCAGGTAGCGACTCTCGGCCACCACCACCGCCAACGGCTCGCCCGCATGGCGGACCTTGTCGCGCACCAGCGGCACCTGCGTGCGGGGATGAAACACCGTACCTGCGATCGGCGGCGGCGGCACCAGCAGCGGGCCATGCTGCCAGAAGTCGCCGAGATCACGCGCTGCGAACACCCCGACCACGCCGCTGCGCTGGCGCGCGGCTTCCAGCTCGATGCCCCGCAGCCGTGCGTGGGCATAGGGACTGCGCAGAAACGCTGCATGCAGCATTCCCGGCCGCGTCACATCGTCGACGAAGCGCGCGTCGCCGCACAGCAGGCGCGCGTCCTCCAGCCGCTCGACCGGCGCGCCGAAAACACGCGTACTCACGTGCGATCTCCTCCGTTCGCGCCACGGGTTTCGGCGGCACGGGCTTGCGCGCCACGGGCCGACCGCATGTGTTGCACCGCCAGGCACACCGCCTCCACGATGCCCTGGTAGCCCGTGCACCGGCACAGGTTGCCGGACAGTGCCTGGCGGATCTCCGCCTCGGAAGGGTCCGGGTTTTCGGCCAGAAACGGCAGCAGGCTGAGCAAGAAACCCGGAGTGCAAAAGCCGCACTGCAGGCCATGGGCCTGGCGAAAGGCTCGCTGCAGGGGATGCAGCGTGCCATCCGGCGCCGCCAGACCCTCGACCGTGACCAGCGCATGGCCCTCAGCCTGCACCGCAAGCAGCAGGCACGCCCGTATGGCCTCGCCGTCGAGCAACACCGTGCATGCGCCGCACACGCCATGCTCGCAGCCGACGTGGGTGCCGGTCAGGCCGAGCTCGTGACGCAAGAAGTCGCTGAGCAAGAGGCGCGGCTCGACCACGCGCTCGAAGGCCTGGCCATTGACGGTGAGCCTGAGGGGTACGCGCTGCTCTTTCGACATGAGATCCAGATGAGATTCAGATGAGATCCAGATGAGATCCGAGCTGGGCCACGCCCATTGCGCGGCCCGGCAGCCGGTTCCGAGGGGCCATTGTCGCCGAGCCGCGGGCGCTTGTCGAGCCGCATGCAGCCACTGGACGTCGGACATGGCCTCAGCGTATCGTTGGCTCTGCTCAGCATGATTTCGCATCGAGTGCCGGAGCGCGTGGCTGAGCGCTCCGAGCTGCTGGAGCGCAGCACCACCTGCTTACCTGCTCGACGGAGGAGATCCGATGACCCGCACGATCTGCATTCTGGCCACCACCCTGCTCTTGGTCTTGACCCTCACCGCGACCCTGACACCCGCGCTTCGGGCCCAGTCGCAGTCCGCGTCCGGTACCCTCGAAGGGACGATCACCGCCTCGGACCAAAGCGCCCTGCCCGGCGTCGCTCTCAGCGCCCGCAACACCGGCACCAACCTCACCCGCACGGCGATGACCAACGCCACCGGCCGCTACCGTGTGGTGGGCTTGCCACCCGGGGCCTATGAGGTCACCGCCACGCTCGACGGCTTCCAGCCGCAGCGCCGCTCGGACGTCCGGGTCACGGTCAGCGCCATCGTGACCGCCAACTTTCAGCTCTCGCTGTCCGAGATCTCGGAGGTGATCGACGTCACCGCCGACACGCCACTGATCGAAACCTCCAGCACGCGCGATACGGTCACCATCGACCGCGAGACGCTCGATGAGATCCCCAACAACAACCGCAACTACCTCGACTTCACGCTGCTCACACCCGGCGCCTCGCTGGTCCAGGGCCCGGACGGTGACGAGCTGACCATCAACGGACAGAAAGGCATTCAGAACAATATCTCAGTCGATGGCGCGGACTTCAACAACCCCTTCTTCGGCGAGCAACGTGGCGGCCAGCGACCGGCCTTCACCTTCAACATCGACGCGGTGCAGGAGTTCGTGGTCATCGCCGACGGTGCGCCCGCGGAGTTCGGGCGCTCGTCGGGCGGCTTCGTGAACGTGGTCACCAAATCCGGAACCAACGCCATCGCCGGCACCGTCCACGCCTTTTTCAAGAATGACAGTCTATCCTCACGCGCCGAGCGCGCCGACGGCACGCTCGAGCCGGATTTCAATGCCGACCAGGTTCAAGCCGGCTTTACCCTCGGCGGCCCGATCCGAACGGACAAGCTCTTTTATTTCCTGGCCGTCGACTTCCAGAATGCGGACCGCACCAAGCAGAACGATCCGAATCGCATCCCTGCTCCCGTGGTCGACGCACTGGCCGCCCTCGGCAGCCCGAATGAGAACGCACCTATCACGCGCACAGACGACGGCCTGGTCGGTCTTTTCAAACTCGACTGGCAGCTCAATGAGCACAACATCGGAACCTTCCGCTACACCGGAATCGACTCCGAACAGGTCAACGGAACCTTCGACGTCGACTCCTGGGGCACCTCGGCCAACGCCACCGAAAAGGACAGCTCGAACGCCGGCAATCTGTCGCTGACCTCCAACCTTTCGGACAGCATGATCAACGAGGCGCGCGTCCAGTTCGCGCGCGAGGATCGGCCGCGCCCGTATGAGGGCCCGACGCTCACCGGCACTGACCGCCCGCTGCCTGACATCGCCTTCGACTTCGGTCGCCAGTTCCGCTTCGGAATGCCGTTCTTTATTCCGGTCGAGTACCACGACACCCGCTGGCAACTCAACGACGCCGCGACCAAGCTGGTCGGCGACCATACGTTTAAGGCTGGCGTCGAGTGGACCCAAACGGCGGCCCACCAGACCTTCATCGGCTTTGCCAACGGTCGCTTTGTGTTCGGCTCGACAGAAGGGTTCCTCAACTACGCTTCCAATCCCAACTACGTCGAGTGCTCGGACGGCAGCTCCTCGGGATCCGGCACCTGCCCAGCCGGCACCTCGATCACCGGTCCGGTGCTGCTTTACCTGCAACAGGCGGGCGTCGGCGGCTTGTCGGTCGAGGAGGCTGGCACCCAGACCATCACCCAGACGGAGCCCTCGGTGTACTTTCAAGACACCTGGCAACCTCGCTCGAACCTGACCTTCACCTACGGCCTGCGGTGGGAAGCACAGCTTGAGCCGGACTTGATCACGTCACGCAGCGAGTTGTTCTACGCACCGTTCATCGGCCAGACCCGCAATGGACAGGAATTCCCTGGTGACGGCACCATTCCAGACGATAAGAACATGTTTCAACCGCGGGTGGGCGTAGCCTGGGATCCCAAGGGGGATGGCAAGCAAGTGTTGCGTTTCAACTTCGGTACCTACAACGCACGCGTGCCCGGTCTGGTGCTCGCCTCCAGCCGCTCGACCGATGGCAGCCGCGGGCAGACGCTGTTTCGCAACAGCGCGGCATCTCCGTTTCTCGGTCCGCCGCCACCGATCCAGGAGCTGATCCCAGTGGACGCTTCCGCCGTGCCTTTCCAACCCGGCGTCTTCGTCTTCGACAAGGATTTCCAGAACCCGACGACCCAGGCTTTTGCCTTGTCCTGGGAAGGTGAGGTGGTGCGCAATACCTCGGTACACGTCAAGGCCAACTTCAGCAAGACCGACCATTTGACCCGCTTCACCGATCGCAACGATCCGGCTCTCGGATCACCGTGGGCTACCGGCCTCGGACCCGACGGCACCAACGGCATCGGTGTCTTGACGACAGTCGAGTCCACCGCCAGAAGCCGCTACCGCGGCGTCACCGTCGGGGTCACCCACCACAGCCGCACCTTGGACGTCCAAGCAAACTACACCAACTCACGTGACAAGTCGGACGATGACAACGAGCGTGACCCTTTCACCTTCCGCTACGCAGACATCACCCGACTCGATGCGGAATACGGCCTCTCGGATCGCGACCAGCGGCATCGCTTCAACGCCTGGCTTCTGTACCGCGCACCCTTTGGCTTCAACATCAATGCCCGCTATTCCTACCGCTCGCCGCAGCCGATTTCGACCACCGAGAGTGGTGCGCTCGCCAACACCCCCCAGGACCGCATCAACGCCGACGGAACGATCACACGCCGCAATCTCGGCCAGCGCGACAACCTATTCAAAACCCTCGACCTCCGCCTGTCGAAGGTCTTCGAGCTGGGCAACAAACAGGTGGAGCTGACGCTCGATGCCTTCAACATTCTCAACGATCGCAACCTCCTGCGCCCGCAGACCACCAACCTGGTCTTCAACTTCGACGGCACCGTTTCCGCCGGTACCGGCGAGCCGCGGGAGTTCCAGCTCGGCGTGCGCTTTCGGTTCTGATCCAAGCCGCCTGCGCGCAGCCGAACGCGCGCGGCGGCAGCGGCGAGCGGCCCGTGGCATAATAGTGCGTCCCGTCTGTCGGGGACCTTGGATGACCAGCCAGCCGCCCCATCTGCCGCATTCGACGACCGATGACCTCGGCCTGTTGCTCGCCGTGTTGCCGCCGCGCGTACGCAAGGCCATCGAGGCGCTGGGCACGCCCGACTCCTTGATCGAGGTGGTGCTCGACCTTGGCCGAGCACCCGAGGCCCGGCTGATTCCGGGGCGGACCGTGGTGCTCAGCGAAGCCGCGACCGATGCCGAGGACTTGGCCTTCGTCGCGCGCCACGTCGGGCGCTTCCGGCACGACAATCGCGCCGGCATCGAGCGCACCCTGCACCGCATCTCGGCGATCCGCAACCGCGACGGCGGTATTGTCGGACTGACCTGCCGCATCGGCCGGGCGGTTTTCGGCACTCTCGAGATCGTGCGCGACGTGGTGCTCGGCGGTGCTTCTGTGCTGCTGCTCGGAAGGCCCGGCGTCGGCAAGACCACCCTCTTGCGCGAGGCGGCACGCGTGCTCGCGAGCGACGCCGCCAAGCGCGTGGTGGTGGTCGACACCTCGAACGAGATCGCTGGCGACGGCGACATCGCGCATCCGGGCATCGGCCTTGCCCGCCGCATGCAGGTCGCCTCACCCGACGCCCAGCACGCGGTGATGATCGAAGCGGTGGAAAACCACATGCCCGAAGTGGTGGTCATCGACGAGATCGGCACCCAGGCCGAGGCCCTGGCCGCACGCACCATCGCCGAGCGTGGCGTGCAGCTCATCGCCACCGCCCACGGCAACGCACTCGAGAACCTGCTCAAGAATCCGACCCTCGCCGACCTGGTCGGCGGCATTCAGACGGTGATCCTCTCCGATGAAGAGGCACGTCGGCGGCGCAGCCAGAAGACCGTGCCAGAACGCCGTGCCGAGCCGACCTTCCCGGTGCTGATCGAGATCCGCGATCGCGATCATCTGGCCGTATACCGCGACGTGGCGGCGGCGGTCGACGCGCGCTTGCGCGGGGTCACCGCGGCACCCGAGATGCGCCGGCGTGGCGAGGATGGCCGCACCGAGATCGTCGCGTCGGAAGCCGTAGTGGCGGGCGCGCTCGGCCGCCAGCGGCGCGACCCCGCGCACGGCGTGACCCAGCAGCAGCGATCCGTGCCCCGCAGCGCTCGGCGCACCTGGGGCATCTTGCCCTTCGCGGTCGACCGGCGGCGGCTCGAACGTGCCATCGAGCAGCATGGGATCGGGGCCGAGTTGGTCGACGATCTCGACCAGGCCGACCTGGTGGTGACCATCAAGGCCCAGGAGCGCCGGACGCCACGCTGCTTGCGCGATGCCCGGCGGCGCGGCGTGCCGATCGCCGTGCTCAAGAGCAATACCCAGGCCCAGGCTGACACCTTTGTGCGTACTGAGCTCGTCCAACGCATGGTCCGAAGCGTCGAAGGGTCGCTTGGCCCCGAGGTCGAAACCGCCATCGACCAAGTGCTCGACCGCGGCCTACCGGTTGCCCTCGAGCCCTGCGAGCGGCGGCTGCGCCGCTTGGAGCACGTGATGATCCACGACGCGGGCCTGGCTTCGAGCTCGCGGGGCCGCGAGCCCTTTAGGCACGTGGTGATCTATCCCGCGTGATCGGCGTCGGATCAAGGCCCGCAGAGCATGCCGCGCGACCGGCCGTGATACGTAGAGCCGTGATGCGTAGAGCCGGGGTTATTGCCACATGGCGTGCAGCTTGCCTTGGGCGTCTATGCGCACCGCCACGCTGTAGCGGCCCGACGCTGCACGCCGCGATCGAGGCAACTCGACACTCTGCGTGGCGGTGCCGGCACGCCAGAGATAGATCTTGAGCGACGCCGCGCCCGCAGGCAGGGTTGCCGAGCCCTTGAGCTGGCCGTTGGCGCGACCGCGGCCGAGGAAACCACTGCCCTTGAAGTGGAAGCTCTGCCGGTAGATGCGCTCCTGCCCCTGGTAGATGGTCAAGATACCCTCGGTGACCTCGCTTTGCAGGTCGATCTCGAGGTTGGTGCCCGCAGCCGGTGGCGTAGGCGTGGGACGCACCCGCGGCGCGGGTTGAGCGCGTGACCCCGTCGCCCCCGGCGAAGGCTGCGACGCTGGCGGCGTGGAGCGAGGCGGCGGCGTGGAGCGAGGCGGCGGCGTGGAGCTAGGCGGTGTCCGCTCGCCGCCAGCGGCAGCGCCTCCGAAGCGGTTGCCGGCCCGCGCTCGACGGGCCAGCCCTTCCTCCGCGGCGCTCGCCAGCCGGCGCGCCTCGCGGTTGCTCGGATCCATGATCTGAACCTCGCCGGCCAGCTCGAGCACGCGGTCGTAGCGACGCGCGCTGAGCGCCTGGCGGGCATCGGTGAGCAGCCGCTCCGTTTGCGCCGCGGGATCATCGGCAAGCAAGGTTTCGATGCCATCGCCGGGGTTGCCAGCATCGGAGCCCGTGGTGTTCGGCGAACCAGGGCTTGGGCCACCACCAGTGCGCGGGCCGCCCGCACCCATGCCCGACGCCCCCTGGTCGCTGGTCGCGCGGCGGGCCCGGTCGCGCGCTGCCATCAGCTCGGGAACGTTGCCGTGAATCGCCAGCGCGCGCTCGAAGGCGACCTGCGCGGCATGCGGATCTCCGGCCTCTAGGTAGCGCATGCCCACCGCATAGTCAGACCGCCAGACCTCGGACTCGGCCCCCTCGCTGGTGCCATCGCCGGTGCCGAGCAGCAGCATCGCTCCGACCAGCGCCACCAGCACCAAGGCGGCGGCAACCGCGAGCCACAGACGCTGGCGAAACCAGGGTGTGGTGGCCGGCGCCGCGGCATCAGCAAGTCGCGTGGCATCGATGATGGGCAATGACATGGAGGCCGAGGAGGCCGGCGACACCGACGGCGTGGTCAACGTCATCGGCGTGCCGCCCAACCCCGAGGCCCGCGGTGGGGCCGCCGCGGGAGACGAGGGGACGACCGGCATCGCGGCCGTGCCCTCGCCCGCAGCGGGTGGCGAGCGCCGCGCGATCGAGGTCAGGTCTTCCTCCGGAGGCCTCCGCTCGGCGGCCGGCGACACCGGTGCGGCGCCCTGCGCTCGCGCGGGCGAAGCCGCTTCGGTAATCTCCTCCGCCGCCGCGGCACCGCTGGCCTCGGCGGGCGATCCCACTGGGGATGCCACCGGCGACCGGGCCGTCTCCATGCCCGCTTGCCGGTCCTCGAGAAACGACACGCTCGAGGGCACCGGCGCCTGGCGCTCGACCCGCAATCGCTCGAGGTCCGCCGCCAGCTCGCTGCCCCGCTGGTAGCGCTCGTCAGGCGCCTTGCGCAGCGCCTTGTCGAGCACCGCGATCATGCCTTTCGGCAAGCCGGCGATCGACGCCTCGGCGGGCGTGAAGGGCTCGTGGACGATGCGGTGGGTCACCATCGTCAGGTTCTCGCCCGCGAACGGCTTGCTGCCGGTAACCATCTCGTAGAGCAGTACCCCGAGCGAAAACAAGTCGGCCCGGTGGTCGACATCGCGACCCTGGATCTGCTCCGGCGCCATGTAGTTGGGCGTTCCGAGAAGCTGTCCCTCGACGGTCAAGTTGGAAGCATCTATTCGCGCAATGCCAAAATCAGTTATTTTTGCAATACTTTTTCTGGTTATAATGATATTAGCGGGTTTGATATCACGATGAACTACCCCATTCTGATGGGCGTAGTCGAGACCTTCGGCGAGCTGGATGCCGAGGTCGACGACGAACGACAGAGGGAGACGCTCGCGGCGCTTGAGAAGTTGTTTGAGATCGGTTCCCTCGACGTACTCCATGGCGATGAAGACGACGCCTCTCTCGCCATCCTCGACCACATCGTGAATGGTAACGATGTTTGGGTGATTGAGGATTCCCGCACTCTGTGCCTCGTGCAGGAAGCGCGCACGGAACTGTTCCAGCTCGGCACCCGATGCGCCCTGACCGAGGCGGAAGGTCTTGAGCGCCAGGCGCCGGCCGATCAGCGGATCGCGGGCAAGGTACACGACACCCATCGCGCCTTTGCCCAACTCGCCGAGGATCTCGTAGCGGCCTAGCGTTTTCTGCGTCATCTCAGTCGCAATCGTGGAGCCGGATGGGATCTGCCATTCTAGGCAGCGTGGCTTCGGGAGGTCAAACGCCCGACTGGCGCTGGCCGCAACCGCTGCTGATCCGCCTCCCAGAGGGCGCCTCCCAGATGGTATACTGCGCGCCTTCTTTCGCCTTCCCAACCCCGCCGAAAAGAGCGACCAGGAGGTTCCCGAGCAATGCAGGTGGAGAGCCCGGAGCAGATTCGCAATATCACCTTGGCTGGCCATGGCGACACCGGCAAGACGACGCTGGCCAGCGCTGTGCTTTACACCGGCGGCGAAGTCAATCGGATGAGCCGCGTGGAGGACGGTAACACCGTTACCGACTTCGATGAGGTCGAGATCGCGCGCCGGTCATCCGTATCGCTCGCCGCGGCCCACCTCGCCTGGCGCAAGCATAAGATCAACATCGTGGACACGCCCGGGCTCGGTCTTTTCGCCGCCGAGGCCCGTGCAGGTGTACGCGCGACCGACGCCATGGTTCTGGTGGTCAACGCCGTTTCCGGCGTGCAGGTGACCACCGAGAAGCTGTGGGCTTTCGCCCAGCAGGCACGGCAGCCGACGCTCATTCACGTCAACAAACTGGACCGTGAGAACGCCGATTTCCTCAGCTTGCTGGACAAGCTGCGCGAACGCTTCGGCCGCCAGGTGCGGCCGTTGCAGGTACCGATCGGCAAGGAAGCAGATTTCTCGGGTGTGGTGGACCTGATCACCGGCAAAGCCTACGCCTTCGACCGGGACGGTGACGGCAAGGGCCACGAGACCGAGATGCCAGCCACGCTCGCCGAAACGGTCCAGACGCTGCGCGGCAAGTTGATCGAGGGCATCGCCGAGACCGACGACGCTTTGCTGGAGCGCTACTTCGAAGAGGGTGAGCTTCCCGAAGATGTGTTGCGCGCAGGGCTGAGGAAAGCCGTACTCGGGCAGGCGATCGTGCCCCTGACGGTAGGCGCTGCGGTGCATGGCATCGGCACTTCGACCCTGCTCGACACGGTGGTCGATGTGCTGCCATCACCGACCGATCGCGGCACCTTCCCAGCGACCACCATCGGTGGCGAGGACGCTGCGGTTGAATCCAGCGCCGAGGCACCGGTGCGGGCGTTGATCTTCAAGACCTCCAACGATCCCTTCAGCGGCCGGATCAGCCTGATGCGCGTGGTTTCCGGCACGCTGGCGAGCGACTCCACGCTGTGGAACAGCCGCGCGGAAGCCACGGAGAAGGTCGGCCACCTGCTGGCGATGCAAGGCAAACAGGGCAACGCCATTCCCAAGCTGGTTACCGGCGACATCGGAGCGGTCGCCAAACTCAAGATCACCAAGACCGGTGACACCCTCTGTCGTCAGGACGCGCCGGTCCGCCTGGGCTGGGTCTTCGTCCGCGACCCAGCGATCTCCTTTGCTATCGAGCCCAAGACCAAGGGCGATGAAGACAAGATCGGCGAGGCTCTCGGCCGCTTGATGGACGAAGACGTCAGCCTGCGCTTCGGTCGCGACCCACAGACCGGCGAGCTGCTGCTCTCCGGCAGCGGACAGCTCCACGTCGAGATCACCATCGCCAAGCTCGCCAACCGGCACAAGGTCGAGGTCATCTTGCATCCACCCAGGGTCCCCTACCGCGAGACCATCAAGCGGGCAGCGCAAGGCCATGGCCGGCACAAGAAACAATCGGGCGGCCGCGGGCAGTTCGCCGACTGCACGATCAAGGTCGAGCCGATCAGGGATGGCGAGAGCTACGAGTTCAAGGACGAAATCTTCGGCGGCGCCATCCCCCAGGGTTATCGGCCGGCCGTCAACAAGGGCATCGAGGAAGCGCGTATGCGCGGCTTTGTCGCCGGCTACCCCATGGGCGGCCTCCTCGTGCGCCTGCTCGACGGCCAGTACCACGATGTGGACTCCTCCGAAATGGCCTTCAAGGTCGCTGGCTCACTGGCCTTCAAGGACGCTCTGGCGCAAGCCGCGCCAACCCTCCTCGAGCCGATGATGCACGTCGAGATCACCACCTCCGAGGACTTCATGGGCGACATCATGAGCGATCTCTCGTCGCGCCGTGGGCGACCGCAGGGCATGGAGACGGACGGCGACAAGCAGATCATCAAGGCGGTGGTGCCGTTCGCGGAGATGCTCGACTACGCCTCGGTGCTGCGCCGCATCACCCAGGGTCGATCGTCCTTCTCCATGGAGGTCGAAGGCTACGAAGAGGTGCCACGGCAGATCCAGCAGAAGATCATCGCCGAAGCGAAACGAGACGAGGCCTAGCAGCCCATGGCGAACGTCACGGAGTGCTAGGAGCCTGTTGCGCAAAGCCCGCACGGCGCGTGCCACCCTGCCGCTCTTCTCGCTGGCGTTGACCACCCTGGCCGGCTGTTTTTCCGATCCCACAGACGGCGTACAGCGCACAGACGACATGCCGCGGTCGGCTGTCAGCCCACGCCTCGAGGCGCGAGCAGCGACCACAGCGCCCGAGCCAGCGAGTCTCGCCACACTGGGTGATGGCTTTGCGGTGTGGGAGTCGAACCGTTCGGGTTCCTGGCGCATTTGGCTACGCCACTTTTCACAGCCGGGACCGGAACCTCTCTCGCCCGAAGAAGCGTCGGGTACGCACTGCTGTGCCCACATCGCCCCCGGCGGGCAGCGGGTCGCGTACCTGAGCCAGCCGGCCGATCAACCGCCCTACCGCGAACCCGGCGCCTTGGGCACGCTTCATCTCGTGCGTACCGACGGCAGCGATGATCGCATCCTGATGCCGCGGGCGCGGACCTACTTCGAGCACCGGGCCGCGGTCTGGCGCTCGGACCACGAGCTGATCGCGATCGACGGCGATGGACGCACCCGTCTGCTCACGCTCGACCACGAAGAAAACGCAGACCCGACCGTGGAGCAGACTGTGCTCGTGCCCGACGTCGTGCCCGGCGCGCGCGGCTGGCTGCTCGACGCGACGTTGCGCCACGCCACCACCGGTGCACCCGGTTTCGCCACCTACGACGCCGAGCACCGGCGCATCCTCGCCGCCCCCCCGCTCGCCGGTTGCCAGCCCTACTTCACCCACGACGGCCGCTTCGGCTTCTGGATGGCGGGCGCGGGCGGACCCATCCGCCGCCTCGATCTGGCCTCCGATCAACAGGCCACCATCCTCGCCAAGAGCGATCCGCGCCTGCCGGGCGATCGTGGCTACTTGTACTTTCCGATGATCTCGAGCGACAGCCGGCTGCTGGCCTGGGCGGCGTCGGACGGCGCGCACGACCATGAGACCAGCGACTATGACGTATTCGTGGCCGAGATCGACCCCGATACCCTCGACCTGCTCGGCCCGCCGCTGCGCGTGACCCGCGACCCCGCGGTCGATCGCTTCCCCGATGTCTTCCTGGCCGAGCTCGCACTCGGTCGCCTGCGCGGCGAGGCACCGTTTACCGTTGTATTCGAGGCACCCATCGAAGGTGCCTGGCAGTGGCGCATCCAGCCCGCAACACGCGCCGATGCGGGCGCCGAGATCCTTTCCAAAACGAGCGCTCGCACCCTTCGCCATACCTTCACCGAGCCTGGGCGCTACCGCGTGCAAGCTCGCTCGGGCACCCAGATCCTCGGGGGCCTGGTACGCGTACAGCCCGCCCGAGCGCCATCGGTGCTGGCTGCCGAGATCACCGCGGCACGCGCGGTCACGGTGCGCTTCGACGAGCCGGTGACCCCAGACGGTGCCGAGATCGCCTTCGCCTCCGGACGCAAGATCACCGGCTCGACGCTCGCGGCAAACGGCAGGAGCTTGCTGCTGGCGCTCGCCGAGCCGATCACCGAAGACGACACCTTGCGCCTGGCCGGCGTGCGCGACCGGGCCGCAGTGGCCAACACGCTGGCACCGGTCCAGATGCTGGTGGCAGCCCCCACCTGGCCCGCAAAGCGCGATGGCCTGGTGTTTTTGTGGCAGAGCGTGGCAGCGACCAATCAGGTCGAGACACCCGCAGCGCTGGGCCGGCGTCGGACCACCCTCGAAGCCTCCGGCCGCGCCTACACCGACCGCAGCGGGGCGATGGTGCTCGCCGGCGGCCACTTCCTGGCCGACGGCCCAACCATGGAAGGTGTGCTCGCAGGCTGTCGTGCGAGCAATCAGATCGCGATCGAAGCGACCCTCACGCCCGCAGTCGAGCCGGTGTCGAGCGCGGGCACCGGGCCCGGTCGCATCTTGAGCTTCTCGAGCGGCGCGGGCCGGCGCAACCTGAACCTTTCACAAGTAGGTGATGAGCTGGTGCTCCAGATCAACACCCCGGAGACCTTGGACGCGAGCGAGCCCGGCCAATCCCTCGGCCGCCTGCCGCGCGGACGCACCAGCCATGTGCTCATCGCCTACGAGCCCGGACGCCTGCGCTACTTCCGCGATGGCAAACTCGAGCGCGACCTGAGCCTGGCCACCGGTGGCTTTTTCCACTGGCGTTTGCTGCCGCTGCTGTTCGGCAATGAATGGCAGGCCGATCGACCCTGGTTCGGCACGGTGGAGGGCGTCGCGCTTTACAACCGCGTGCCGACGACCCGTGAGGTGCGCGAGAACGCTCGCCGCTACTCGGCGTTGCGTAGCCGGCGGCCAACGATCGCGCGGTTGGTGTTGCAGGCGACACTGCTGGCGCGTTCACGGGTGCCGACGCTGCGAGAGATCGCTCCCTACCGCCAGGCGTTGGCGATCGATGCCTACCGTGTGGTGCGGGTGATCGAAGGGGTTTACGCTGAGGATGAGGTGCGGGTGGTGCGTCGCGCGCTGCTCGACGGCGAACGCCTGCCGAGTGTCGGAGACCGGCCGGGGACGCCGATCACACTCCGTCTCGAGCCTTTCGACGCCCACCCGGAGCTCGAGAGCCAGTACCGCGCCGACACGCTCGAGGCGCGCGATGACCTGCCCCTGTACTTCGCGCCCGGACCCTGAGCCGGCCGCCGACGCGCCATGGTCTTCAGCTCCCATCTTTTCTGTTTCTTTTTCTTGCCACTGGCGCTGTTGGTGTACTACCTGCTACCGCGGCGCGCACGCCATCTTGGGCTGACGGCGCTTTCCTACGGATTCTACGGCTGGGCCAACCCGGCCTTCATGCTACTCATGCTGTTCTCGACGGCGGTCGACTTCGTTTGCGGCTCGATCATCGCCGCGCCGGTACGGCGCGCCGGGGGCGGTTTTGATCGCCTGCCGCCGGGCGGCCCCCGAAGCCGGCGCCAGCGCGGCGCACTGGCGCTCTCGATCATCTCCAACCTGTCGCTGCTCGGCTGTTTCAAGTATGCCGGATTCGCCGCCACCGCCTACAACCAGCTCGCCACCTGGGCGGGCGGCGATGCCGCCCAACTCATCGGGGTGTTGCACATCACGCTACCACTCGGCATCAGCTTCTACACCTTCCAATCGATGTCGTACTCGATCGATGTGTACCGCGGCGAGGCACGCGCGCTCAGCCACCCGATCGACTTCGCGTGCTTTGTATCGATGTTTCCGCAGCTCGTGGCCGGACCGATCCTGCGTTTTTCCGAGATCGCCGACCAGCTCCGGAACCGCACCCACACGCTCGAGAAGCTGGCCCGTGGCTGTGCTTTCTTCAGTCTCGGCCTGGGCAAGAAGGTCTTGCTCGCGAATCCTTGCGGCGAGGTCGCCGACTTGGTCTTCGCTGCGGCCGACCGCTTGCCGGTCGACGCTTGGTACGGCTGCCTGGCCTATGCCTTCCAGATTTACTTCGACTTCTCCGGCTACTCGGACATGGCGATCGGCCTCGGCCTAATGCTCGGATTCGTCTTTCCCAAAAACTTCGACGCCCCCTACCGCGCCACCTCGATCACCGACTTCTGGCGCCGCTGGCATCTTTCGCTGTCGCACTTCCTGCGTGACTACCTCTATATCCCGCTGGGCGGCAACCGTCGCGGCACCGTACGCACCTACGGCAATCTGATGGTGGTCATGCTGCTCGGTGGCCTGTGGCACGGCGCGGCGTGGACCTTCATCGCCTGGGGCGGTGTGCACGGGTTGCTGCTCGCTGGCGAGCGCCTCGGCGGTGGTGCGCGGGCTTGGGCGCCCGTGCCCAGGCCGCTGCGCATCGCGCTGGTGTTTCTCGCGGTGGCCCTCGGCTGGGTGCTCTTTCGCAGTCCGACATTGGTCGATGCCATGGCGTTTTTCGGTTCCATGCTCGGCCTGAACGCAACCGCGGCCAGCGCCGAGCTGGTCCGCGGCATGCTCTACCGTCCCTACGATCTTTCGGCCATGGCACTCGCTGCGCTCACCGTCTGGGCCCTGCCGCAGACTTGGGATTTCACCCGACGCCTGAGCGCCTGGCGCATCGCCTGGTGTCTGATCGTTTTCCTCCTGGCCCTCGCCGCGATGGAGACCCAAGGCTACAACCCCTTCATCTACTTCATCTTCTAAGTATATGAAAACTCTGCATACAACCAGTACACGCGAGCAGCAGGCCTGGTCCGAGGTCGGTCGCACCGAGGTCCGGCCGCGGACCGCGGCGGTGTTTGCCTGCCTCTTTCTCGCCTCCCTGGTGGTGGTCGGCACAGCCCAAATGCTCGATCCAGACACTCGGCGCAGCTTCGGCGCGCTGCGCCCAGCGCTTCGATCCGCGGACGCGAGTCCGGGTATCCACGCCTCCTGGGCCCGCGCGGTGGCCGCCAATGACCGGTTGCTCGAGGCGTTGGACGAGACCGAGACCGCGCTCGAGGATGCCTCACCGCTGCGTGCGCTGGTACGGCCCGCGATCGGCCGGGCGTTGGTTCGCTGGGGTGGTGTCGGCAACCGCCGCGTGGTGCTCGGCACCGATGGTTGGCTGGCCTACCGTCCGGGGGCCTTGTATGTGGTGGGAAAGCCCTTTCTCGACCCGGCCGTGCTCGCCCGACGGCGCGCGGCCACACCGAGCTGGCGCTGCGCGAGCGAGCCCGACCCACGACCCGCCATGCTCCAGCTCAAGCGCCAATTGGCGGCGCGCGGCATTCGCCTCGTGGTGATGCCGGTGCCCACCAAGCCCATGCTTTACCCCGCCTCGGTCGGCGCCGGGCACAGCAGGGAGCCAGTGCTACCCGAGCGACTCGCCAACCCATCGTTCGACCAGTTGCGCAACGAGCTGGAAGCGGCGGGGATCGAAGTCTTCGATCCCCTGCCGGCGCTGGCGGCTGCGCGTGCTGTCGGCGAAGAAGTATTCCTGCGCACCGACTCGCATTGGTCACCCCATGGCGTTCGTGCTGTGTCTCGCGCCCTTGCGGCCCGGCTCGAAGCACGCGGCCAGGACCTGGGCCCCGCGCGGCGTTGGCGCCGAGAAGCGCAGATGCAAAGCGGTCCCGGCGACCTCGCGCGCATGCTCGAGCCTGCGTCGACGGCGCGTGAGACCGTGAGCCTCGAACGCGTCGTGGGGCCGGACGGCATGCCTTGGCAGCCCGATGCGCAGGCTCGGGTGCTGCTGCTCGGCGACTCGTTCACCAATGTCTTCTCGGACCCGAGCCTCGGCTGGGGCAGCGCAGGTGGCCTGGCCGCGCAGCTCGCTGCGGAGCTCGGCCGCGGCATCGATCGCATCGCGGTCAACGCCGGGGGTGCCAGCGGCGCTCGGCACAGGCTGGCCGCCGCGCTCGGTCGTGGTCCACGGCTGGCAGGCAAGACGGTCGTCGTCTGGCAATTCGCCGTGCGCGAGCTGTCCTCCGGCGACTGGCCCCGCATCGCGCTGCCAGCCCCGGTCGGCCCCTGAGGATCGCGCGCGGCCCACCGGCGCGAAAGCGTTGCCACCCGGCGACGCGTCTTATAGGGTCCGGCTTCGACCTTCGGTGCGACCGCACCGATGGACCCTGAAACCGCAGGAGAAGCCCATCATGAACCAACTGATCGCGCTGGCGCTCGGTGTCAGCCTGGCCGCAGTCGGTGAGGCCGCCACGCCCGCCACGCCCGCCAATCCCCAGGTGGTGCTCGAGACCTCAAAGGGCACCATCGTGCTCGAGCTCGAGGCCGCGAAAGCGCCGAAAACCGTGGAAAACTTCCTCGCCTATGTCCAATCTGGCTTTTACGACGGCACCATCTTTCATCGTGTCATTCCCAACTTCATGGTACAGGGTGGCGGCTTCACCGCCAACTTGCAGCAGAAACCGACCCGGCCACCGATCCCCAACGAGGCCGACAACGGGCTCAAGAACGACCGCGGTACCCTGGCCATGGCACGCACCAGCGATCCCAACAGTGCCAGTGCACAATTCTTCATCAACGTGGTGGACAACAGCTTTCTCAACCACACCGCCAAGACATCGAAAGGCTGGGGCTACGCCGTGTTCGCACGCGTGGTCGAAGGCATGGACGTGGTCGACGCCATCGCCGCGGTCCGAACCGGAACCAAGGGCGGCTACACCGACGTTCCGCTCGAGACCGTGACCCTGCGATCCGCGAAGGTCAAGAAGTAGGCACCACACCCTCATCGGTCTGCCCGGTCACCGCCGGGCAGCGCACGCCGACACCCCCCAAGCCGCAGTAGCCGCCCGGATTCTTGGCCAGGTATTGCTGGTGGTAGGACTCGGCGAAAAAGAAGCGGGGCGCGTCCAGGATCTCGGTGGTAATCGCCCCGTAACCCGCCTCGGTCAACCGCGCCGCATAGATCTCACGCGAGGCTTCGGCCGCGGCTTGCTGGACGCTCGAGTAGGTGTAGATGCCGGAGCGGTACTGCGCGCCGAAGTCGTTGCCTTGACGCATTCCCTGGGTCGGGTCGTGCCCCTCCCAGAAGCGGCTGAGCAGGCTGGCGTAGGGCACGCGGCGCGGGTCGAAGACCACCCGCACGACCTCTGCGTGGCCGGTGCCGCCGGTCGAGACCTCTTCGTAGGTCGGGTTGCGCGTTTGACCGCCGGCGTATCCCACCGCCGTGGTGATCACGCCCTCGAGCTGCCAGAAGATGCGCTCGGCGCCCCAAAAACAGCCCAGCCCGAGAAGCGCAACCTCGCTGCCCTCGGGGTACGGCGGCGTCAAGGGCACGCCTAACACAACGTGGCGCCCCGGCACACGCATCGGGGTGTCCCGCCCCGGCAAGATCTGCGCGGGATCTGTGTGCCGATGGCGGTTGCTGTGGGTCCCCATGACCCCAGCCTACCAGCCAGAGGCCCCACAGCCCACGGCGCGTCCTACTCTTCCGCCATACTCGGTTCGTAGTCGACCATCTCCAGGACGGCCATGGCGGCACCGTCACCCTTGCGCGTGCCGAGCTTGGCAATCCGCAAGTAGCCGCCCGGACGCTCGGCGAACCGTGGACCAATGTCCGCGAAGAGCTTGTGCAGCGTGGTCGGCCGCAGGTCTTCTTTCTCAGGCTTGTGCTCGCGCGCCGCGTACGACACCCCCCGGGTATCCTTGACCTGGGGCGGCAGCCAGCGACGGGCCAGCCGCCGGGCATGCACCGAATCGGTGCGGCCGAGGGTGATCAGCTTCTCAGCGATCGGCCGCAGGGCCTTGGCCTTGGGCAGGGTGGTGACAATGCGCCCGTGCTCGAACAAAGAGACGAGCTGGTTGCGGAACATCGCCTTGCGATGAGCCGTGGTACGGCCGAGTTTTCGCCCGCGTTGTCGATGACGCATGGTGTTCGCTCCTTTCGCGCGCGCCCCTAAAGGCCTGCCCGCGTCCCCGCCGGATGCTCCGGCACGTCCATGCCGAACTCCAGGCCGAACTTGTTCAGCAACTCCTGCAGCTCCTCGAGCGACTTCTTGCCGAAGTTCTTGGTCTCGAGCATGTCCTTCTCACTCCTGCGGACCAGGTCGCGCAAGATGTGAATATCCGCGTTCTTCAAACAGTTCGCCGAGCGCACCGAGAGGTCGAGGTCGTCGATGTTGCGTGCCAGAATCTTGTCGAGCTCGGAGAGCTCCTCGCCAGACCGCGTCGGCGTATCATCACGCATCGACGCTTCGGCGTGGGTGAAGATGGTCAGGTGATCGCTCAGCAGGAGCGCTGCCTGCGACAACGATTCCTCCGGCACCAACGTGCCGTTGGTCCAGATCTCGAGCGCCAGACGTTCATAGTCCGTGGCCCGGCCGACACGTGCCGGCTGCACCTTGTAGTTGACGCGACGTACCGGCGAGTGGACGGAATCGATCGGAATCCAACCGATCCCCATGTGCTCGCTGAAGTTCTTGTCCGCCGTGACGTAGCCACGCCCACGCTTGACCTCGACCTGCATTTTGAGGTGGCCCGTTTCATTGAGGGTGGCGATGTGCAGGTCGTCGTCGCAGACCTCCACAGCGGGATCGCCAGCGAGATCGCGTGCGGTCACCTCGCCCGGACCCTGGACGTCGAGGTACAGGTATCGGGTCGTCGTTCCCTCGAGCCGAATCGGCACCTGGCGTAGGTTGAGGACGACGTCGGTGACGTCCTCAACGACACCCGGCATCGACGAAAACTCGTGCAAGACACCTTCGATGTTGACGGCCGTGATGGCCGCCCCTTCGATCGAGGACAAAAGACAGCGCCGCAAGGCGTTGCCCACCGTAGTGGCGAAACCACGCTCGAACGGCTGGGCTGCGAACTTCGCGTAGGTTTCGGTTGCGGTCTCGGGGTCGATGTCCACCCGTTTGGGGCGTTGAAAATCATTCCAAAGCATGGAAGCCACTCCTTCCTTGAGCTTCGATTCCGTGGGAACCGATACGTTCATCGCCAGAACCTCATCGGCTGTAAAGCTCGACGATCAACTGTTCTTGGATCGGAATCTTGATGTCGTCACGGGTCGGAAGCGCCCGTACCTTTCCAGAAAATGCCTCGGCATCGAGGTCAAGCCACTCGGGAACGCCTCGTCCGCGCGCGCTTTCGACGCTTTGGCGCACGTAGTCGTTCTTGCGGCTGCGGTCTTTGACCGAGACGGTGTGCTCCGCGCGGACCTGAAACGAAGGGATCGTGACCTTCTTGCCGTCAACCAAGATATGCCCATGCCGCACGAGCTGCCGCGCCTGGGAACGCGAAGCGCCGAAGCCAAGGCTGTAGACGACGTTGTCGAGCCGGCTCTCGAGCATGACAAGCAGGTTCTCACCCGTGATGCCCTTCTTGCGGTCGGCCTTCGCGAAGTAGGTCCGGAACTGGCGCTCCTGAATGCCGTAGATGCGCTTGACCTTCTGCTTCTCGCGCAACTGCAGCCCATAGCCCATGGTCCGGCGTCCGCGCCGCTGACCGTGCTGACCCGGCGGATAGGCACGACGCTCGATCGCGCATTTCTCCTTGAAGCAGCGATCGCCTTTCAAAAAGAGCTTCATCCGCTCACGGCGGCAAAGCCGGCAGACAGCTCCTGTGTATCTCGCCACGTGATTTCTCCTTCCAATGCCGCTCGCGCGCAGTCCGGCTGGACAGCGATGAGGCGGCTAGCGTGCCACACCCGACAACGCGACACCCGGCACACCCGGGCGCTCGCTTCGCTGCTTGAAGCAGCGAGACCCGAGCTGCTTCCCGCGAGGGGACGCCCGGATCACTCTTGGTGTAGCCTTCTCATCCGGCCCGGCGGCGTGGGGCCAGCGGTCCGGATCGTGATTACACACGCCGGCGCTTGCGAGGTCGACAGCCGTTGTGCGGAATCGGTGTGATGTCTCGGATCGATCGAACTTCGAGACCGCTCGATTGCAGTGCCCGGATCGCCGACTCGCGGCCGCCGCCCGGTCCTTTGACGTAGACGTCGACCGTGCGCACACCCAGATCCTTGACCGTGTGACCAGCCTGCTGGCCCGCCATCTGCGCCGCGAAGGGCGTGCCCTTGCGCGAGCCTTTGAAGCCCAACTTGCCGGAAGACGACCAGCCGAGCAGGTTGCCCTCGGCGTCGGTCACCGAGATCATGGTGTTGTTGAACGTAGCTTGAATATAGGCATGGGCGTGCGGAACGTTTTTTTTCTCACGCCGCTTGCTCGACTTTTTATCGCCTTTTTGCGATCTCGCCATCAGGTACTCCTAGCGCTTCTTGGGGCCGGGACCGCGGCGCGGCCCCTTGCGGGTTCGGGCATTGGTGTGCGTGCGCTGGCCGTTGACCGGCAGGCCACGGCGATGCCGGACCCCACGATAGCTGCCGATTTCCATCAAGCGCTTGATGTTCTGCGCGACCTCTTTTCGAAGGTCTCCCTCGACCCGCACGGTGTCCACCACCGAGCGGATCTTGCGTGCCTCGTCCTCGGTCAGATCCTTGACCTTCACGGCCTGATCAACTCCCGCCTTGGTGAGGATCTTGCGGGAGACCGCCCGGCCGATTCCATGGATGTAGGTCAAACCGATCCAGACCTGCTTGTTTTGCGGCAGGTCGACGCCTGCGATTCGTGCCATCGTCGCTCGCCTCTAGCCTTGACGCTGCTTGTGCTTGGGGTTGGTGCAAATCACGCGGACAACCCCTCGGCGCCGGATGACCTTGCAATTGGAACACATGCGTTTGACAGACGCTCGAACTTTCATCGTTCGTACCTCGAGCCGAGCCCTGCGGCCGGCCACTACTTCAACCGATAAACGATCCGGCCGCGGTTGAGGTCGTAGGCGACAGCTCCACGAGTACCCGGTCGCCCGGCAAGATCCGAATGAAGTGCTTGCGCATCTTTCCCGAGATATGAGCCAGCACTTCGTGTTTGTTCTCGAGCTCGGCCCGAAACATGGCATTGGGCAATGTCTCTGTGACCACGGCTTCGACCTCGATGGCGTCCTCTTTGCCCGCCGTCGGCGGCCGGGCCACGCGGTCCCTTGCGGGACGCGCGCGGCGTGGCGGCCCCCGGCGAACTCCTCCACGCCTGCGTTTCCGTGCCATATCAGCTTGCCTTTCGTTCGCTCAGGCGGCGGTTTGCCGGATGATCGTAGCCGAGCACCCATGGGCCGCTCGGTGTCACAGCCACAGAGAACTCGAAATGAGCCGAAAGCGAACCATCACGCGTCCGCGCCGTCCAGCCGTCCGCGTCGAGCTCGACCCGCCGGCCTCCGGCGTTGACCATCGGCTCGATCGCCAGCACCAGGCCCGGCTGCAGGCGCATGCCCTTGCCGGGACGTCCGAAGTTGGGCACCTGAGGCTCTTCGTGCAAGGCCGTCCCAACGCCATGACCCACGAACTCGCGCACGACAGAAAACCCGTAGCGCTCGACATGGCGTTGGATGGAGGCGCCCACATCCGAAAGCCGACGGCCTGGGCGCAAGCACTCGATACCGAGATCGAGCGCCTCCCGGGTCACACGGAGCAACTGTTGCGCGGCCGGCGAGACCTCTCCCACGGGGAAGGTCCGCGCGGCGTCTCCAAAGTAGCCCTTGTGCAACACACCGCAATCCAATCCGATGATATCACCTTCCACCAGCGGATCGTGATTCGGAATTCCGTGAACGATGACATCGTTGCGCGCGGTGCACAAAGTGGCGGGGAAGCCGCGGTAGTGGAGAAACGCGGGGACACCGCCCGCCGCGCGGATCTCGGCTTCCGCCCAGCGATCGAGCTCGGCGGTGGTCACCCCCGGTGCTACCTGCTTGGCCAGGCCATCGAGCACGTGATGCACCAGATGGTTGGCCTCATCCAGCAGCTTGAACTCGCCGGGCGTTTTCCAGACCACGCTCATCCCGCTGTCACTCCGAGCAGGCGATGGATCGCCGTCTTTACACTTTCTATGCTCGTTGAGCCATCAACACGCAGTACGCAGCCGCGCGAGTCGTAGTAGGCGACAAGGGGCGCCGTCTCCTCCTGGTACACCCGCTGGCGAGCGCGTGCGATCTCCTCGGTGTCGTCCGCGCGTCCACGCCCGAGCGCCCGGGCCAGCAAGACGTCCTCCGGCGCCTCGACCAGCAGCACGGCGTCGAGCGCCACACCATCGAGGATGGAAGCCAGCATTTCAGCCTGGGGCAGCGTCCGCGGATAGCCATCGAGGATGAAGCCGCCCCGGGCATCGTCCTCGGCAAGGCGCGCCCGCACGACCTCCGCCATGAGGTCGTCACAGACCAGCTTGCCCGCGGCCATCACCGCCTCCACCCTCTCCCCGAGCACGCTCTTGCGCGCCACCGCTGCACGCAGCATCTCACCCGTCGAGATGGCGGGTACGCCGAGCGTAGCGGCGAGCATCGCCGCTTGCGTTCCTTTGCCCGAGTTGGGGGGCCCGAGGAAAACGATCCGACGGCCGCCCTCGGTGCGATGAAGCTCAGCGGCGCCCACGCACCCTGCCCTTTTTCATGAAGCCGTCGTAGTTGCGCATGACGAGTTGGCTCTCGACCTGCTGGACGAAGTCCATGGCGACGCCGACGACGATCAGCAGCGACGTGCCACCGAAGAAGAAGTTGATCCCGAGGCCACTCGAGACCCACACGGGCAAAATTCCGTCCAGCCAAGGGCCGATGAACGGAATCCCCCCAACCTTGAACCCGAACAATAGCAGCTCAGGCAAGATGGCCACCGCCGCCAGGTAGATGGCGCCGATCAGGGTCAGACGCGTGAGCACGCGGTCGAGAAACTCGGCGGTCCGGCGTCCCGAGCGGATGCCCGGGATGAAGCCGCCATACTTGCGCATGTTCTCGGCCACGTCGTTCGGGTTGTAGATGATCGAGACGTAGAAAAACGAGAAAAAGAGAATCGCCGCCGTATAGAGCAGATAGTAGATCGGCTGCCCCCAGCGCATCGAGTCCGCGATGGCCTGCAAACGGGGCCAGTTGTCGCCGGCCAGACCCGCGATGGTGGCGGGAACCACCAGAATCGAGCTGGCAAAAATCACCGGGATCACGCCGCCGGTGTTCACCCGCATCGGCAGGTAGGTGTTCTGGCCCCCATAGGTCTTGCGGCCCACCACGCGCTTGGCATATTGGACAGGGATGCGCCGCTGGGAGCGTTCCATGAAGACGATGAAGGCAGTGACAAAGAGCATGAACGGAACCAGTGCGACCACCGTGAGCGGCGGCAAGGTGCCGGCGATGGAGTTGCTGATGGTACCGATGACGGCCTTCGGCAAGCCGATCACGATGCCGCCGAAGATGATCAGCGAGATGCCATTGCCAATGCCGCGCTCGGAGATCTGCTCACCCAGCCACATAACAAAGGCGCAGCCCGTGGTCAGGGTGAGCACCGTCATGAGCACGAAGCCAAGACCCGGGTGCGGCACCAGCGGCAGGCCGGCATTACTGGCGAAGCCCTGTCCTTGGATGGTCAGCGAAATGCCGATCGATTGGATCATTGACACGACCAAGGTCAAGTAGCGTGTGTACTGGGTGATCTTGCGCTTGCCGAGCTCGCCCTCTTTCGACAGCTTCTCGAGGTACGGCACCACCACAGTCAGCAACTGCAAGATGATCGAAGCCGTGATGTACGGCATGATGCCGAGGGTGAAGACCGCTGCGCGGCCGATGGCGCCACCCGAAAAGGTATTCAGGAAACCGAACAGGGTGCCCTGCTGGTTCTTGATTATCTCCAGCAGCACCGAAGCGTCGACCCCCGGTGTCGGGATGATGCAGCCAACCCGATAGACCGCGAGCAGCCCGAAGGTAAACAACACACGCTTGCGCAAATCGGGAATCGCGAAAACGTTGCGCAGACTCTCGATCAACACTTACCCGATCTCCCGGCACTGGCCACCCGCCTGCTCGATCTTCGTGCGGGCGCTCTTCGAGAACCTGTGCGCGCTGACCTCGAGGGCCTTTTCGATCTCGCCATTGCCCAGGATCTTGATCCGCGCGCCCGCCTTGGCAAGGCCCTGGGCGACCAGCGTCTCCGGCGTGACGGGTCCTTCATGCTCGGCCAGGGAATACAGGTTGACCACGGTGTAGGGAATACGAAAGATGTTCGTGAAGCCGCGTTTCGGCACGCGGCGCACCAGCGGCATCTGGCCGCCTTCGAAATCGAACCGTCGGCTGTAGCCGCTGCGGGAGCGCTGGCCCTTGTGGCCGCGCCCGGCGGTCTTGCCGCATCCCGAGCCGGGACCTCGGCCGATCCGTTTCTTGGCTTTGCGGCTGCCCGCAGCCGGAGAGAGGTCGTGAAGCTTCATGGCGTTTCCTCAGTCTTCGACGATGCGCACCAGGTGCTGGATCTTGCGAACCATCCCGCGGACCGCGGGCGAGTCCTCTCGTTCGACCACGTGGCGAATGCGGCGCAAGCCCAGGCTGCGCAGCACCTCGCGCTGAGAACTCGGGTAGCCGATCGGACTCTTGGTCTGCTCGATTCGGATGGTGTTTTTCTTCTTGACCATGCTCGTTCCTCGGGCCTACGCCTCAGTCGCCTGGTCAGCCTTGCCAGCGCCTTCGTTGGCAGGGCTGCTCTCGGCGACCGGTTGCCCGTTGGCGACGGCCTGGCGCGGTGGCAGGCCACGCAGCCGGCGAATCCGCCGCTCGGTGGTCAGATCGAGCAGGCCGGCAAAGGTCGCCTTGATCACGTTCTGGGGATTGGTGGTCCCCAGTGATTTGGTCAGGATGTCATGGATGCCGGCGCACTCGATGACCGCACGCACCGGTCCACCGGCGATGACTCCGGTACCGGGTGAGGCTGGTTTGAGCAACACGCGACCAGCGCCAAAAATGCCGACGATCTCGTGTGGAATGGTCGCGCCCTCCATGGGAACACGAACCATGCTTTTCTTGGCGACCTCGATGCCCTTGCGGATGGCCACCGGAACTTCCTTGGCCTTGCCCGAGCCGTAGCCGACCCGACCCGCACCGTCACCAACCACGACCAAGGCCGAGAACGAGAAGTTCTTGCCGCCCTTGACCACTTTGGTCACGCGATTGATGTGAACGACCTGCTCGAAAAGCTCGGTCTCACGTTCAAAGTCCCTAGCCAAAACGCTTCTCCTTCTCGGGGTCGATGATCGCCCTGTCGCTGGCTGCGCTCATCGCATCAGAACTCGAGGCCTTTGCTGCGGGCGCCTTCGGCCACCGCGCGGACCTTGCCGTGAAAAATGTAGCCGCCGCGGTCAAAGACCACGCGCTCGACACCGGCTTTTTGGGCGCGTTCCGCGAGGATCGCGCCAACCGCCTTGGCCGCTTCCCGCGAAGCCGGCGAGTTGGCCTCGGCGCGCAGCGCAGGCTCGGCCGAGTTGGCCTGTGCCAGGGTGCGGCCGGTCGAATCATCGATCACCTGCGCATAGATAAAACGCAGGCTCTTGAACACCGCCAGACGCGGCCGCTCGGCCGAGCCCACAACGCGGTGGCGGACCCGGCGGTGGGCCCGTGTGCGGCGCGCGGTCTTGACGCGCATTCTCTTGGCGTGACGCTCACTCATCGCCTGGACTCCACTGCTCCATTACCGGGCGCCGGCCTTGCCGACCTTGCGCCGGATCACCTCGTCGCTGTAGCGGATGCCTTTCGCCTTGTAGGGATCGGGTGGCCGCAGCCGGCGGATCTCCGCCGACACCTGGCCGACCGATTGGCGGTTGGCACCTGTAACGGTGATCTTATTGTTTTTATCGATCACGATATCGATGCCTTCCGGCACCGTGTATACCACCGGATGCGAGTAGCCGAGCGCGAAGTGAACTTCGTGTCCTTTGACCTCGGCCCGGTACCCGACGCCCACGATCTCGAGCTTCTTGGTGAATCCCTCGGTGACGCCTCGAACGGCGTTGGCGAGCAGCGCCCGCTGCAGCCCGTGCTTCGCCCGCGCCGGCCTGGAATCACCCGCGCGGCGCACACGAATCTGACCGTCGGCCATCTCTACCCGACATTCAGGCAGGATGCGTTCGCTGACCGTGCCCTTCGGCCCTTGGGCCTTGAAGACACCGTCCTTGATTTCGATCTTCGCGGCGCTCGGCACCGGGATCGGAAGCTTTCCTACTCGCGACATCTCTTCTTCCTCGCATGCGATGCGGTTGGGCGGTGGCTCGACACAGAGCCCCACCTCACCAAATCTCGCATAGCACCTCGCCGCCGACCCGCTCAGCGCGCGCCTCAGCATCGGTCATCAGACCCTTTGAGGTCGACACCAGGGACACACCGAGACCACCCAAGACCGGCTTGATCTCGTCGGAGCCGCGGTAGACACGGCGACCCGGCCGGCTGACCCGCGCCATCCGACGAATCGCCGGCTGGCCCGCGTCGCTGTAGCGCAGGTAGATGCGCACCGAGTTCACGGGCGGGTGTTCGACCATCTCGTAGTCATCGATATAGCCTTGCTCCTTGAGCAGTCGGCAAAGTTCGACCTTGAGCTTCGACGTGGGAACGTCGAGCCGGTCATGCTTCGCCAAGAGCGCATTGCGAATGCGCGTGAGGAGGTCGGCAATCGGATCGGTCATGCTCATGCTTGCGGTCTCCTGTCTCCAGACACCTGCACCGGCCTACCAGCTCGCCTTGACCACACCGGGCAGATAGCCCTGGAGCGCAAGGTTCCGGAAGCAGATGCGGCAAAGCCCGAACTTGCGCATATAGCTGCGCGGACGTCCACAGCGCTTGCAGCGATTGTGCTGGCGCACCGGGAACTTCGGCTTGCCTTCGCTTGAGGCGATTTTCGCCTTGGTTGCCATGCTCTAAGACTCCTCTTACTTCTCTCGGTGCGCCTAGCGCGCACCGCGATTTGCGAACGGCAGACCGAGCTCACGCAACAGAAAACGGCAGCGTTCATCATTGCCGGCTGTGGTGACGATGGTGATGTTCATCCCCTTCGTAAAGTCCACTTTGTTGCCGTCGACTTCCGGGAAGATCAGGAGATCCCTGACCCCGAAGGTGTAGTTGCCGCGTCCGTCGAAGCTCTTGTCCGGCACCCCCCGAAAGTCGCGCACCCGCGGCAGTGCCGCTGAGATCAGCCGGTCGAGAAACTCCCACATGCGACGCCTGCGAAGCGTTACCCGGCAGCCGATAGGCATGCCTTCGCGCAGCTTGAAGTTGGCGATCGACTTGCGCGCCCGGGTCACCGTCGGCCGTTGGCCAGCCAACACGGTGAGTTCCTCGACCGCGGCCTCCAGCAGCTTGATGTTGCGGCTCGCTTCACCCAGGCCGATGTTGATCGCAAGTTTCTCGATCCGCGGGACGGCCATCGGATTGTCGATGCCAAAGGCCTCGCACAGCTTGGGCATGATCTCGTCGCGGTAGCGCTGCTCGAGGCGCGGGATGTAGCCCGCCGGGGCCTGGACAGCTTCAGCCGCGACAGACGCTCGTTTTTTCTTCGCCATCGGATCTCTCCTGCGCCTCAGCTAAGACGCTCAGCGCCGCATTTTTTGCACACGCGGATCGAGACGCCATCGATTTGCCGGCTGCGTCCGACCCGCGTGGGTTCATTGCACGCCGGACAGATGACCATCAGCTTGGATAAGCGGATGGGGGCCTCGCGTTCGAGAATGCCGCCCTGGACCTGTTGCTGGGGGTTCGGTCGCGTGTGCTTCTTGATCATGTTGACACGTTCGACAATGGCCTTGCCTTCACGCGGCAACATCCGAAGCACCCGTGCGCGAACGCCGCGGTCCTTTCCGGCGATCACCAGGACCGTATCGTTCTTCTTGATGTTAAGCTTCAAGCTCATGGGAACATCTCCCGCCGCGGCGCGGCTCAGAGAACCTCCGGTGCCAGGGACACGATCTTCATGAACCACTTCTCGCGCAGCTCGCGCGCGATGGGTCCGAAGACACGGGTGCCGACGGGCTCCCGCTGGTTGTCGATCAGCACCGCCGAGTTGGTGTCAAAACGGATGTAGCTGCCGTCCTTGCGACGCGTACTGCGCCGGGTCCGCACGATGACAGCCTTGACCACCTGCCCTTTCTTGACCGTGCCGTCGGGGAGCGCCTCTTTGACCGACGCGGTGATCACGTCTCCAACGCCGCCATACTGACCCGACGAGCCGCCAAGCAACTGGATGCAGGCGATTTTCTTGGCGCCACTGTTGTCTGCGACGTCCAGAACTGATCCCATCTGGATCATGCCTGGCCTCCGTGGGACTCCAGCACTGCGCTTACGCGCCAGCGCTTGTGGCGCGATATCGGCCGAGAGGCAACGATCGTCACGCGGTCCCCAATCTGGCATGCATTGCGCTCGTCATGGGCGGCGAACCGACGCGTCCGCTTGACATAGCGCTGGTAGAGGCGGTGCATGACCGTGGTCTGGACCGCTACCGTCACGGTCTTGTCGTTCTTGTTGTTGACCACAGTTCCGGTCAACACCTGGCGGCGGGTTTGGGCCGCGCTGGTCGTTGCTTCATCGGTCATTTCGAACACTCCCGCTGGCCTCAAGGTGTGGCCGCGGCCTCAGCCGCCTGGCGCTCGCGCAGCACGGTGAGCACGCGCGCGAGGTCACGTCGGGCCTGGCGCACCTTGGCCGGGTTTTCCAGATGGCCGGCCACCCGTTGCAGCCGAAGGGCAAAGAGCTGCTGCGCGAGGTTCGTTTCCTTGTCGCGCAGCTCTTCGGTGGTCAATTCTTGCATTTCTGTCGCTTTCATCTCTCGTCTCCCGCCGGCACGCTACGCATCCACCTGATGGCGCGAGAGGAACCGGGTCTTGATCGCCAGCTTGTGGGCGGCCAGGCGGATGGCTTCTTGCGCGAGTTCGGGAGCCACGCCCTCGATCTCGTAGAGCACTCTGCCCGGTTTGACCACCGCGATCCACTCCTCCGGGTTGCCCTTTCCCTTGCCCATGCGGGTTTCGAGCGGCTTCTTGGACACCGGCTTGTCCGGGAAGATCCGAATCCACACCTTACCGCCACGCTTGATGTGACGGGTCATGGCGATACGCGCGGCTTCGATCTGGCGGGCCGTGACCCAGCCACATTGGAGCGCCTGCAGCCCGTAATCGCCGAAGCTCAAAACATCGCCGCCTTTGGCGCGGCCACGCATGCGTCCCCGATGGCGCTTGCGGTACTTGACCTTCTTGGGCATCAACATGGTCGTATTCCTTTAGCCGACAGTCTCGGCTCAAACAGCAAGGCGCCGCACTTTCTCGCGCAGGCGGTCGCCTTTGTAGACCCAAACCTTGACCCCGATGACTCCGTAGGTCGTGGATGACTCGCAAAAGCCGTAGTCGATGTCGGCTTTGAGTGTGTGAAGCGGCAACCGACCGTCTTGATACCACTCGGTGCGGGCGATCTCGGAGCCGCCCAAGCGGCCGGAAACCATGATCTTGACACCTTTCGCGCCAAAACGGAAGGCCGATTCCATCGCCTTCTTCATGGCGCGGCGAAAGGCCACCCGCCGCACCAACTGGCCAGCGATCTGCTGCGCCACGAGCTGGGCGTCGAGCTCCGGGCGCTGGATCTCCTGGATGTTGATGTGGACCTCGCGACCGGTATGGGTCTTGAGATCATCGCGCAGCTTGTCGACCTCCGCGCCCTTGCGACCGATGATGATGCCCGGGCGCGAGGTGTAGATGGTCACCCGCAGGCGATCGGCCGCACGGTCGATGTCGATCTCGCTGACCCCGGCGTGCGACAGGCGCTTCTTGAGTCGCTCGCGAAGGGACAGGTCCTGGTGCAGGTTCTTGGTGTAGTCACTCCGCTCGGCGTACCAGCGGGAGTGCCAGGCCTTCTGGTAGACCAGGCGGAAACCGTAGGATGTGTTTTCTGACACATGCCGCTTACTTCCTCCCGGCTTCACGGCGACCCGCACCGTGTGCTTCGTCGCCTTCGGCGCGCACGCCGAGCTTGACCGTGACGTGGCTGCGCCGCTTCAACTTGCGCTAGGCGCGGCCCATGGTGGTGAACCACATGCGCTTGAGCGCCGGGCCACCATCCACAAAGATCTCCTTGACGAAAAGTCGGTCGATATCGACATTCTCATCGCGGTTCTCGGCGTTGGCGATGGCCGACGCCACGAGCTTTTCGAGCGGTCGGGCCGCCCGCTTGGTCGACAAATGCAGGAGGTCGACCGCGTGCTGCACATCCAAACCGCGGATCTGGTCGGCCACCAGGCGAACCTTCTGCGGCGATGTCTGCAGATGATTAAGGCGTGTTTGAAACTGCATTTCGTGCCCTCTCAGCGCCCACGAGCGGCTTTCTCTTTGCGCCCGGCATGCCCACGGAAGGTGCGGGTCATGGCGAACTCGCCCAGCTTGTGACCGACCATGTTCTCGCTCACGTAGACCGGAATAAACTTCTGGCCGTTGTGGACCGCGATGGTGTGACCGACCATGTCTGGTGTGATGGTTGAGCGGCGCGACCAGGTCTTGATCACCCGCTTTTGGCCGCCTTCATTCATCGTGCTCACCTTCTTCTCGAGGTGCTCATCGATGAAGAAGCCTTTCTTCAATGACCTTGCCATTTTCGGGCTCCTCTCGCGCTACCGCTTCTTGCGCCGGCGGACGATCATCCCGTCGGTACGTTTGTTGTTGCGTGTCTTGTAGCCTTTGGTCGGCACACCCCACGGTGTCGTTGGGTGCCGGCCGCCGCTCGAGCGCCCCTCACCACCGCCCATCGGGTGATCGACGGGGTTCATGGTGACGCCGCGGTTGTGCGGTCGTCGGCCGAGCCAGCGCTTGCGCCCAGCCTTTCCGAGCTTGACGACGTCGTGCTCGGTGTTGCCCAACTGACCGATCGAGGCACTGCAATTGAGGTGCACGCGACGAACCTCGCCCGACGGCAAGCGCACCTGCGCGTAGTCCTCGTCTTTGGCCATCAGTTGCGCACCAGTGCCAGCGCTGCGCACCATCTGCCCGCCCTTGCCGATCTTCAGCTCGATGTTGTGGATGACCGTCCCGAGCGGGATGAGGCGCAGCGGCAAGGCATTGCCCGGCTTGATCTCCGAACCCTCGCCAGCGCACACCGTGTCACCGACCGACAGCCCGATCGGCCACAGGATGTAACGCTTGTCACCATCCGCGTAGTGGATCAGCGCGATACGCGCCGAGCGGTTCGGATCGTACTCGATGGTCGCGACCTTGCCGGGGACCCCGTGCTTGTCGCGCCGGAAATCAATCGTGCGGTAGCGGCGCTTGTGCCCACCACCGCGCCACCAGATCGTGATCTGGCCGCCGTTTTTCCGACCGCTGATGCGCTTCTTGCCCTTGGTCAGCGCCTTGTGCGGCTTTTTTGCCGTCAGCTCTTCAAAGCTCGCGGAGGTCTTGAACCGCGTGCCCGGGCTGGTCGGACGGTACTGTTTGGTCGCCATGGTCTGCTACTCCTGCGTTGGGTTGTCCGCGCAACGCTCGCGATAACGGCGTACGCTCGATTGCTCGAGCACTCGGCTCATTCAAACAGGTCGATCGGCTTTTCACCTTCGGCCAAACGAACATAGGCCTTTTTCCACTCAGGCCGGAAGCCGGAAAAACGACCTTGACGGCGCTCCTTGCCACGCACCGTGGCGGTGCGAACCTGTGCCAACTTGCGCCGGAACTGCGTTTCGACCGCGCGTTGGATCTCGACCTTGTTGGCGCGATGAGCGACCTCAAACGCGTAAATCTCGTGATGCTCGCGCTCGAGCGTTGACTTCTCGGTGACCAGGGGCCGCCGAATGACGTCTTGAATCCTCATCGCCCGAGCACCTCCACCATCTTCTCGAGCGCCGTCTGGCTGAACACCACATGGTCGCGCTCGACGATGTCGTAGACATTGATCGCGCGCGCGTCGATGGTCTTGAGTCGAGGGTTGTTGCATGCTGCCTTGAGCAGGTTGTCGTTCTCGCGCGAGTCGACCAAAAGCGTCTTCTTGCCGGCACCGAGGCCCGCGATCTGCTTCTCGAGCACCTTCGTCTTGTGGCTCTCGAGAAGCAGGGAGTCGAGCACCAGAATTTCGCCATCCGCCAGCTTGCGAGAGAGCGCGGACTTGAGGGCGCCTTTCTTCTCACCCACGGAAACACCGAGCTCGTACGAACGCGGCTGCGGGCCATGAACCGTGCCGCCCTTGCGCCAGATGGGGCTGCGAGGCGAGCCCATGCGTGCCCGCCCAGTGCCCTTCTGGCGCCACAGTTTGCGGCCGGTTCCCGCGACCTCGGAGCGCACCTTTGTCTTGTGGGTACCGGCACGCCGAGCGGCGAGCACGGCACGAACGACGGTATGGATCAGGTGCTCCTTGTACGGGCAGCCGAACACCGCCTCTGGCACCTCGACCTCACCGACCTCTTCGTTGTTGAGGTTCTTGACCGTGATCTTCATCGTTCGCTCCTAGCCGCGCTTGGCCTCGCGCAGGGCGACGTAGCTGTTGCGGGCGCCCGGCACCGCACCGCGCAGGTAGATCAGGTTTTCTTCTTCGTTCACCTTGACCACCAGCAGGTTCTTGACCGTCACACGCTTGCCGCCGGTCTGGCCGGGGAGACGCATGCCGGGGAAGACCCGCGAGGGATAGGCGGACTGACCGATCGAGCCAGGTGCCCGATGGAACATGGAACCATGGGTGGGACGCCCGCCGCCAAAGCCGTGGCGTTTGATCACACCATGAAAGCCCTTGCCCTTGGTGGTGCCGACGACGTCGACGTAGTCGTTTTCCGTAAACACCGACGCCTGAACGTCGTCACCGGGTTTGGCCGGATCATCGGCCGGTACCGGGAACTCCTCCAGGCGGCGGAGTGGCGTCGCCAGCCCAGCCTTGGCCAGGTGGCCCCGCTGTGCCTGGCTCATTCTGCGCGGTGGCCGGTCTTCGACCAAGCCAATTTGCACAGCGTCATAGCCATCGTTGTCGTTGGTCTTTCGTTGCACGACCTTGCATGGTCCTGCTTTGACCACCGTCACCGGAACGACCCTGCCATCTTCTTCGAAGATCTGGGTCATACCGAGCTTGATGCCGAGGATGCCTTTCATCGGTCGCTCCTCAAGGTTCACAGATAGGAAAACCAACGGCATCAATTGCCGAAGGCTTTGATCTCCACGTCGACACCCGCGGGAAGCTCGAGCTTCATCAACGCGTCTACGGTCTGGCTGGTCGGCTCGAAGATGTCGAGCAATCGCTTGTGGGTCCGGATCTCAAACTGCTCACGCGATTTCTTGTCCACGTGCGGCGAACGGTTCACCGTGTAGCGGACGATGTGGGTGGGCAGTGGGATCGGTCCAACCACACGCGCACCGGTACGGCGTGCCGTATCGACGATCTCGTGGGTAGAAGTATCCAGAATGCGGTAGTCGAACGCTTTGAGCCGGATACGGATCTTTTCGTTGATCATCCTCAACCTCGCGTTGAAGCAGCTTCAGGACCAGTGATTTCTCGATTCCGCATCGCCGAGATCACTCGACGATGTCGCTGACCGTTCCGGCGCCGACCGTACGGCCGCCTTCTCGGATAGCGAAGCGTACGCCCTTTTCCATCGCGATCGGTGCGATCAGCTCCACTAGGAGCCCCACGTTGTC
>Ga0114931_10000874_pt1 | contig 37790 bp, 34 predicted proteins | sample 2SBtaG_FD_89579 | JGI IMG/M metagenome (GOLD analysis project Ga0114931, IMG submission 89579) | Deep subsurface microbial communities from Kolumbo volcano to uncover new lineages of life (NeLLi) - 2SBTROV14_V59a metaG | ecosystem: Environmental > Aquatic > Marine > Volcanic | place: Kolumbo... | reverse complement strand
TGTCCTTACAAGATTCCTGCTGAATGACACGATGTTTTCGTTATCGTTAAAAATATTTACTGACCGCAATATATCATTTTGAAAGTTGCGCTGTCGTGTTATTCTGCCAAAATTATAATTCAAGATGCCGATGTAGTTGTCTAAATACAGAGTGTAATCTGCACATTATTTGACAAAGTCTGTAATTTCTAAATCTTTTAGATTTCTGTGCTATTTTTAAGGCGCATATTTCTGTTGAGATCGTTTTTGCTGAGCTAACAGAGTAATCATTTTCTATTTTTTAACAGTCTACCTGGAAAGATTCTGAGTGACCTAAAAGTAATGGTGCTGTTTCTGAGCTATGTAAGCAATCATTTTGTCCATAATTATTTTGTCATTTTTGAGTAAATGCAATATAGCCAGGAACTTTTGTTACCCATTCAATTCGTTATAGAGCCAAAATCTCAAGTTGTTTCAGACTGCAATTTAATTTTCACAACTTGAATAATTCACAATTGCCTTACCGTTAATGTGGCGTTCACTGGTCAGCACACATTTAAACCTGTTAAAAAGCAGGGAATATCATTTACGCTTAGTCTTTTACTATTATGATGTTACGGCATCTGTTATTGTTCTTTTTACCATTTTTTGTATCAAATCCGATTATCTACTCATTTTCCCCCTTGTGCCACACTTTTCATATTTCAAAAAACATACCTGGAAAAGCTGCTCTTTGCTTCGGCGTTTTCACATGACTCTAACGAGATAATAATTAATCACCTACACTTATGTTCTTTATTTTCCCTTAACACGCCATCTCCATTATCCGATGTAAATATATGCTGGAATAGTATTTGCAAAAGACGGTACGTATGGTGGATAACGGCCTATTGTTGCATCGACTCAAAACCAGCGGGAAAATATTATGATTGATATCTGTCTTCTTTTAGAGGGAACCTATCCCTATGTTACGGGTGGTGTTTCAACCTGGGTGCACTCGTTGATTTCGGGCTTGCCGGAATTTAAATTCGGCCTGGTGCATTTCTCAAACTCGGAAAAAGTCGCTATGCCGAAATTTATCCTGCCGAAAAATCTTGTACACCTGGAAAATATTCCATTGAACATCCGCAAAGACAGCATTCATCTGGATGCTCTGTTAAGCCGAATCCCGGAAGCCAAAGTGTACCATGCTTTGTCCACCGGTTTTGCAGGATTGCTTGCGACCAGAAAAAAGCAAATGACAAACAGTCCGATGATATTAACCGAACATGGAATTTATTGGCACGAAATCGAGCTTGGCGTTGATGAATTGGAATGCGGGTTTAAAATTATTCACAGCAAAGACGGCAGGATCAAACTTGGCCGCTCCTGGGAAGAGTGGCTGTTCAGGTTCAAACTCTTTGCCCGTACAGCATACGAAGCAGCAGACCGGATAACCACCGTTTGTAATAAAAACAGAGACATGCAAATATCGCAGGGAGCACCGGCGAGTAAATGCGAAGTGATTGCCAATGCCGTTGACATGTTACCGTTTCGTCACATCAACAAGAAATTCTTTGAAAATGACACAATAAATATCGGTCTTGTCGGACGCGTCACTTCGATCAAAGATATCAAAACATTTATTAAAGCATGTGCGCTTGTTAAAGAGCGGCTCCCCAAAAGTCAATTTTATGTCATCGGCCCGACAGATCAGGATCCAAAATATTTTAAAGAATGCCGCAAACTGGCTTCCTCACTGAATTTGTCTGAATTGCATTTCACCGGGGATGTCGATCCGATGGATTACTATGAAATCCTCGATGTGGCTGTGCTCACAAGTCAAAGTGAAGGACAACCTTTTGCGCTGATTGAGGCAATGGCAGCAGGCATCCCTGTTGTGGCCACCGACGTGGGCGGGTGCAGGGAATTACTTCAGCCTGCGCCTGAAATGAACTGTGCCGCAGGCATACTTTGTCCCGCAGGAGATGCGCTGCGTGTCAGCCAGGCCATTCAAAAGCTATGCACAAATGAAACGCTGTGGAACTCGCTTTCACGATGCGGTAAACAAATTGTGGCAACACGGCACAGAGAAAAACTTTTTCTTGATGCATATCGCAACTTGTATGCGAAATATCTGGTTCTGAAAAATTTGCAAATGTATGCACCTTCTCGGAATAGATTAACACAGCAAATAGAATTCGCATAAAATGAAAAATGAAAGAATATCCGTTTTATTGGCGACCGAAGGTACTTATCCTTTTGCCAACGGCGGAGTGAGTACCTGGTGCCATACTATCACCCAGGAAATGGAAAACGTAGATTTTGAAATTTATGCAATGACAGGAGAGCCCAAATGGAGCACGAAATATGCGTTACCGGCAAATGTAAAAAACGTTTACCAGATTCCATTGTGGGGCACTGAAGAGCCTTCCGAATTTACACGGATAGACCAGGTCTTTGCAGATGTCTATCAACAGAAAAAGCAAACATCTGATCAAATTATTCAACTACATTTTTTGCCTCTTTTTAGAAATTTTTTAGCAGCACTTTTTCATGAGGATGTCGGGCTTGATGATCAAATTGCAAATTTGCATAAACTTTATCACTATTTTCAAACATTCGATTACAAAACAACCTTAACTTCAGAACACGTTTGGAGCACTTTTAAAAATTATGTCATAAATGAACGGGAAGCAGAGAAAGCAGTAGAGCCGGTTGAAGCGATATTGGAGGATTTAACCACGGCGATGCGGTGGATTTATCATTACTTTATGCCATTGAGCGCAAAGATTCCAAAAACCGATATCGCGCACACAACGATCGCGGGTTTCGGTGGGATCGTCGGGTGCATCTCAAAACTTGAATATGGGACACCATTACTCGTTACGGAACATGGCGTTTTTATCCGTGAACGTTATTTCGCAATTTCAAAAAGCAAATTTCCTCCTTTCGCCAAATACTTTCTCATGCGGATGTCTGTTTACATTACACGGCTGATATATCATTTGGCTGATCAGATATCACCCGTAGCGAACTTTAATAAAAAATGGGAATTACAGTTCGGTGCAGCGCTACATAAAATTACCACTATTTACAACGGCATTGATCCCCATGTCTTCATGCCGGGTGAAAAGCCTGGTTCAACACGAGGAACGCCAACGGTCGTCGCTGCTGCGAACATTATACCCCTGAAAGATATCGAAACAATGATACGGGCCTGTAACATTGTTCGCAAGGAGATACCCAATGTTCAGTTCAGAGTTTACGGGTCAAAGCAAATTGATCCTGCTTATACAAGAAAATGCGAGGCGCTTATAAAACATCTCCGGCTGCAAGATCATTTCCTGCTCGCAGGCTATCACAATAACCCTGCAAAGATTTACAATGAAGGAGATGTTACCGTGCTTTCCAGTATTTCGGAAGCTTTTCCTTACACCGTTCTGGAATCCATGGCCTGTGCACGACCTGTGGTTGCTACGGATGTGGGCGGTGTGCGCGAAGCATTGGAAGGCTATGGCATCCTGGTGCCGCCGAAAGACGCTCAGGCACTCGCAAACGGTCTGATCACCTTGCTGAAAGATATCGAATTAAGACAACGTCTGGGAAAAGAAAGCAGAGAAAGAGTCCTTTTAATGTTTCGAATTTCCCAGTCCGTAAAAGCATATTGGGACACTTATAAAGCTCTAATGCAAGACCGCAATAAGAAAGCGGAAAAACAAAGCGATCATAAAATCCGACACATGTCAACTGAGGATTTGGTATTAATGTGGAAAGATGCACTTTAGATCATGTTTTCAAATTATAATGGAAATAGCGGAAAAAAAGATTTTCCCTGGCTTTCTTCCTATGAATCAATAGATTTTTCAATACTTGATGCAGCCTATTCCGGCCGTGACTTGATGGATATTGCGCGCATTATTTTGAAAAGCATTGGCAGACCGATGGATGCGTACGCTGTGACTTCGACGCTTGAATCATTGGGCTGGAGGGATATCGATGCACGGGATAAATTTAACAAAAAAGATCTCTTTGAATTGGGAACCGATATATACAGTAAATGTATTGAGCAGCCGGCAAAAACCAATACTTTCGAGCTAAACCAGGAAAGAGAAGGACCCTTTAGAAATTTCGTCGTTCATTTTAGTCAGGGGGCATTTTATATCCTTCCAATAATCGGCCAAATCCTTGCATTGTTTTTCTTTCGATTTTCTTTATGGGCGTCTCTTGATTTTACAGAAGCACAAGCGACAACCGTTGCCATGGGCACGATTTTTAGTTTTGTCATCACCGGCGGTTTCATGCAATCCATTGGACGCGATACGATTCATTATCTGAGCATGGAAAATCTCCTTCTTGTAAAAAAAAGTTACTATAAACAGTTATGGACAGGGACAAAGGTCGTATGCCTGTTGGCCATCTCGTTTGTTCTACTCAATTTTCTCTTTCCATTTTTCACTTTTCAAATGGCAGTCGTTATCACAATATATTTCGTACTCTTGTCACTGCTATGGCTGTCCCTTTCCATTTTATACGTAGTCAAGCATTATGCAGCGATTCTCGTCATAACTTTGGTCGGAATTGGCCCTGTTTACTTTGTTATGCACCACACGCACTGGGGCATTTACACGGCACACTTTACAGGGCTTTTTACTGCGATTTTGCTCTCTCTGATTTATGGATATGAAGTGCTCCACCGCAAAACACGGGGGCTAAAGTCATCACTAAAATTGCCGAAAAGATCGATAATGGCGTATGTACTTTCGCCATATTTTTTAGTCGGATTTTTGTATTTTACCTTTCTTTTCATTGACAGGATTGCCGCCTGGAGCACTTTTTCTCGCGATCCGTCTCCCTTTTTAATCTGGTTTAAAACACCTTATGAATTGGGGATGGACTGGGCGCTTGTTTCTCTGTTGTTTACTGTAGCCATGCTCGAGTATATTCTTGAAAGGTTCTCCAAACTATTAATACCAAAACAAGCACAAACATTTGCCAAAAACTCTGCGCGCTTTAATAAAGCATTCATTCACTTTTATAAAAAGCACCTGTTGCTGTTTGTACTTACCGGAGCATTCAGTATCCTCGTTAGTTATTTTGCAATCTCCCGACTGCAGGTATTTTCTCATCTGGAAATTGTGAATGACTTTTTCTCCAGTCATGTAACATTTTTTGTATTTTACTTTGCAGCGGCTGCTTACTTTTTTCTGGCCATGGGTTTGTTGAACTGTCTCGCTTTCTTTACACTTTCGCGTCCATTTTTTGCCATCAAAGCAATCAGTGTAAGCATTGTTGTCGATGTTGCAGTAGGCATCCTTTTCAGCAGGCAGTTCGGATACGAATACGCAGTGGTCGGCCTTTTGGCAGGAGCAATCACATTTGCGACCATTACTACAATTTATGTACGCAAATTTCTCTCGAATTTGGATTATTATTACTATTCGGCCTATTAGCCGAATCAGTTTTCATGAACAGGTACAAAGGGAATAATGAGTTTCTATCATATTGACATTATATTCTGTATTCTTCGCATTGCTCTTGTAGCTGTGCTGTTTTTTGTATTGCTGTCGCGTTTTTTCAGGTTGGAAAATCAGACCGAAACAAAACAAAACGGGCTATTCGCGGAGATCATACTATCTGTAACGTTCATTGTTCTGCTTGGCAATATCCTCGATTTTTTACATCTATATGACACCTTGATTATTCTTTTGGCAATAATCTTTTCACTTGGGATTGGAGTTCTTGTTCACTTTAACGGCCTGGGTAATTTTGTGGTTTTATTTAATACATTTTTTCTGCGTGAGCTTGAAAAAAACCGCCGCATCGGCATCAAACAATTGCCGAACAAATTGTTTGACCTGAGAGCGAACCGCCCTCAGTGGCTTCCCAAAATATTATTCTTTATTGTATTTTTTATTGCGGCTGCAATCAGACTGTGGCCGGTTTTTCAGCATGCCTCACCATTTGCCATTGAGACTTTTAAGGCTATAGAGTCGGTCAAAAAACTGGAGCTAAATCATTCGGCTTTTGTCTTGGGAATGGTTCCAATGGGAATGCAATTTTTAATTGATTTCATATACCAATTAACCCGCACAGATGTGGGCATAATAACTCATCTTTTCGGCATTATATCAGCATTGCTGCTCATGTTTGCCATTTATTTTATTGTCAATTCAATAACCGGAAATAGCTACGCCGGAATCCTCGGTGCATCAATTTTTGGAATATTTACTCATTTACTGCCCATCTCCATGCGTCAGCAAATTGAAGCAGAAAGCATTTCACTGGCAGCGGCTATTGCTATCCCGACTATTTTTTTTGGTCTGCAGGCTTTTATTCTCAAACAAAGATATTTACTCATCATTTTCGGATCAGGAATTTTGACTGTGCTGTTAACTTCGCGCTTTGTTGCAGTGATGCTGCTCTTTGCCGGAATTACATTTTCCCTGACAACATTACTTTGGCGCCGAAAACTTGGAAATTATTTACATATCAATTTTCTCATTCACATTCTTCTCTTTATCGTTCCATTAGGGGCATTAGTTGCCATGCAATTTTTTATCGCTCGCGATTTTGTTTTGCTGGAAAAAGCACGGTTCTTTTTTTACAATGAACATTTCATTCGCTACTCGATTCATCACTTTCAGTATAATGAATTTGTTTTTGGTATGATCACATTTGTAAGCGGAATTTTTGTTCTAACGCTTGCTGTGTTTGATAAGAACATTCTGACAGCGATGGCCAAATCATTTACGGGATTCTATACGTTTTTTCTGCTCATGCTATGGCAAAACTACTGGCTTGGATTGAGAAATATTCTCGATTGGCGACAAGTGGGTTTGTTTATTGCTGTTTTCGAATGTATCAACATCGGAATCCTTTTCAACTTTTTCCTGACGCAACTTTTACCCATCGTGAAAAAAAAGTTCGGCTCCACAATGCTGAAAACAGAATTTTTAAAATTTGCGATCACTTTTATTGTCATTCTTTTTCTCTGGGGCATTTCGAAACCGAGCGTTGCTGCATTCAACAATATGCCGGAACCGGATGGATTTACAAAGGCGGTTTACAAAATAAAGAAAAAGTTATTCCCATACCAATGGACGGCTGTTTCGCATTTTGGTACGAGAGCTTTGGTTTTGAATAGTGGTCGATTCATGGATTACGGCTTTTTTCTGCAAAATTTTTCGCCGGAATCAGTTCACAATAACGGCAGTCGTTTCATTACAACCCAAAACGTATTTATCTTTGTAGTAAAAGATTCATTAAATTCGAAAATTGATACCGGCCTTTTGCCAAATGTTCCGGACTTGATGAAAAGGATTGTCCGCTGGTGCCGGACTTATTCGCAACTCTATACGGATATGACGATTTTCTATGAAGACAAGCAGGTCGTCGTCTACCATATTTGCCGGAATCTCTCTTCAAAAACAAATCGTAAAGATAATGAATCAAAACCAGGATCATATTTGTAATGCTTCTTTCTTCGCTTTTAAAAATTCGTATTCAGACGCTTTTTGACCAGGTGAGCAAGCATCTCTCATTTCCGGTTGCCCTGGTGGATAAAGAGGAAAATGTTCTCGTTGGAAATGAAGGTTATGAATCCTGGCTGAAATCCGGTAACAATATTGATCGTCATAAGGTCAATATTGATCATGAAGAATTCTATATTGTAACAAAGAGCGATAACAACAATGAACGCAACCTCAGAAGCAAAGATATTCTTGCAAGTATTCGGGACAGCGTATCGCTTTTATTTGAAGGTGAGCTGGAAGTGCAGAGCTTGTCCCGGGAGGTTATTGAAAAATACGAAGAATTAAATCTCGTTTATGATATCATCGCAGAATTAGCCGGAGTTTTTGAGGAAAAAGAGATTTGCCGTCTCATCCTGCAAAAGGCGATAGATGTCCTGGGAGTAGGCAGCGGTGCTATTGTGCTGAAAGCAGAAAACGAGTCTTTTGAGATAGCCTATCAAAAAGATAACGGCGATGTTCAGCAATGTCACGATAATCTTTTCATACGTCTTGCGCAAGAGTCTTTGGAAGTGAATAGTGAAATTCTCTATGATGAATATGATCGAATACCGGAAGAAATTTTATCAACAATTAGAAATGATGAATTCTGGTCTATGCTCGCCATACCTTTCTCCGCCGGTAAGGAGGCTTTCGGTTCCATAGTATTGGTAGGAAAAACAAATGGTAAGGTCTTTAATTCGAGCGATCTGAAATTAGTTAATGCATTGTCCGGCTATGCCGGTGTTGCCATACATAGCAGCAAACTCATCAGGACAATGCAGGCCACAGAAGCACTGAAACACGAGATGAGTCTGGCGCGGGAAATACAACAGAGTTTACTCCCATCCCATAGGCCGGATATAAAAGGAGTGGACATAACCGGCTATTGCATTCCGGCAACAGAAGTGGGCGGCGATTTTTTTGGCTATTTTCGTTTAAGCAATGACAGGTGGGCTATTGTAATCGCAGACGTTGCCGGGCATGGCGTGGGTGCAGCGTTGACGATGGCTTCTTTGCGAAGTATTCTCCGCAGCGAAGCAAAAGGAGAGGTTTCTCCCGCACACATTGTCGCCCGGGCCAATGAATTGATGTGCGCAGATACCGGTGACACTGAAATGTACGCAACGCTTGTGTTTTCCATATACGATGAAAAAAGTGGAACACTTTTATATACCAACTCCGGTCACGTTATTCCATTTCTGCGCAGAGCAAAAACCGGGGAATGGGCTGAACTTAAGGACGGCGGCATGCCCGTCGGACTTTTTCAGGAAGAAACGTATGACGAAACCAGTACAAAGCTGGAAACCGGAGATGTCGTTGTTTTCTATACAGACGGCCTTACAGAGGCAAAAAATGAACAGCAGCATTTTTTCCGCGAACAAATCATGCTTGAAATCGTTGAGCAAAACTGTCATGCTTCATCGGCAGAAATAGCAAAAGCAATTCTCGACGCAGCACAAGAACATCTTGGCGCAAATTCTCAAAAAGATGATATAACATTGGTTGTACTAAAAAAAATCAGAGGTGATGCAAAATGAAGAAAATTAAAAGAATCCTGGTCATGGACGACGAGCATTATATACGTCGGCTTCTTTCTTATATTTTTGAAAAAGAAGGATTTGAAGTCTATCTTGCGGATGACGGGAGCAAAGGGATCAGCCTTGCAAAGCAAATCAAACCCGATCTTATTTTCACTGATGTTATGATGCCGGCTATCAACGGTTTCCAGGTATGCCGGGAGCTTCGGAGTGACCCTGCTTTTCAGAACGTCTTTATTATCATTCTGACAGGTCTGGGACAAATACAGGATGCAAAAAAAGGACTGGAATGCGGCGCGGATGAATATATCATCAAACCATTTGATCCCGTTAAAGTTATAAGGCGCGTGAAACAGCTTTTAAAATCAGAGAGGGTTAAAGGGTCTTTATTATATCTGGAAGAAAGCAATGGTTGAAAAAACAAAAACAGCAGAAATGGCCAAGCCACATCTTTTGCGGGCAGAGAAGAAAAGCCTGCACTTTTCATCTCTGTTAAAAACGAAAAAAGACAGCACGATCTCTGCAATCTGGCAATTCTTTGCCGAGTTCCCGTTTCACACCGTGGACGAAGAAAAAGGCTACAAAACCATATTCCACATCCTGAATGAGATTTACCCGGCGCAAGCATACTATCTCTATGTTCCAGATGAAACCGGACAGCAGTTATTGCTAAAAAGTATGAATATCGTTTCTCCAGTTGTAGCTGATCGCGAAAAGGTGAAAATTAATATTTCCGAAAAAAGCCTTTCCCATCCAGCACTGAATTTAAAGCTGCGGGATAAATATAGTAAACTAAATATGATCGCAGAAACAGCAGGAATGTTTTTAAATATCCCTCTCCGAATTCAAGATCAGGAATTAATCGGGATTTTGCTTGCCGGGCCGAATATCGAAATTAATATCAAAGATGGTCTTTTACAGCAAATTCGACATTTTGCACAGGCCGCGGCCCCTGCTGTCGCAACATTAAAAAAAATCAATGCACTGGAATCGGAAATGCGCACACTGCAATCCCGAACAACCGTCAGCCAAAGAATGATCGGTTCCGCACTTGAGGTGAACCGCTTTGTCAATTTGCTTCTGGACCTGGCATTAACAGCCAGCCACAGCGATGCAGGTTTTGTTGCGATTCTCGATAGCAACAAAACAAAGCTAACTATTCGCGCACATAAAAACTTGCCCGCAGGCTTTCTTGAAAACATCAATCTTCAGCCGCAAAGCGGTCTATTCGAATGGGCACCGGAATTCGCCGAAACTCTCATTGTGCGGGATTATAATTTTATCGCCAATTTCAAATTTAAAAGCATTATTGCTGTTCCCCTGGTTAAAAAAAATGAATTGCTTGGCGTTTTCGCTCTTTTGGATTATGAGATCAATGATGAGAGCATAGAGTTTAATCTGTCTATTCTTTCAACATTCGTCGAACAAATAAAATTGGTGCTCAACAACTCGAATCTTTTCGAACGGTTCACTCAACGCTATTTTATGACGCTTGAAGCGATGAGTAAAGCGTATGATATGCGTTCACATGCTACAGTAGGACACTCGCAAAGAGTGTCTAATACCGCGGCGGAGATTGCGCTGCAAGCAGGCCTTTCATCTGACCAAGTAAAAAATATTAAAATGGCAGGAGCAATTCATGACATTGGTTTCTGCGGCGTCACGGATATCAGCGAAAGATATCATGTGGATTACAACCACACCATTATCGGCGCAAGCATGGTCGAAGTCCTGCCGATAAGTTCAGAAATTGTTGAAGGCATTCGGTGCCACCATGAATGGTACGATGGATGGGGTTTTCCGCAAGGTCTGAAAGGAAACAAAATTCCATTGAGCGGTAGAATTCTCGCTGTGGCAGAATATTATGTTGAAGCAACAACCAACAAACCGATGCAAAAAGCACTAAATTGGACGCAACTCCGGCAAGAATTAGAAAATCGCAAAAACAAACAATTTGACCCCAAGGTAGTTGATGCGCTTATATCAAGTATTGAACAGAAAAGAATAAAGGCAGGGACAGGTCGGATAGAACGCTGCTGGGTTTTTAAAGGTGAGCCTGAAAACGTATGTAAAAATTGTCCGGCCTGGCAAAAGGATGAACCCTGCTGGACCTTTCAAAACGTGCAATGCCATAAACACGGTGATCTCTCATGTGAAGACTGCTTTATTTTCAAAGAATGGCAAGAGAGAACGAAACACAAGTAAATTGATCATCAGGAGGTTAAAATGAAGTATCAACTACGGGATTCCGGAAATATTACAATCCTGGCATTTTATGGAGACATTGATGTCTCTGTTGCGGATGAACTTAAAAAAATATTGCAGAAAATCATCGACGCAGGCAAAATTTATGTTCTCGTGGATTTTGGAAATGTAAACTTTATTGACAGCTCCGGACTTGGACTATTTGTTGTTTTTTACAAAAAAGCAAGATTAAAAGGTGGAACAATCAAATTTGCAAACGTCCCCCCTGTTGTTAGTAAAGTGATTAAACTAACGCGGCTTGATAAACATTTTGAACTCTATGAAACGCTTAGCGAAGGAGAACAGAGCTTTCGATGAGAACTGCTGTGGCAAATAGTCTTCTTTCACTTCGGACAAGGATGGTCTTGTTCCTGCTTATCGGCTTATTACTTTGTGGCCAATGCAGTTTTCAAAAAGAAGCGCAAAATTGGCCGAAGGAGCTTAAAACTCCGAAAGTTCTGATTTTGTTTTCCAGCCAGGATAAATATAGCACATCTGTATATAAACAGACGCAAATTGCCTTCAAGTATGGTAAAGTGCCTTTTGATAAATTTGATATATCCAATGGTCAACTGCCCGACTTGAAAAATTATTCTTCCATTGTGCTTGTCACAGAATTTATTTTCAAATTCACGGAAGGAGCTTGCAATAAAATAGCAGATTATGTTTCAGCCGGCAAAGGACTCGCAGTCATGTATCGGGGATATAATAAAAACCTTGCCCGGGTGTTTGGGATTTTGCCTGATAAAACTGTGCCGGATTTCGAGGGGAAAAAGCAAAGTTTATTTTTTTCACATGATCTATTGCCTGGTCTGGCCAATTGCACGATCGCCGAGGATAATTTTTCAAGCTATATTGTCCGTATCGACAGCCTTGCGACCGTCTTTGCAAAAACCAAAGCCGAGCCAATCGCCTGGCTGCACAAATATAGCAAAGGGAGAGTTTTTTACTGGAATACTTCCTTGCTCTCCAAAAAAGTCAATCGTGGTTTTATTATTAGAACGCTTGCACTGGTTCAGCCCTATACAATCGCACAAGTTGCTAACCTTGGCCTTTTTTACCTGGATGATTTCCCAAATTCTTCAATTAATAAAAAAGCAGAACCCATCCGATCCGAATTCGACCAAACTGTTACTGAGTTTTATTATCTTCGCTGGTACCCGGATATGATCAGGCTGGCAAATAAATTTGGCCTCAAATATACGTCCGCGCTGATTTTCAATTACAACGGAAAAACGCATCCTCCCTACCCATTTTATGAATGGCTGAACGGTAAGCTGAATGTGGGCAATAAACAAATCTTTGCCTCGCAATGGGCTGTTCAACATCTTGACCCGCTCATAGAATTAGGCCTTCATGGCTACAATCATCAATCACTCTCGTTAAAAAATTGGCAAAGCATCGAAAATATGGACAAAGCTTTGGACCAGGGCAGAAAGCGCTGGGATATTGATAATATTGGTGAGCTGCCCTTTAGTTATGTTCCTCCCCTTAACATTTACGATTCAACGGGAACCGTAGCACTTGAAAAAAGCTTCCCGAGCATCAAAATAATTGCCGGGCTTTATTTGGGTCTCTTTGATCAGGGTCAGGATCGCGAATATAAGCCGGAACCATGGAACAATCATTTTTATGATATGCCGCGTGTGACCAGCGGTTTCATCATGACGGACTTTGACAGACGCGCGATGATTTCCTTACTGCAATCGCCGGGCATCTGGAGCCATTTCGTCCATCCCGATGATGTTTATCCTTTTGGAGAAAGATACGATGATGATTTGCTCAATTCATTTGATATAAAATCCATTCACTGGTACGGGAAGCCGAAAAATAACGGACTCTATTTTCAGTTGAAGTATTGGCTGGAATTTGCCAAGAAGAACTATCCCTGGCTGCGATATATGAAAACCAAAAATGCTTTGCCTGAACTGGAAAAGTTTAATAAAACAGTTCTGTCGCACCAGGCACTCGGGAAAAATATTTTCATCAAAACAAGTGAAACGCCGATATTTTTCTTTTTTTATACAAGTGATGGTCAGCGCATTCGCTCAATCCATGGTGCAAAAATTATCTGGAAACAGGATGATGAATTTACAAATGGTTACTTGATAGAAGCAAAGAAAAAACAATTGAGCATTATCCTCTCAAAACCAATTCATTTCGCAGGGAGCGAAAAATGAGAATAATGCGAAATATAGTCATTTTATTAATGGTTTTGCCAACTTTATTTTTTGCTGTTGAGAGGGCTTTGGCACAAGAAACTGAAGAAAAGGACAAGCCGGCTAATGACAATTATTATCCCGGCATCTGGTCGGTTCCGTTGCTTGATAAAGCCGAACAACTTGTGGCTGATGACAAACAACTCGAAGCAATAAAACTATACGAAAACTATTTGCAGGGCAATCATTCACCGGCAAAAGCCTGGCACAGGCTGGCACAATTGTATAGTTGGAATGAAATGCCCAACCAGGTTATTCACGTTTATGAAAAAATGCTTCAATATTACCCGGACGATAAAAAGGCACTCGAAATACTTGCACAAAATTACGTTTGGACGGATAAGCAAAAGCAGGCCATCTCCCTTTATCAAAAACTATCTGCTTTGGAGCCACGTAATATCGACTATCACAAAAAACTGGCGCAGCTTTTTAGCTGGAATGAAATGCCGGATCAGGCAGTGCATGAATACGAAAAAATCGTTCAACTGGACACAACTGACGTACAAGTCATGCGCACGCTGGCACAGCAATATTTCTGGTCGAATCAAAGCACAAAAGGAATTGCACTGCTTGAAAAAGTAATCCGCTTAATCCCGGACAGTCTTTCTGTTCGACGCCAATTGGCGCAACAATACGTTTGGCAAGGCATGCCCCATAAAGCAGCAAAACAATATGAAGAAATCCTCAGTCGTAATCCTCAAGACATTGAATCGATGAAAAACCTGGCTCAGCTATATTCCGCGTTGAGCAATTATAAAAAAGCAATAATTCTCTACAAGTTTCTTCTTCAAAAAGACCCGAATGACCACAAACTTTTATTATTATTGGCAAAAAACTATCTCTGGGCAGAAAATACAAATAAAGCAAAAATAGAATTTAAAAAGTACATCGCCAACAATCCCTCGGACAAAGAAGCCCTCTTGCTTTTAGGCGAAATTCAACGATGGAGTGGTGAGTGGGATAAAGCAAAGTTAAACTTGCAAAAAGTACTCATTCTATCGCCACAAAATAAAAAGGTAAAAGAATTATTAACCGGTATCAGAAAAGAATATGGGCCGCTCATTGAAAGCAAATATAATCGAATCAAAGATTCAAACCAGTTAACCCGGGAAGAGATTCCCCTGGCTTATTATTATTTTATCAACAGACATTGGCTCATGCAAACGGGAATTTCGAGATTGAAAGTTTTGGACGGCAAGATCAATTCATCATTAGTCGGTCTCAGCGGCTCCTTCGCAGCGCAATACAATATCACACAAAACAGCGGCCTTCGGATAGAACTTTCACCTCATGCTTATCGGTCAGGATGGACAGCTTATGGAGGCAAAGTTCAACTTATCAAAAACTTTTTTGGCCGTATTTACACAAATTTCGGCTATTATCGCAAAGAAACTCAGGAAGGCGTTCAGGCGCTATTTGACAAAATAATGATTAACGGGTTTGCCGGCAATATTTACTGGCAAATAATTCCGCGCTGGAATATTTCAACCCAGATCGATTATGGAAAATATTCAGATGCCAATGCAAAAACAACTGCTGCATTCTCAACGCAATTTTCACTTTTTCTAAAGCCGAAAATTTCTCTTTTCGGCATTTACAGTTATGAAGATTTCAAAAAGTTGTATCAAACATCCCTGCCTTATTGGACGCCAAATAAATTGCACACAATTTCCTCAGGACTCAAAATTGAACAAAGTATAAAAGCTTTGTCCGCCGGAATCGGAGTGTATTTAACACGTCAACAGAACGTCATGTCTCAGAACCTCTTTACGGAACTGGGGTTCTCATTTACCGATTTTGACAAACTTTTTATTAGATATGAGAAAACAGGATCGACTGTTTATAGTGCCAAAAATTTACAAGCCTATTATCAACATCGATTTTAAACGAACATTTGGCTTTCTCACCAAATCAATTTATAATAATTCAGCTTTAATAAATTTCCAAAGTAACGATCGATTTGGGCGGCATCTTGACTTTAATCTTGTCGCCATTGACACTGACATCATTAAAATCAACAATTCCGACTTTTTCCGCTTTATCAAAATCATTGAACGCATTCATCGCATCCGCTGTGATTATTGTCCCATTTGCTCTTGAAATTTTAGCTCCGCGAAGACTGCAAACAATCTCTTGCGTTTTTTTCGGATCAGCATTCGTCAGACTGAGATGAATGCGCTCTTTCTGATCTTTAGATGCGGAAGCGGTAATGGCCGGTATTGATTTATTATCGTAATCATAAGTTGCTGTCTCGACATGCAACGGTAGCATTGTCGCGTCATGATGGACCGTGTACATTTTAAAGACATAATACGATGGCGTCAATACTATTTTCTCACCTTGGGTAAGAACCATGGCTTGCAGAACATTCACAGTCTGCGCAATGTTCGCCATTTTCACGCGGTCGCAGTGATTGTTAAAAATATTCAGATTGATAGCCGCCACCAGCGCATCTCGCAATGTATTTTGTTGATAGAGAAAGCCGGGTTCTGTACCCGGTTCAACATTCCACCAATCCCCCCATTCATCTACAATCATCCCAACTTTTTTTTCGGGATCATATTGATCCATTATTTTGGCATTTTTTGAAATAACGTCATCCATTTTTAATGTGTATTCCAAGGTTTCAAACCAGTTGTTTTCGCTAAACTGCGTAGCAGAACCTTTATTATTCCAGTCCTTTCCAGCAACCGTATAAAAATGGATAGAAAGACCCTGCAAAAGATTGTGCTTGATGTTTTTCATCAGCGTTTCCGTCCATTTGGTGTTCTCACCATAGGGCCCACACGCTATGCGATAAAGTTTATTGCCTCCCAAGTCGCGGCAAAAGGTTGCAAAGTGACTATAAAGATCAGCATAATAGTCCGCGTTCATGTTGCCGCCGCACCCCCAGACTTCATTGCCGATGCCGAGGAATCGCACTTTCCACGGCTCATCGCGGCCATTTTGTTTCCGTAAGTTGCTCATGGGCCCCGGTTTGTCGGAAGTCATGTACTCAACCCATTGCTTCATCTCCTCTACGGAACCGCTGCCAACGTTGCCGGCAATATAAGCTTCGCAACCCAGTTGCTCACATAGATCCATAAACTCGTGCGTTCCAAAGCTATTGTCCTCGGTAACGCCGCCCCAATGATAATTTAATATGGGAGGGCGCTGATCGCGCGGCCCGACACCATCGCGCCAATGATAAATATCGGCAAAACACCCGCCGGGCCAACGGAGAACCGGAATCTTTATTTCCCTTAAAGCCTGAACAACATCATTGCGAATGCCGCGCGTATTGGGTATGGACGAATCTTCGCCAACCCAAAACCCGCCGTAAATACAGTGCCCCAAATGTTCGGCAAAGTGACCATAAATGTATTTGCTGATTGTCTCCTTGCCAAGGTCGGCATTTACGATGATTTTGTTTTCTTTGCCTTGGGCGGACAAAAAAGTCAGTGAAAGTAAAAGCCCAAAGATGCACTGAATAATCAGGAATTTCATGTCAAGTCCTTTCTGCATGTTGGTATCCCTAAATTAATTTCTAATCTCAAAACAAGTCATGGATTGATGCTAAAATTACGTAAAATATCTACTTGTTGTGATAACTGTGGAACACAATAACAAATCTTAAAAAGCGTTACGCCCGCTCGTTTCCCCGCTGCGCTTATTAGCGGCTGGCGAGCTTGGTTAAATAGTATCATAAGACCATAGGAGGGTAATCTCCTTAAAAAAGGTTGCCTTCCTTTTATGTCTGAGCCACGATCGGCTAATAAAATCGGGATTTAATCTTTTGCCTGAGAAAACGAAAATGATTTTCGATATAATATTTGCGAATATCTCTTTCCAGCACCGACCCCAGGGTCACTTTGAAATCTATCGGCTTGAACTTTTCCAACTGCTCGATCAATTTCATCTTTCGAGACTCGGAAAGCGCGGGCATGGGAACACCTTGGCGCAGGATGAATTCGATATCAAATGCATCCCGAATTTCGCCTCGGTCCAATAAAGCAGCGATTTTATTCTCCAGAGACTGCTTCAGAGTATGCGCTTTGAGAATGACTTGTTTAGTGCTGAATTTCGAATAAGCAATTTTTTCTTCAAAATCCCATTGCTCTAACTCTCTACGAATTTCAATTTTCAGTCTCTTCGGAAAAGAGCTGGAGCGAATTTCGAACAAGAGGGTAAAATGTTTGATCTGTGCATCGGTCAGATCATAATCTCGTGCGAGAATCTCTTGAATTCGGCTGAAGAGAGTATCATCCAAAATATTTTTGATCTTCCAAAAGTCCAGATCGGCGGAGAAACGCTTCACCTCATGGCAAAGCCGCAACATTGTGCCCCCGCCAAAAACCAAGGCATCCAGTATCCTGGCGTTCTTTAATCTTTCCAGAATTTCGATTTCAAAGATTTCGTGCTTTTCAAGAATAGTCATAATGCATCAATAATTTTTCTGTGTTTGGTGGAAATATTTTGACGAGTTGGCTGAGCTTTTCCCGGTTCAGTTTGCTGAAATCGATTGCGGCGATATCCAGCCTGTACCGTCCGTGAGACATCAAATAGAGTGCATCCAATAAAGCTTTCTCCGGCTCGGCGATAAAAAAACCTCGCATCCTGATAAAGCCGGAATACAGATTGGGTTTGATTTTTACATACTTGAAAAATGTTTCCCCGATCTCGACTTCCTTGCTTCTTTTTATCGCAATGGATTCAATAAAGCTCTGCTGCATTTGCGTGGTAATTTCGTAAAAATCCAGAGCAGTCAGGAGAGAAATGTACGAAGGAACTTGAATCAAATTTGCCAATGCAAATTTTTGTTCGAGAGACATGTTTACCCATTTTTCCTGCAAAACATAGATGTTCCGCTTGATACGGATGAGTACCCCTGCTCTCACGTATCGGGTTGCAGCCACTCTTGCCGAGCCTGGCAATATATTCAGAGCACGAGCAATATCCTCATATCCAAAATAGGGTTTTTCAATGGTTCGTATTTGAAACACTTTCATCAAGCATACCTGGTTAATGTTTTTGTTAATCAAATGTACTTTAATCTTGGATAAGAAGCAACTATTTTCCCTGTACCCAAGAACGTTACCTTCTTTTTTACTTCTCGATAAAATTAGCGAACCCAAACACTGGCTTTACGGCAAATACCCGCCGCTTTTTCTCAGTGGCTAATTGATAGCAAAAATAACCATGACGTTTCAACCTGCCGTATTTTGCGTGACATCATATCATTCCATAACACTTTTATGGCGTACCCAAGGGGATATAGAGTTTTCAAAAGTAAGTATGACTGAAACTGAAAAAGGGATGTATATTGGGGAGATTTCCGGCTATTACACACATGCAAATGTTGAATACTATTTACAACTGCACAATTCTTACTACGATTGGACTAGTCCCGTTGGGGCACCTGACTCGTTACATTCTATCCAGCGAACAATGACGGGCATTCATGAACAAACGCAAGAGTCAACCGATTTCGAATTAACGCGAAATCCTTTTAATCCAAAAACAACAATCAAATACACATTACCAAAGCCTGGTAATGTGAGACTGGCAATTTACGATTTGCTCGGCCGGCAGATTCGAACGCTGATTAATAACAACCAACCAGCCGGACGTTCTCAAACCTCGTGGAACGGCACCGATGATCGCAATATGCCCGTGGCTGCTGGAGTTTATTTCTGTCGCATGGAGGCAAATGATTTTATAAAGGTGATCAAGCTGGCATTGATGCGCCAAGGCAATTAATTTAACCCCGATTTTTAGTTGTAAATTCTTCTTGTTAAAGATGAAAAAGCAGGCTAATTGCGATCCGACAATAAATGGTGGTTGTCATTTGTAAAAAGTACGCCAGCCGGGATTCGAACCCGGAACCTTTGGCTCCGGAGGCCAACGCTCTGTCCAGTTGAGCTACTGGCGCGTACTATTATTTCTTGCATGATTTTTCTGCTGCCTGCAATGTATTGCTCAGCAGCATGGCAATCGTCATGGGCCCGACACCGCCGGGGACGGGGGTGATAGCGCTTGCCACCTCTTTTACATTTTCGAAATCAACATCGCCGACCAGACGGTAACCTTTGGGGGAATCAGGATCGTCAACACGATTCACACCGACGTCAACAACAACACAGCCGGGGCTGACCATGTCGGAGGTGATAGTGTTCGGTCTTCCTGCGGCTGCAACGAGAATATCAGCTTGTTTAGTATATCTCTTCAGATCACCGGAACCAGTATGACAAACCGTTACCGTTGCATTTGCACCGGGTTTTTTTTGCATCATCATCGTAGCGAAGGGCAAGCCGACAATAGCGCTTCGGCCTACAACAACCAGGTGTTTCCCTTCCGGATTCACATCGTTTCTGAGCAGGAGCTGCTGAATGCCCGCCGGGGTGCACGGAAGAAAACAGTCTTCGCCAACAGCCAGACGACCGCGGTTAACGGGATGGAATCCGTCCACATCCTTTTCAGGACGAATCAATTCGAGCACTTTTTTCGAATCAATATGCTTCGGCAAAGGTAATTGCACAAGAATGCCGTGCACCGTATCATCATTATTGAGCTTGTTTACGAGATTTAAAAGGTCATCTTGTTTTGTGTCGGCATTCAATCTGATGGTTTCAGAATCTATGCCTAACTTTTCACATGCCTTTTGCTTCATTCCTACGTACACTTTTGAAGCAGGGTCTTCACCAACCAGAACAACGGATAAATGAGGAATGCAGCCTTTGCTTTTTAATGTAACAACTTTTGTTGCAAGCTGTTCTTTTATCTCCGCAGCCGTTTTTCTACCGTCGAGTATTCTGGCACTCACTTTTCAATTCCTTCAGGGTAAATTAACGCGTTCAATACTTTTTGCCCTGCCGCTTGCCGCGTCTATCGCTACAAGTACGCCATTCAGACGATTGTTTGAGGTGGCAATCACGTATTTTTCCGGGATCTGGGTGATAAATCGTTTGATGGCAACATTTACCTCCAGACCGATCACAGAATCATTCGGGCCGGTCATTCCCACATCCGTAATATAAGCTGTACCTCGCGGCAAAATCCGCTCATCAGCCGTCTGAATATGTGTGTGCGTTCCAACAAGGGCACTAATTTTTCCGTCCAGATACCACGCTAACGCAAGCTTTTCAGCCGTGGCCTCGGCATGGACATCAATAAAAATAATATTGGTTTTCTGCCTCAGCCGCTCAACTTCTTCCAGACCCGTTTTAAATGGACAATCAATTGGATACATGAATGTTCGGCCTTGCAAATTGATCACGCCGATGTGGTGCCCGGATTTGGTTTGCACCAGAGTTGATCCATGTCCCGGTGTTTCTTCAGGATAGTTGAGCGGTCGCAGAACACGAGACGTCGTATCAAGATAGCGTCGAAAAGCAGCGACGTTCCAACTATGGTTCCCGCCTGTAACGACATCAACGCCAATATTGAAATAATTCCTGGCAATTTGTTCCGTTAAACCGCGCCCTTTTGCGCCGTTCTCGCCGTTTGCAATACACAAATCGACACGGTGCTTTTTGAGCAGACCTGGTAAAAAGGTATTGAGAACATCAAATCCTGGTTTGCCGACAATGTCGGCTATAAATAGTATCGTTACAGTGTCTGATTGGGTCACAGGACTCCATCTTTTTATTATACTAAAAATCGAATTATTTTACAATGACTATTTTGCATACTCAATCGCGCGATATTCGCGAATGACCGTCACTTTAATCTGGCCGGGATATTCCATCTGGCTCTGGATCTTTTCAGCAATATCAGTAGCAAGTTGCTCGGAAAGGTCATCATTGATTTTGTCATGCTCTACGATTACACGAATCTCTCGCCCGGCTTGAATAGCATACGCTTTTCCCACGCCCTGGAAAGATGTCGCCACGGATTCCAGTCCTTCGAGCCGCTTGACATAAGTTTCTAAAGTTTCGCGTCGTGCGCCCGGCCGCGATCCGCTGACAGCATCCGCTGCCTGTACAAGAATTGAGATTGGAGAAATAGGCTCGACATCTTCGTGATGAGATGCAATCGCGTTCAGCACTATCGGACCTTCGCCATATTTCTTGGCGACTTCCAGTCCTATCTGTGTATGCGTGCCTTCCGTATATCTGTCGATTGATTTGCCGATATCATGCAGCAATCCCGCTCTTTTCGCCAGGGTACCGTCAAGCCCCAGGTTTGCGGCCATAAGTCCGGTGAGATAAGCAACCTCCACCGAATGCTGCAGGACATTCTGGCCATAACTGGTGCGATACTTTAATTTACCCAGGTATTTCACGATCTCGGGATGGACACCGGTCACACCGGCTTCAAGCAGAGCTCGTTCGCCAGCTTCAACGATTTTTTCTTCCATCTCTTTTTTTGTCTTTTCGACCACCTCTTCAATGCGGGCCGGATGAATCCTGCCATCGGCTACGAGTTTTTCGAGAGAAACTCTTGCAATCTCCCGACGAAAGGGATCAAAACCGGACAAGACGACAGCTTCGGGCGTATCGTCAACGATCACCTCTATACCCGTTGCCGTTTCAAAGGAACGAATATTTCTACCCTCCCGTCCAATGATTCGGCCTTTCATATCATCACTGGGCAAGTTAACCACGGAAACCGTCGTCTCAGTGGAATGATCTGCCGCCGTCCTCTGAATGGCCTGAATAACAATTTCTTTCGCTTCCCTGTTCGCGGTTTGGCGTGCCCTGTCCTTAATCTCCTTAATCTCTCTGGCCGCTTCATGCTTGGCCTTGTCAATGAGATTCTGCATCTGAATGCGCTTGGCTTCCTCGTTGGAAATGCCACTTATTTTTTCCAAACGTCTGTTTTGCTCTTCGAGAATAGCCTCCAGCTTGGCATTCATTGTCTTGACTTTTTCTTCACGAATTTTCAGCCGGTCCTCGCTTTGATTCAATTCCTGTTCCTTTTTTGAGACCAGGCTATGCCGACGATCTAAATCCAATTCAATGGAGTTGAGTTTCTTCTCAAGTTTGTGAAGTTCATTTCTTCTGTTTTTCGCTTCATTGTCGACACTTTGCTTTAAACGCAGCCACTCGTCTTTAGCTTCTAAAAGCTTTTCCTTCTTGAGCGTATTCGCTTCTTTTTCAGCATCAGAAACTATTTTTTCAGCGTATTTTTCAGCATTTGCAACTTTACCCTGACCTACATATTTTGAAACAAGCCATCCGGCAACAAATGTGACTATACCTGTTACCAACGCAGTAATTATAATTATCATAGTCGTCTCCATTACCCCTCCAACATAAAAAAAACCCAGAATTTGCTTAGCACCTGCATTATCTAGTTTTCTTCATTCAACATGTTTTCCATGTTTAATGAAGGCAGAAAAAACCACGCTTTCGTGGGTTTCTCCGTTCACGCTTTTTTGCAGAAACGCCGCAATCTGGGTTGCAAAAAGAATTCTTGCGAAATTATTCTTCTATTGTTTCATCGAACTCAGTCTTGTCGCTATCACTCTCCATTGATTTATTAATGCCAAGCTCCAGCTTTTCAGATAATTTTTTTAACCGTTCCTCAAAGTCTGCTGATTGTTCTTTCTGAAATAACTCATCGCAAATATTTAAAGCAGCCAAAATAGCGATTTGATGCAATGGTCTGCTCGGTTTTGCCTCTTGAACTTCTGCCATTTTAGTATCGACATACCTGGCAACACGTTTTACGTATTCAACATCGGCATTTACCTTGAGTGGATATTCCGTACCAAAAATTTTAACTTTAAGGATTTTATTTTCATCATTCATTTGGACTTGACATTGCTAAATGCATGGCAATGTAATTAGTATTTTCAGTCTAATAATTTGAGCTCGTTCAATTTAGAAAGCATCGACTGAATTCGCTCTCTAAGTTGATTTTCTCTTTCTTCATACTGCTCGATTACATGATGTGGTGTTTTTTCGCGCAATTCTTCAATATTTTTCTGCAACCCTTCAATACGGAGTTCTCGCTCCGCGAGGACAATTTCAAGATCTTTTTTTTCGTCCTGCAAAAGAGCTATTTTTCGTTCCAGTTTAGCGATCGTTTCGACCGCCTCGTCAATCCTTTCTTCTAAAGCATCGAGTATATGCATGTCAAATTACCTGTCGCGCAACTGAGCACCAAATTGCCCGGAAAGATGCGCTAATATTTGATCAATGACATTTTCGATTTCATCGTCACTTAATGTACGTTCTTTTGAGGAAAAGGTCAATGAAAAAGCGACACTTTTCTTACCGGATTCAACTTGTTCGCCTTTGTAATAATCAAACAAACGCACACCAACAAGATTTTCTCCACCTGCTTTCCAAATCTCTTTTTCAAGGTTCCCGACCGAGACATTCACGTCAACGAGCAGGGCCAGATCAAAAGGAACGGAAGGAAATCGGGGTACCGGATCGTAAATTTTTTCTTTGCGACGATTTTTAAACAATTTATCAAAATCAAAATAAAATGCAAACAAATCATTTGTTTTTATTTTAAAGAGCGACAGCACGTCGTCTGTAATCTTGCCAAACGCACCGCAACTTTTGCCGTCAATAATAATTTTTGAACTTTCCGCATTCCAAAATACATCTTGCGCTGATTCTTGCTCAAATTTTTCAATGCCTAGTTTTGCTAGCAACGCCTCAACGACACCTTTGATGTCGTAAAAATCAAATTCCTCTGCCTTTCCATACCAGGCGTTTTCTTGCCTGTGTCCCGCGAGTATCCCGGCGACCTGTGTTTTTTCAGTTTTAACAGATTGACCGTTTTTTTTCCAGGCAACATTGCCGATTTCAAAAAGCCGCATGTCGTGCATTTGCCTGTTTCTGTTATAGGCAACTGATGTCAAAAGAGAAATAATCATATTGGGTCTGAAAACACTGAGGTCTTCACTCAACGGGTTAAGCAATTCAACAAAGCCGGTTTTTTGTGGAAGAAATTCATGGCCAAATTTCTTGTGAATCAAACTGAGATTGCAGGTCTCGCGAAAGCCCATTCCGGATAATATCTGGCGTACAAAATCCCGAAAGAGAACGCGCGGATTGGGTTCTTGTAATTGATTGACACGCGGCGCAATGTTCGGCTTAATATTATCATATCCATACAATCTGGCAATTTCTTCGACAAGATCAATCGGTCTTGTAAGGTCCGGACGAAACGTCGGAACCGTCGCGCGAACGGAATCGCCATTTTTTTGTTCCACAGTCAATTCAATAGAAGACAGAATTTCGGCGATTTGCTCTCTTTTCAGCGAAACGCCCAGCCATACATTGGACTGTTGCACGGAAAGATCAATTTCGACCGGGGTTACTTTTTGCGGATAATTATCGATGGCATCGCCGACAACCTTTCCGCCTGCAAGATCAACCATCAACGACGCCGCACGATCCATGGCGTAAATCGTTCCGTTTGGATCAATCCCGCGTTCAAAACGGCGCGATGATTCAGTTGAAAGGTCGAGTTTTTTTGCGGTGCGACGAATATTCGTCGGCTCAAAATAAGCGCTTTCAAGAAAAACCGTATGGGTATCTGGTTGGACTTCGGAATTCAATCCGCCCATAACGCCGGCCAAAGCAACGGGCTTGACACCATCACAAATCAACAAGGCCTCCTGATCCAAATCATGTTCCCGACCGTCAAGTGTGGTAAAACGCTCACCGTCCTTGGCGGTACGGACAATTATCTTTTTGCCCTCCAGCAGACGATAATCAAAAGCATGAAGAGGCTGGCCAACCTCCATCATGACATAGTTTGTCACATCAACGACATTATTAATAGAGCGAATGCCTACGGCATGTAAGCGTGAAGCCAGCCAAAACGGTGAAGGTTTGATGGTAATGTCCCTGAGGTATCGACCGGAATAACGAAAACATCGTTCTACATCTTTAATATCCACGGTCATATATTTTTCAATGGCATCGGGAATCGCCGTGATATTCAACTGCGGCTTTTTCAGAGAGGAACCGGTCATCGCGGCAATTTCCCTGGCAATACCGATCACACTGAGACAATCCGGCCGATTGGGCGTAACATTAATATCAAAGACGATATCCGGCTCACCGAGGTACTGCCCCAGTTCTTTTCCGACCTCAGCATCAGCGGCAAGTTCCATAAGCTGCTCTGAGCGTTCGGACAATCCCAACTCGGCTTCGGAACAAAGCATTCCCCGACTTTCAAATCCGCGAATTTTGCGTGTTTCCACTTTAAAGTCATTTAACAGAACAGAACCATCCAAAGCAAGCGGCGCTTTCAATCCCTCGTACGCATTCGGCGCGCCACAAACAATGGGCAGAACGTTCCCACCAACATCGACCTGACAGAGAGATAAATGATCCGCATCGGGATGTTTTTGGCTTTTGATAATTTCTCCAACCACAACGCGAGAAAAGCGTCTCTCCGGATGATAAACTTCTTCCACCTCCAGCCCGGCCATGGTCAGCGCATCAGCAACTTGCGTGGCGGATAACGAAAAATCTACAAACTCTTTTAACCAGTTTAAAGTAACCTTCAATGTGCGACTAGGCTCCGAATTAGAATTGCTTCAGAAATCTGAGATCATTTTCATAAAAAATACGGATATCGTTCACCTGATATTTCAACATGGCAATTCGTTCGATACCCATGCCGAACGCATAGCCGGAATAAACATCAGGGTCATAATCAACAAAACCGAAAACAGCGGGATCGACCATACCGGCGCCCGAAATCTCCAGCCACCCTGTATCTTTGCAAACCCTGCATCCCCGGCCTTTACAAAAAATACAGGAAAAATCATACTCGGCGCTCGGTTCTGTGAATGGAAAAAAACTGGGGCGAAACCGCACCTGCACGTCTTTGCCGAAAAGTTTTTGTGCAAAGGCCTGCACCACACCCTTAAGATCGGCAAAAGAAACGCCGCGATCAACACACAAGCCCTCGACCTGGTGAAAAGTCGGGGAATGCGTTGCATCCGGCGTGTCTTTACGAAAACATCGACCGGGTGCGATCATACGAATGGGCGGTTTCTGATTTTCCATGGTGTGAATTTGCACCGGCGATGTATGTGTGCGCAGCACGTATTCATCACTCAGATAAAATGTATCTTGCATGTCACGGGATGGATGATGTTTGGGAATGTTCAGCGCTTCAAAATTATGATAATCCGTTTCAATCTCATTGCCTTCTTCAATGCGAAAACCCATGCCGACGAAAATCTGCTTAACTTCGTCCATCACCTGCATTAAAGGATGCAAGCTGCCAATCGACGCGGTTCTTCCCGGCAAAGTCGGATCGAAAAACTCGATGGCTTGGCCCGTGCGCTGAAAAGATTTCTGCTTTTCGTCAATTGCATCCTGCACAGCTTTTTTAACACGATTGAGTTCCGCACCGATTTTAGGACGGTCGGCACCATCCGCTTTGCCAATCAGAGAGAAAAGAGAGGGGATTTTACCTTTCCGACTTGTATATTCTATCCGAATTTCTTCGAGATCGTCCCGGGTGGTAGCATTACCCAAACGTGAAAAAAACGCCTTTTCCGTTTCTGCAATAACAGATATAATTTTTTGTAAATTTTCAGCCATTCTTTATTTTGCTTTAACCGAAGATACGATCTGCCCGAATGCGCTAATATCATTGACAGCCATGTCGGCCAGCACTTTACGGTTGAGTTGAATATCGTGCTTGTTCAATGCATCAATAAAAGTTGAATAACTCATACCATACTGACGCGCCGCTGCGTTGATTCTGGCAATCCATAGTCTCCTGAACTCGCGTTTTCGTACTTTTCGGTCGCGATAGGAATATTGTAATCCCTTTTCCACCTGTTCCTTGGCTGATTTGAACAGACGGTGTTTGCCGCCATAATAGCCTCTTGCGGCTTTTAATATTTTATTCCGTCGGTGCCTTGTCGGGACCGATGAACTCGATCTTGGCATACTTCCTCCAGATTCAAAATCTTGTTATAATTGTTAAATAATCCGTTTGACACGTTTTTCTTCCGCAGCCGAAATCAATCCGCCTTTTCGCAAATTGCGCTTCCTCTTGGGGGATTTTTTGGTTAAAATGTGGCTTGCGTAAGCTTTGTAGCGGCGAACACGCCCCGATCCCGTCACACGAAATCGTTTTGCCGCTGCACGATTGCTTTTCATTTTTGGCATTGTAATAACCTCTTTGCTATTTCTTGGTAAAAAACATAATCAAATGTCCGCCTTCCATTTTAGCGGCTTTTTCAACTTTTGCGACATCTCCGATTTCTTCCTGGAATCGTTCCAGAACTTTGACGCCGTATTCTCTATGAGCCATTTCTCGCCCCCGAAACATGACGGTGGCTTTGACCCGATTTCCGGCTTCAATAAACTTGCGTGCGTGGCGCAACTTGAACTGAAAATCGTGTTCTTCAATTTTGGGCCGGAGTCGAATTTCTTTAGTAATAATGACGTGCTGTTTCTTTTTGGTCTCTTTTTCCCGTTTGCTCAACTCGTACTTGTATTTGCCAAAATCCATTATTTTGCATACCGGTGGTTTGGCGTCCGGCGAAACCTCTACCAAATCCAACCCCGCATCCTGTGCTTTTTGCAAAGCATCCCTCATGACCACGATGCCTACCTGTTTACCGTTTTCATCAATCAGGCGAACTTGTGGGGCATCTATTTGTTCGTTAACACGAATCGGACGTCTTTTAATAATTAACCTCCTGAAATATTATTAAACTTGTTATTTATTGAGAGGATCTATCCTTTACCGCCCGTTGAATCTCGGCGATAAATGCGTCCAAACCCATAGAACCTTTATCCCCCTCCCGGTGTTTTCGAACGGATACGTTCTTTGCTTCGATTTCCTTTTGACCAACGATTAACATATACGGTATTTTTTGTGATTCTGCGTCATGAATTTTATATCCGACCTTTTCACTTCGGTCGTCAAGTTTACAACGAATATCGGCGGCAAGCAATTTTTGCTGAACGGATTCGGCATATTCCAACTGCTTGTCGGTGATGGGAATAATATGCACCTGGACAGGTGCCAACCAAAGCGGAAAGGCACCGGCATAATGCTCGATTAATACACCGAAAAATCTCTCTAAAGAACCAAGCAGTGCTCTGTGCACCATGATCGGTCGATGTTTTTCTCCATCCTGACCGACATAGGCAATGTCAAAACGTTCCGGTTCGTTAAAATCGACCTGAATGGTCGAACACTGCCAGGAGCGGCCAAGAGAATCGCGAATTTTAATGTCTATCTTGGGGCCATAAAACACGCCTTCGCCGGGATCAACCTGAAAATCAATGTCCGCCTTTTCAAGGCCCTTTTGCAAAGATGCGGTTGCCCGATCCCAGTTGTCCACAGTTCCTACAAATTTTTCCGGCCGTGTGGACAGGAACACGTCATAATTTTCAAAGCCAAAGGTTTTCAGCATATTGAGAGAAAAATCTATGAGTTTTGCTACTTCCACATCCAACTGATCCGGGCGGCAGAAAAGATGCGCATCATCTTGAGTAAAGCCGCGCACGCGCATCAGACCATGCAAAACGCCTGATCTTTCATAGCGATAAACCGTGCCCAGTTCGGCCCAGCGAAACGGCAAATCCCGATAGCTGCGAGTATGGGATTTATATATTAAAAGATGAAAAGGACAATTCATGGGTTTGACGAGATATTGGATCTCGTCCACTTCGATTGGAGCGAACATATTTTCCTGAAAAAAATCAAGATGCCCGCTGGTACTCCACAAGTCACGGCGTGCAATATGCGGACTATTAACAAAGTCATATCCGGCTTTTAAATGCTCTTGACGCCAAAATTCTTCAATTTTATGACGGATAAAAGCGCCTTTGGGGTGCCATAAAACCAACCCCGGGCCGGACTCTTCGTTGATACTAAAAAGATCCAGTTCTCTCCCCAGGCGGCGATGATCCCTTTTTTTCGCTTCCTCAATTTTGTGTAAATAGGCCTCTAACTGCGATTTTTTCGGATATGAAATGCCATAGATTCTCTGCAGCGATTCATTCTTTTCATTACCCAACCAGTAAGCCGCGGCAACACTCATCAATTTAAAATATTTTATGTATCCTGTCGATGGGACATGCGGGCCACGGCACAAATCAACAAAGTTGCTCTCGCGATAAATGCTGGGTGGTTCACCTAATCGCTCAATTTGTTCAACTTTAAATTTTTCTTTCAAATCGCGAAACATGGATAAAGCGTCATCTACGGAAAGCTCCTCCCGCAGGAAAGGCTGATCCGCTTTGACAATCTCGTGCATTTTTTCTTCAATGCGAACAAGGTCGTCGGGAGTGAAAGCTTTTTCGACATAAATATCGTAATAGAATCCTTCTTCCACAGGCGGACCAAAAGCAAATTTTGCTTCAGGAAAAAGTTCCTTAACAGCATTCGCCATCACATGCGCCGAGCTATGCCAGAAGACTTTCATCCCCTCGGGAGATTTGCTATCAATAAAAATCAGTGCGCCATCTTCCTGCAGCGGTTTTGACAAATCGATGACGACATTATTAAATTTTGCCGCGATCGCTTCACGTGCCAGTCGTCCTCCAATCTCACTGAGAATATCTGCAGGGCGGATACCACTTGCATAAGATTTTACCTGACCATCCGGGAATGTGATCTTGATGTCTGACACGCTATTTCCTTTCACTCGGTACTAAAACACGAAACCGCCTGAGTAAGAGGCGGCAACCTGCAAAACATGAGAAAAATTTAAAACTTTTTCAATGAATAAAACACCTAAAGTTTTAGTGGGCGGTACTGGATTTGAACCAGTGACCCCTTGCATGTCAAGCAAGTACTCTAACCAACTGAGCTAACCGCCCGGAAAATTCATTATGTGCAACAACTTATAAAAAAAGCGCACCGGATGGCGACGCTCATTTTCAGTTCGTAATAGAATGCTGTACTCGTGCCGAGGGCAGGAATCGAACCGGCACGGACTTAAAAGTCCGAGGGATTTTAAGTCCCTTGCGTCTACCTATTCCGCCACCCCGGCTGCATAGCTCATGCTATGGATAGAGGCGGCGATCGGAGTCGAACCGATGAATAGAGGTTTTGCAGACCTCCGCCTTAGCCACTTGGCTACGCCGCCACAACAAAAGAGCGGGAGACGAGATTCGAACTCGCGACCCCAACCTTGGCAAGGTTGTGTTCTACCACTGAACTACTCCCGCAAAAGTTTTCAAATATAAGTATCTCTACGGAGTTATGCAAGATTTTTTTTAATTTTCCGACAAAACTTTAATTACAAATACGCGCAAGAGAACATGACCAAATTTCATAAAAAAAGTACATTATCTTTTCCGCACTATGACCGCGATGAGCGTAATAAATAACGTCAACTTGAAGCGTTTAACCTTCTAAAATGGATACCCCAATGGCACTACTGACAAATGAACTTCCGGAGACGGAAACGCTAAAAACACTGGACCTCATTATTACCTGTGAACAATGTGGAGAAGTAAAGTATTTTCACGCCGCAAATGATTCAAGCGTTGAAAGAATATTCAACAGTTTCCACTGCTCTAACAACTGCGACCGATCTTTTTACAGCTACATCACGATCGGCCAGATCGACATGAACGATTACTCCTTTTCAAGCGAGCCATTTTTGTAAACTCTCAGCTACAAAATCATCGTCATTAAGTTCGGGATAAGCAGCGTACACACGATCGATTTCTTCTTTTTGTGCTGCGGAAAGCTGTTCATTCGGATTTAATGTCCAAATTCCCTGCAAGAGTCCCTGCTTTCTCAACACCTCATGAATTCCTACAATGCAACCGGAAAAATCATGAGCAGCATCAAAAAAGGCAGCGTTACAATCTGTAATTTGTGTTCCGAGAGTCAGCAGTTCCGGGAAACTTGCACCCTTTTTAATTTTGTTGAAAATTTCCACAACTTTTTTCGTCCAGACAGCCCAATGCCCCAATAGTCCGCCCACGATTTCCATTTGCATTGGTTTTTTATCAACAACAAGGGAATATTTTGTCAACAGATCAGCGATAATGTTATCATCATTGCCGGTATAGAGAGCAATTTGATCGGCCCGCCCGGATTCGGCAACACCACGCACGACATCCAGAGTGTCATAGCGGTTGAATGGCGCCATTTTTATGGCAACGACATTTTCGATGTTCGAAAACTCGCGCCAAAAATTCACATCAAGTTTCCTCCCGCCAACAGCCCGCTGCAAATAAAAGCCAATCAATGGAATGGTTTGCGAAACAGTTCTGCAGTGATTCAAAAGGACGTCATTCTCTTCATGCGTAAAGGCGGCCAAACTGATCAGCCCCGCGTGATACCCCAGCCCGGCTGCAAATTCCGCCTCCCGAACCGCTTGTTCTGTTCGTCCGGCAATTCCGGCAATTTTTATTATTGGTTTTCCACTTTTGGCAACAAATGCATCAATTTCTTCGTTCGCAAGTTTTAGCACTGGTTTATAGAGACCAATTTGGGGATCACGGATTTCAAATTGTGTCGTATGCACACCGATCGCAATTCCACCAGCCCCGGCATCGAGATAATAGCGCGTTAGTGCTCTCTGGTGCCGTTCATCCAAAGTGCGGGATGCCGTTAAAGCGAGAGGATGTGCCGGAATAACCTGTCCCGCATGCAAAGCGGTTGATATTTCTTGTGGTAGTTCAGGAAAACTCATTCTATTAATCCCTCGCTAAAAATTTCCATTCCTTACTTCAAAATGTGTTGGTTTTTGCAGCAGCGGCTGATTCTTCATTATCCAATCTCCCGTCCACTGAATAATTTGCTGCAATGGAATTTGCGGGTAGCCGAACAATTTAAACGCCTTGCCGGCATCACTGAGCAAAGCCGTCTCGGCTTCCTGCCCGACAAATGCAGGTTTTTTGTTGAATAATTCACCAAACTGCTCTGCGACTCTACGCACGGAGACCGTTTCCGGGCCGGTAATGTTTAAAATATTTGCGGGAGCACTGCAATGTGCAAAACTACTCAGGACCATTGCGTTGGCATCCCCTTGCCATATTGCATTAAAGTACCCCATATTCAAATCAACAACCTGGTCATTCTTTATCTTGAGAGCAATATCCACCAGCACGCCGTAACGCATTTCAACTGCATAATTTAATCGAATAATGGCAATAGGCGTTTTCATTTTTTCACTAATAAATTGAAACATTCGCTCACGCCCCAGGCATGACTGCCCATATTCTCCGACAGGCTGAGGGGCATCGCTTTCTTTTGAGCCCCCGCTGTCCACGCGAACAAGCGGGTAAACACAACCTGTCGAATAGGTAACTATTTTCGACTCGCAATATTTTTCGGCAACCAGACCGGGCAGATACGAGTTCATCGCCCACATAAAAGGTAGATTTTCACTGGAACCAAATTTCATAGCTGCCATGAAAATTACATTTTTGAGAGATGGCAAGTTCTCAAGAAAATTACGATCGAGCAAATCACCCATAAGTGTTTCAACGCCAAATTCTTCCAAAGTCCTTCTGCCCTCGGGAGAGCTAAAGCGGGAAACGCCGACGACCCTCTTCTTGACACCGGCAAGGTCACAAGCTCTCTTGATCATGCGCGCAAGAGAAATACCGATTTTCCCATTAACTCCCAGAAGAAGGAAATCTCCATCAATTTGAGAAATGACATCTACAACCTGTGGAGATGGTTTTGATAAAAGATCGTCCAGAACATTCTCATTTTCGATAATCGAGGGGAAATCTTTTTCAGACAAAGTCACAGCAAAAAATCCTCTAGTGGTTTTTCCAAAATTTGTATTTTATAAAAACATGGCCGAGATAAATTTGTGAATTTCCTTTTGCATCCGTAACCATCGGATTTTCTTCGACGCGAATATACAACTCCATCTCTTTGCGATTCAACCCCACGGCTCTGGTGGCATCAAATTCAAAATCACGCACCGAAATATTCCCGTCCCGCGCTGCGCGCACATACAGCGAGCGGAATTTTCTGCGAAAAAAAGAATAGACTTTTTCAAAAGAATCTGTAGTGGAGAGAACATAAACTTCCGCATCAGGCCCTAATTCTTCGTTCGCTAACTTTGCAACATCTTCACGCATAATACCATTATAAGTAAACCGGCCCGCGCGCTTTCTCAAATCCTCAATTGAGCGATTTAAGCCTTGTGGTAGACTTAGGGAAACGGGATAGCTGATGATATAGAGATTTACGCGGGTTGGCCAAAATGGTTTTTGAATGCGTATATTGGGAATAGGGTAAATTTCAATTCGACTGGCCGGTAACTTGTTAACCTTGGAAAAAATATAGGTCAGCAAATCGCCCTGTTTTTCGAATCGCTGCCCGCTCAACTGCGAATAATAAGAAACAACTTTGCGGGGATTATCCTGGGTGACATAGCTGACGACTTTTAAAACACGGGCTTTGGGAAAAGTATAGCGCGAACGGTCTTTCAGAATTTGGGTGTACTTTTTATCGAGCGTTCCGTTCGGGTATTTAAAATCATTAAAAGTCGATTCCCGAAAAAGAATTTGCGCAACATCATCCTTGCCAAATCCCAAACCAAGAATAAAAACCGCGGTAAGCAAAAACAAATAAAATTGATGTGTTTTTTTCATCTTTTCCATTTCATTTTTGATCATTTAACAGCCAGGAAAAGCACGATCGTTTACCGGTATGGCACGTCGGCCCCTGGGGTTCGGCTTTGACAAGAATCGTATCCGAATCACAATCCTTGTAAATTTCTTTTAACCGCAGAAAATTGCCCGAAGTTTCCCCCTTTGTCCAGAGTTCCTGACGCGAACGACTCCAAAATGTTACCAGTCTTTTTTCCAGCGTTATTTCCAGGCTTTCTTTATTCATATAGCCAAGCATAAGAATGGCTCCGTCCGCCTCGTCCTGAATCACCGCAGGTACCAGTCCGCGTTCATCAAATTTTATAGATTTTACAAATTCTGTTCTGTCAACGTTCTCAATTTCTGACATGAATATTTTGCTCCTGTAAGTATTCTTTGATTTCCCGTATTGAATTTTCACGATAGTGAAAAATGGATGCAGCTAATGCGGCATCGGCTTTTCCTTCTTCGAAAACAGTTAAAAAGTGCTCCGGTTTTCCACACCCGCCGGACGCAATCACCGGGATTGAAACAGCAGCGGATATTGTTGCTGTCAGTTCGATATCAAATCCCTTCTTGGTTCCGTCACGATCCATTGACGTGAGCATAATTTCTCCTGCTCCCAATTTTTCAACTTGAAGCGCCCATTCCAGCGCATCGCGTTCCGTCGCTGTTCGTCCGCCATAAATATAAACAATCCAGTTCCCCCCTTCCGCGCGCTTGGCATCAATCGCTACAACGGTGGCCTGACTTCCGAAGCGGTCTGCACATTCGGAAACGAGTTGCGGATTAAGAACGGCGGCAGTATTCATCGTCACTTTATCCGCCCCGCTTTTGAGCAGCAGTTGCGTATCGGCCGCGGTGCGCACTCCGCCACCGACGGTGAGCGGCATAAAAACCTGTTCCGAAGTCCTGCGGACAACGTCCAGCATGATGTCCCGCTTCTCAGCAGAAGCGGTAATGTCAAGATATACAAGCTCGTCCGCTCCGTGTTCATCATAATAATGCGCCTGTTCTACCGGATCGCCCGCATCGACAAGGTTTAAAAAGTTAATGCCTTTGACGACGCGACCGTCTTTGACGTCGAGACAGGGAATGATTCTTTTTGCCAGCATAAAAATTCCGGTTCAAATGATAGTTAAAATAATTGTTAAACTCAAGACTAAATTGATATCGCGGTTGATTTCGCTCATCAATCTGGAGGTTGAGGCTACGATAGCTTGTTTTGGAATTGTTCCACAACATCCGCCAACGACAACTCGCCTTCATACAAGGCCGTGCCGATGATGGCACCTTCAATATTACGCTCGTTCGTGTCCATTAATGACTGCAAATGCGCAACACTGGAAATGCCGCCCGAGGCAATGACCTTCACCTGCGTCTCCCGTGCCAGTTGTGCCGTTCGTTCCACATTCGGCCCGGTTGACCGACCGTCGCGTTGTATGTCCGTGTAAATGAATCGTTCAACACCCAAACCTTGCATTTTTCGGGCAAACGACAAAACCTCCTCACCCGTTTGCTTCTCCCATCCTTCGATCGCTACCTTATCCTGGCGCGCATCAATGCCAACCACGACTTTTTCAGCCCCATATTTTTGTACAGCATCTGCAACAATTTTCGGTTGCGTTACGGCCACAGTGCCGAAAATGACTCTGGCCACACCAAGGGACAGCCAGTTGCCGGCATCTTCAAGAGTACGAATTCCACCGCCAAGTTCAACAGGGATACTCACCGAAGAAAGTATTTTTTCAATAACGCGGACATTTTGACCGGCCCGACCAAAGGCACCATCAAGGTTTACGACGTGGATCATCCTTGCACCTTCGTCCTGCCATTGTTTTGCCACGATGTGCGGCTGATCGCTGTAAATTTTTCGCGTGGATTCCGCGCCTTCTTTCAGGCGCACGCAGTTTCCGTTAATCAAATCAATTGCGGGAAGAATGAGCACGGTGTTTTCCTCAGAGTTCTATAAAATTTTTCAAAATTAAAAGACCCCACTTTTGCGATTTTTCAGGGTGAAATTGCAATCCAAAGAGATGTCCTTTCTGCACAGCCACGGGAAAAGTAAAGCCGTAATCACTTTCACCAATGACACAACTCTCATCTTTAGGTTGAATAAAAAAAGAGTGGGCAAAATAAAAATAACTTTTATCGGGGATACCATTCCATAACGGACTTGTTTCCTTTTCAATTAAAACATTCCACCCGAGATGGGGTACTTTTAAAGTGCCGGGAAAACGCTTTACTTTACCTTCGAATACACCGAGTCCAACCGCATCGGGATTTTCCTCGCTTTTTTCAAACAAAAGCTGTAAACCAAGACAAATCCCCAGAAACGGCTTTTGCGCTTTAATGGCATGAATGATCGGTGCCCTCAATTTGAGATGATCAATTGCTTCAACTGCTTTGCCAAACGCACCCACACCGGGAAAAATCACCTTGTCCGCTTTTTCAATATCCGCAGCATGGGAGGAAACAATGGATTCAGCGCCGTTATGCTCGACCGCTTTTTGCACGCTGCGCAAATTTCCTGCGCCATAATCAACGATACAAATCATCAAAGCACTCCTTTTGTGGACGGAATGCCTGTTTGCTTTTCATCATACGAAAAAGCCATGCGCAGGGCACGCGCGAATGCTTTTGTCATCGCTTCGAGAACATGATGCTGATTTTTGCCCGATAATAGTGTGAGATGCAACGTGACTTTGGCATTCATGGCAAAGGCACGCAAAAATTCTTCAAACAGCTCGCCGTCAAATTCGCCGACTTTTGTGAACGACATGTCACACTCAAAATTGAAAAAGGGTCTGCCGCTGATATCCACTACAGCGCGTACGAGCGCTTCATCCAGAGGACAAAAAGCATGGCCAAAGCGCGCAATCTGCGCCCGATCTCCCAACGCCTGGTCAAAAGCCTGCCCCAACACGATGCCGATGTCCTCAACGGTGTGATGGCCGTCGATGTGGAGATCGCCTTTGGCATCCAGGGCGAGATCGATGCTGGAGTGCTTTTTAAAAGCTTCAAGTAAATGGTCAAAAAAGCCGATTCCCGTCGAAATAGAACCCTGCCCCGTACCGTTCAGATTCAATGTTATCGTGATATTCGTTTCGTTGGTTTTGCGCGTTATTTTACTATGACGATCCATCTTTTGCCTCGTTTTTTGATAAGGACGAATTGCTATACTCGTTGTAAATCAGCTATTATTTTTTTAATTGTCTCGGACAAAGGGAAAAGGTGCATTTTACATACCCAGAGTATTTCCTCTGCATCAATATCAAAATAATGATGCGTGATAATATCTCTCAAACCTTTAACACCTTTCCAGTCTATTTCAGGATATTTATTTAATAATGTCTTATCAGTGATTTTGTCAATATTTTTTAAGCTTTCCCCTATAGCAATTAATTGCATACAAATTGAATCTAATTTTTCCATACCTTCAGGGGAATCAGTAAAATCGTCCACGGTTTTTATTGGTGCAGAACGACTAATCACTTTTTGAGTAGCATCCAATATTTGATTTAAAATGTCACGAACCAACTCCTTATCATACATAAATAGCATCCTCTATAATACGTTTTTTTAAATAAGGATTCATATTTTCCCGGTTCCTGACAATATCCACAGTCTTGTGCAACCGTGCTTGCAGTTCATCTTTAATATGAACCAATTTAAAAAGATCCGGTTAATGGTTTCAATTATAATATCCACATCACTCTCATCATTTGCATTATCTCTGGAAAATGACCCAAATACACCAAGGCTACTAATACCATATTTTTCAGCATTCTCATTTTTATAATTTTTAAG
>Ga0114931_10000873_pt1 | contig 37801 bp, 29 predicted proteins | sample 2SBtaG_FD_89579 | JGI IMG/M metagenome (GOLD analysis project Ga0114931, IMG submission 89579) | Deep subsurface microbial communities from Kolumbo volcano to uncover new lineages of life (NeLLi) - 2SBTROV14_V59a metaG | ecosystem: Environmental > Aquatic > Marine > Volcanic | place: Kolumbo... | reverse complement strand
TAAGGCGAGCGGCAAATGAGAATTTACCACACATGAAAATTTGTCAATAGTTATTTGTCATTCGTCAGTGGTCATTTTGCCGTTGGAGAAAGGAAAGCTGCTGACAAATGACTATTGACAAATGACTATTGACAAATAACTAATGACAGATGGCGTCTCGTCCATTCAAGATAAATTCCTATCTGCCGTTCGCCTAAAACCCACTTGCTTGCGCTGCGTACTGGTAAATTCCTATCCGCAGCTCGCGTTAATTCGGGCAATTTTGCATTACTGATATCTCTGTCTCGCTGCAGCCATCGGTTCCATTCCGACCGGGGCGACACTGCTAGCAACCCAAGCGGACCGCAGGCCAGCGGACCGCGGATAGCGGCGTGCACGCGCAGTTTCCTCAATTTTCTCACGTGCGTGGGCCGATATTGTCTCCGTAGGCCCGCTGTCGACGTGCGCTTGCATCGTGTACTGCTTATCACCACCTATCGCAAGGACCTGGCCGTGAATCCGCTACTTACCGGTCTGGCCATCCCCACCGCCCTGGCGGCTTCAGACACGATTGCCCGCTCGGTGCAGTCGCTGGTAAGCCCCTTTGCGGGCGTGTTGCAGACCGCGTTGGGGCAGGTTCCAGGCTCGAGAGGCGTAATGGAAATCGCCTCTGGAGACGCTGAGCATACGGCGACTGCAGGACGCGGCGCAGCCCAGGAGCCCAATCTGGCCCTATTGGGGGAGCTCCTCACGGGCCAGCCCCAGCGACCAGGTCAGACAGGGATCGATTTGGCCGAGGTGCGCGTGCGGGCGGCAGGATTGCGCGACGATCTACAGCGGCGATTGCAACAGGCCTTCTCGGGAGCAGGGATTGCAGCGGGAATGGAAGTGCGGTTGCGGGTGAATCCAGACGGTGGAACAGTGGAAGTTGTCGGCGACCACCCGCAACGGGTCGCCATTGAAGGAGTGTTTGCAGGCGATCCGCAACTGAGCCAAGATTTCCGCAACCTCACCGCAATCGGCCAATTGCTTCAGGCGGCCGACTCGCGGCGGGAATTTTCCGAGCTTTACGGGAAAAATCCCTGGGCGGCCGTGGCGCGGTTCCCAGAATTGTTTGGTGGATCCCGCCAGGCCATGCTCACCTTCTCGCCTTCGGGAGCCGAAGCGAGGCTGAATCTGGACGCCATGCCAGTTCTATCCTAAGTGGTGGTTCCTCGCACGTACGCCGAACTCCAATATTTCATAAGCCTAGCCGTTCATGGCCGGAGGCCGTGTTAGCTCAAAAATTTCATGAGCCTTCTACGACGCATTGGCCAAGTCCTTGCCTGGCCGCGTCCGACGGCGCCATGGGACCCTCCATGTAAGAACAATTTCCATCCGACTTGTGCTTTGATCACATGGACTATACGAAATAGACAAAGCACACGCATCGCACCTGTTGCCGACGGCCTGCGGCGCCGCCGGATCACCAGATATATCGGCTCGATCTCCAGGGCCAATAAGAAGCGGGCCTGGCTCCCAGGCGTATTTCCATGCCCAAGGTGAACGACACGTTGGCCAGGGTCGTGACCTGATCGGCTCCAAATGCCAGGTTGTCGACGATTTCAAAGCGCCAGGCCAGCCAGGGCCACATAGGGAATTTGAGCCCAACTCCGTAGGGCATGGTCAATAGCGACGTGCCATGGTGCAGATCATTCTCGTCTTGAAAGTTAAGGCGGGTGAATCCCAGCCCAAGCAATACGTAAGGCCTGATTTTGGAATCGCCCCAGGGATAGTACAGCAAATCGATATCGCTGAGAAACAGGCTGTTCCCTGGATTCGCATTCCCGCCCGGTGTCCGGTATTCGATATTGGGGTCTGACCAGGCAAACCGCCACTCCGTGCCCCAGTAATGATCAAAGTCCCAGCCAACACGCAGCCCCCCCACGGTCGAATTGTTTTGCAGGACTCGGTTACGAATCAGGGTGCTATTGAGCATGCCTCCCAAAAACCAGTCGACGTGATAGGGGCGGTTTCTCCAGCTCGTATGGGTCAGGGGAATACCCCGGCCGACGTTGCGGCCATGGGTTGAGGAATGGCGGAAACCCAAATCATAAAACCAGCCTGAAGGATCAAATTCGGGCAGATCCCAGTGCAGTCGCATGGATTCATCGGCCAGTGGTTGCCAGGCATCAAATTGGGCCGCTTCGGGGTTGAGCAGTCGGTTTTCCGGCCCGCCCGTTTCCTGCGAGGCTTTCTCCAGAGGTTGTCCCGGAGGCAGAATTTCCTCTGCCCGGGTTTCCTCGAGCCTGCTATCCTCGAAAAGCGAATCGGCCGTTGCCCGGTAAGGTGTCAGACTCACGGCAACCGCAATGCAAACCACCAACCGGCTGCCAAATGGCCAAGTCCAACCGGTACGGCGCACGATGCGCCACGCGCCTGGCAGGTACATCAGAGGCCGGCTCGCGGTCCGCACTGCGAACTCGATTCGTTTGCCGGTGGCCAAGGGTGCCCACATAGCATGCCTGAAATTGGTGAGAAGAAGAAAGCAAACAGAGCCGCGGCGGGCTGTCAGCCGTCACGCCTGGACATAACAGCGAACCCGCCAACACTGCCGCGGGGCGGCGATTATGCCGAGGGTATGGAGGACTGTCAATCTCAATAGGGCGGACCGTCTGGTGCTCTGGTGCTATCAGCACTGGACGAGAAAATACTCACCTCGGTCGAAATCTGCGGTATTCGCACGGCTTGATCAGACCACCGTGCCGGCAACGACAGCTAGCTCGTCCCTGCCGATTTTAGTGGTCCTACGACGCGCGCTAAGCAAATATATCCGAAATCCCCCATTCGATCCGTGGGGTTCTACCCCGACGGCTGACCTTCCATGCCGCCAGTAGCGGCGTAGGCCAGCAGGGCCTCGCGGAGCGGGCGGATTTCATGGACTCGGAGGATTTGAACTCCCTGGCCAGCCAAGGCCAAGGCCGCCCCCAGGGTCGCGGCCGAGCGATCCGCCGCCGGATCGTCCAGGACTTTGGCCAGGAATCCTTTACGGGAATGGCCCACCAGCAGTGGGCACCCCAACCGGTGCAATGGCCGGCAGTGGGCCATCAAAGCGAGATTATGTCGGTCGGTTTTACCGAATCCGATGCCCGGGTCGAGGCAGATCCGCTGCCGGTTCATCCCGGCGGCCAGCAAGCGATCGCGCCGATGCGCCAGATAGGCGCTCACTTCAGCGACAACATCCTGGTAGCAAGGCTGCAACTGCATGGTCTGCGGCGTGCCCTGCATGTGCATCACACAGACGGCTGCTTGCGATCGAACGGCCAACGGCAGCATGCATGGATCGCCCTCCAGGCCGGTCACGTCGTTGATGATTTGGACACCTGCCGCCAAGGCGGCTTCGGCGACCGCCGCCCGGGTCGTATCGATGGACAGGGGCACGTCGGTGCGCGTGACCAGTTGTTCGATCACCGGCAGCACCCGCCTGAGTTGCTCCTCCGCGTCAACAGGTTCGGCATAGGGACGCGTGCTTTCACCGCCAATATCAAGCAGATCGGCCCCTTCGTCGGCCAACCGCAGGGCATGCCGGACGGCTGCCGCCGGCTTCAAGTAGGCGGCCCCATCGGAAAAGCTATCGGGAGTCACATTGACAATACCCATCAGCTTGGGAATCGGCCCGAAATCGAGTCGGCTGCTGCGCAACTGCCAATGGGTCGGCCGCCGAGGCTCCCCATCCTCCCGGCTTTTCAAATCGTAGTTCATACCTGGCTCCTCACCATGGCTCTTCCATGGTGGCGACAATTTGTTCGGCCAGTTGCTGGATTGCCTGCTGCTGGGCGGAGACCGTCGACTGTCCGCCGGCAGCAATCAGCTCAGACAACTGGCCAATCGGCAGCAACTCCGGAGGCAAGGGAACCAGACTGGGCGCGACCAATGGCTCGCGGTGTCGATTCAGCCAGGTCACTTCGGCTGCCAGACGATGTTCCATGACCCGCGGATCGTCATTTTGGTTTTCAACCACCACACGTTTGGTATCCCCGACCAATCGAGCGGAAAGAATGCTGTCCGCGGCCGGAGTGCCCACCACCTTGAAAGGTGTCTTGAGCTCGATTTCCTTAACGATCGCTTCGGTCAGCTGCTCGCCCAAGTCGCGCCGAAAACTGCTCGATTCGATCATCGGCACGTAGACGGTCGTCACATCCGGCGCATAGAGCGAAGTTGCTCCAACCCGGTACGAGGCGCAGCCGCCCAGCAGCACCCAACCGCTTCCCAGCAGTCCCCAAAAGGCAATCCACGGAGTCCCGCCATGGCTAACGCGTGATGGTCTTTGCATCCCCCTGGCCCTTCCCGTCCGTTCGCTGCTCGCCACTGGCCAGTTGGACCTCAGAATCGGTTTGGAGCAGTGGCACCTGAGCAATCGCCTTGCGTTCGGCATTCTCAGGCAATTTGTCCATGAGCCAGGCGATTTTACTCACTGGGTGTCCAGGACTGTCGGCCAACGCCACCATGCGTTCGCGGGCCCGGGTGGCCAACTCGCTCTGGGGATATTTATGAATCACGCGGGTATAATAAAATCGAGCGCTGTCGTAGTGCCTGGTGCCTTCGTAATATTCGCCCATCCGCCATTCACGCATGACCAACTGCTTGTTCAATTGGGCTTCCACTTTCGCCAATCGCTTGCGTTCTTCTGGTTTCAATTCGCCAGCAAATTGAACCTTCAATTGTTTGACCAGTCGCTTGGCTTCCTCCAGCGGAGCGCCATCGTAGTCGGGGCCTTGATACAGGCGCAACTTGCTTTGCAGCCCCAATAAATGTGCATCGTATTGGTGCTCGCTGCGCGGATATTCACTGCGAATCAAGCCATACTGATAATCCGCATCGGCGTACCGGCCGCGCAGAAAATACGAATTCGCCGTGGCCATGATGGCATCGTCCGCCAGCGGGCCGGTAGGATCATTCAGGCGAATATTTTCATACGTCTTCAAGGCCAGGCCCAAGGTATCGAATCCGGGCCGTGTTTTATCGATCACATTGGGGGTAATCGCCCAATGGGGCTTGTAAGCTTGATACTGCTCCCAATAGCGGGCAATATCGAATTCGCGCCGCATAACCTGATCCAAGTGAGACGAATTGGGATATTTTTTAATGAGCTTGTCGTAGGATTCGATTGCCACGGGATAATGAGCAGAAAAAAATTGGCTTTCGGCCAACAGGAACATGGCTTCCTGCTCCAGCTGGGTGTTTTGACCGCGGGCAATGGCCTGTTTGAACTTCTTGGCTGCCTGAGCATATTGTTCGTTTTGAAACAACTCTTTGCCTGCGGTTAGCGATTTTTCCGCCAACCTCATGTCCGGCCCCATGCCGACCTTGGCTTTCAGGTCATCCATGGTCTTCGCGACCACCTTCCCACCCAGGAGGCCCGACGACTTTTTCTTGACGGGATCCACCACTTTGGCCACCCGGGCATGAATGGGCCGACCTTCCTGGTCGTAGTATCCTTCGACATTGGCCACCTGATATCCCTTGCCGGGCACGAAGACCCTGTCTCGCTTATGTTTTTTCCACCAAGCGGGCGTGCCCGGGGCTGCCGGCTCTCCCAGCCACGATGCCAGTTGCCACTCACTGGAACCGAGACCCAAGGGGGTCAGCCCCATGAAACCGGTGTTCAACGAGGTGCAACCGCCGGTCACCGACAGGACCAGCGGAGCTAAAACTACCATAAGGCGCAAAGTGTCGGGCGACATAATTTTGCTTGCAATAGGAGCGGGTGGCCATGGAACGGTCGCGCAGCGCTCGCGGCGCCGAAAAAGCCGTGCGGGGACAGTAAAGGAAGAGTGGGCAGGCGGTCAAGAGCAAAATCATGCACTCTCGCGCTCGATCTGGTCGAGCCGTTCGATCCGCACGCGGTTGATCCGCCGCTTGGTGGCATCCAGGACATGAATCCGTATCTTCTCCCGCCAGAGCATCATTTCTCCCGGCAAAGGTATGCGGCCCATTTCGGTAAAAACGAAACCGCCGATCGTGTCAAAATCGCCATCCTCGGGCAATTCCAAATGCATCGCCTCGTTGATTTCGTCGACGTGCGCGCGGCCCAGCGCTTCGCACGTGTTCTCGTCAATTCGGTCGATCTCCTCGGCGACTTCCTCGTCGTACTCGTCAACAATTTCACCGACAATTTCCTCGAGCACATCCTCAATGGTCACCAGGCCTGCAACCCCGCCATACTCATCCAGCACCACCGCGATGTGCGTGCGTAATTGCTGAAACATTTCCAGAACATCATCCACGGCCTTTGTTTCAGGCACGAAAAGCGGTTTGCGCAGCAGATCGCGAATCGGGGTGCGCGCCTGGGCGCTCCCAGTGGCCAGTTCTGGCAATAAATCTTTACTGTACAAGATGCCAATCACATCATCCCGGCTATTCTCAAAAACAGGGGTCCGCGTGTGGCCTGACTGAATCACATCGGCGACCATTTCGTCCCACAGCATGTCGATCGGGACCATGTGCATGTCGGTCCGAGGAGTCATGATCTGCGACACCACGGCGTCGCCCAGTTCAATCACACCCTCTATCATTTTACCCGCATCCTCCTCCAGCAAGCCTTCGCGATGTCCCTCAGTAACGATCGCTCGAATTTCTTCTTCCAAGGACTCTTCGTCGACCCCGGCCGGGGTACGGCCGGCAATGCGATGAAGGACTGTATCGATCCCCTGCGCGAACCGGGTGAAAGGGAACATGGCCAGGGCAAGCAGTTTCCACCAGGGCCAAGTATGAAAGAGAAAGGGAGCCGCGGAAAGGCGGGCAAACGCCCAGGGAATCGAAGCAGCACTGATCAGCAACAGCAGAGACAGTCCGGTCGTGCAACCCAACAACGGCAGCCAGGAACTTTCCGCCCCAAATCCCCACCGATTTTGTGCCCACAACAGGCCGGAAACTACCTGCAACGTCGAGCAAAACATGACCACAATCTCTACGCCGAGCGCTACCTGCTCATGCTGGCGAAGAATTTCGCCATAGCGCTGCTTCTCTTTCTTCTTCCGACAGACATCTTCCAGGTCGTGATGCGAAAACTCGCCCAAAGCCCGACAACCCAGGCTGGAAATTGCCGTGGCGATCAGGGCACAGAGGTAGATCCAGAACAGTGCGGCCGTGGTCACGATTCCTGTCGTCCTCCCCTAGGGGCATGGTGACTCCTTGTTATCTGCTTACTCCTTGCTCCATGACAGGGCTGCAGCGCCTGCCATCGATCATCCTTGCCGCTCACTTCAACACCCATCCGACGCAAGTATGTTCTCTCCGCGGCGCGCATCTTCGCTGCTTCTTCGGGCCGCTTGTCTTGGTAGCCAACCAGGTGCAAGGTCCCATGAATCACGTAAAGCAACAGTTCCTCGGGACCTGGCCAGGGGATTTCAGCGGCCACTTTCTCAGCCGTTTCCGCACTGACGACCACCTCCCCCTCGAGATGTCCCAACCGCTGCTCCAAGGGGAAACTGAGCACATCGGTGGGCCAGTCGTGTTGCAGATAGAGTCGATTCAGCTGGTGAATCGCCGGATCGTCCACAATCGCGATACTCAGCAGGGCCGAAGGAAATTGGGCGTCTTCCAGGATCTGTTGCACCACAATTCGCAATCGGTCCGTGTCAATCGCCAGCAACGATTGCCGGTTGGTGATCAGAATTTGTATGGACGGTTCAGGGGGGTCCGAGTCGTCCTCGGAAAAGATGGTTCCCGGAGGGGTGTCTGGGCACTCGGGCCCCAATTTGACCGTAGTGGTTTGCTTCATGCCGACTCCTGGTCCGGATACTTCACCCGTCCATGATAGACGGCGGTCAGCGATTTCACCAAGCTTTCACCTATTTTCCGCACTTCTTCGAGAGTCAAACCACATTCGTCCAACTGGCCATCCAAAAGGCGCTTCATCGATAATTCTTCAACCAGGCTTTCGATGCGTGAAGATGTCGGCTCTTTGAGCACCCGGCTGGCGCTTTCCACCGCGTCGGCAAGCATCAGCACGCCCGCTTCCCTGGTTTGCGGTTTGGGGCCCGGATAGCGAAACGAGCTTTCGTCCACATCGCCACTATCGGGGTTTTTTTCTTTTTGCGCGTTTGCCTGGCGATAAAAGAATTCCACCAGGGTGGTGCCATGGTGTTGCTGGATAAAATCGATAATCGATTCTGGCAATTTGTTTTGCCGCCCGAGATCGGCTCCATCCTTGACGTGGGCAATGATAACCAGAGTACTCATGGCGGGCACCAAAGAGTCGTGCCGATTGTTGCCCTGCGTTTGGTTTTCAATGAAATAGCCCGGTTTGAGCATCTTGCCAATGTCATGAAAATAGGCCCCCACGCGCACCAGCAAGCCACGCGCGCCAATCGATTCGGCGGCCGCCTCGGCGATCGAAGCCACGGTGATCGAGTGATTGTAAGTCCCCGGCGCCCGGCGAATCAGCTCTTGCAACAGGGGATGGGCCGGATCCCCCAACTCAATCAGGCTCAAATCCGTCTGAATACAAAACAGCCTTTCCACCATGGGCAGCAGCACGGTCATCAGCGACCCGGCGATCACCGACCATAGCATGAGCATAAAACCTTGTTCGATTAGCAACCAGCCGGGCTGCCCGTACAGCGTTCCAACTCCCAAATTGGTCAACAGAGCGACACCTGCGGACACGCATCCAACGGCCAACAGCTTGCCGCGCGTACGAACCTGTCGAAGCACCAGGATTGCCCCGGCCGCACTGGCCATCAACACCACCGCTTGCTCCATTCCATAGCCCATCGAAATCACCAGGATCAGGGTCACGCAGGCAGAGAGCAGTAATGCCAATTCCTGGTGGTAAGCGATCGCGAGCGTCATGCCAAACAACAGCAGCGGGATGACTTCGGCACCCCAGGAATAGTGTTCCGCCACCAGTGCCAACACGACCGTTACGACAACCAGTCCCAGGAGCGTAATAAAACGGCGCAGTTCCTCGATGACCGCCGGATCGCGATAACAAAGATAAAATCCACAAAGGGTCGAAAGGGCCGCAAACATGCCCAGGATGGCAAAGGAACGAATCGCGCGCTGGCCCACACTGCGCTGCTCGGTTTGAGCCTCGTATTCCAGCCGTAACAGTTTGACCAACTCCGGCGTCAAACGCTGGCCAGCCTGGGCAAGTATATCCTCACCCTTATGAAACAACTTGGTTTGAATCGGCACGGCCGCCGCCGCTTCGTCTTGTGCTTGTCGGGTGGCTTTCTCATTCAATGTCAGTGTGGGCATCAAGCGCGGACGAAGCCATGCGTAAACCTGGCCCGCCAATTCGAGCGACGGAAGTTTTTCGATCAGCGACTGCTGCAGTCGGGCAGCGACATTTTCGATCAGCACATCGGCCACATCCCGCTTGGCTTCGGCACCAAAACCCTCACCTTCCCGGGTTCGAATGAAAATTTTCTCGAAATTGGCATCATGTTCGGCTGGCAAAGACTCCAGCAGCCCCCACTGCTCTAAAGGCATCATGACTTCATCAATTTTTGTATTGAATTCATCGAGAGCATTTTCCGCGGCAAACGCTTCACGAAATCGTTGAAACTGCTCCTTGCGCTCTGCCTCGGTAGGAGCCGGGGTGCCGGCAGCCAAAGGGACTTGAAACGCCTTCCATAAATCCGCGTCGACCTCGTCGAACGTCTCAGTATCCTTCAATTTGCCAATTTCGCTGCGCAATTGGGCTCGCAATTGGCGTAGTGGTTCAGGGTCCTGATCGTAGACCGCAAAGGCAAGCTTACGAGCCCGTTTGCGTACTTCTTTGGTGGCTTCCAGGTCGGGTTGTTCGAAGTCGATCCGGGCAACCACATTGCGGATTGGGATTTGTCCCTCCTGATAGCCAAAGGGAGGATCCCAACTTCTTGTGAATCCCCACAGGATCAGGGCGGTAAGCGAACACAGAAACAACCGCAATAACACCTGGCCGCGGCGCAAGTTGCTCATCAGCGTTCCCCATACTCCCGGCGGCAGTTCCACCGAGGCAACCCGCTGTTGTCTTGTTCGTTTTTGAATGGGCGTGGTCATGGAAGCATCGAGAGTTGAGGGCAGGGTTTTTACGAGTCTGTTTTTATCCTGTGGCTACTTGCGTTTTTAATTCTGCTGCGCGGCTAAAAAATAGGTAAATAGGTTCGATTCCGGAGCATGCCAAACACCCCAGATTAGTCTGTGCCACTGCTAGTAAAAAGGGTTGAGCGTGGGGGCTCCCCCGTGCATGCAGCCCATGGCCTATCGCCTACAATGGCCTGTCACCTCTTTTTCTTTGTACCTCCATCATAGGCACGCACAATATCCTGCACCAATCGGTGTCGGACAATATCCGCGCCAGTAAGTGTCACTTTGGAAAATCCGTCGATATTCCGCAATCGGGAGGCCGCGTCAATCAGGCCACTTTTGGTATGGGGGGGCAAATCGATTTGCGACGTGTCTCCCGAAACGACCACCTTGGAACGCGCGCCCATCCGGGTGAGAAACATTTTCATCTGCGAAACCGTGGTATTCTGCGCTTCGTCCAGAATAATGAAGGCGTCGTTGAGTGTCCGTCCGCGCATATAAGCCAATGGTACGACTTCGATGACATCCTCTTCCATGTAGCGACGGACCTGTTCGTAGTCCATCATTTCTCGGAGTGCGTCGAGCAAGGGACGCAGATAAGGATTGATCTTCGCCTGTAAATCGCCTGGCAGGTAACCCAGACTTTCCCCTGCCTCGACCGCTGGGCGGACCAGCACAATCTTGTAAATCTGTTGGGCCCTGAGCGCTTCCACCGCCGTTGCAACCGCCAGGTAGGTTTTCCCAGTCCCAGCAGGACCCACGCAGAAAACCAGATCGTGCTCTCGGATCGCTTGAATGTATCGTGATTGGCCTGTCGTGTGGGGCCGAATTTTTCGCCCCGAGCGAATATCTACCAGTTCGGCACATGGCGACTCGGTCCCGTCGGTCACATGTTGGATGATTTGGGAGACCTGCTCGGGGCCAAGCGGTCCCTGGCGTTGAACCGCCGACTTGAGTTGCTCCAAGACCGAAGTTGCCTGATGCACCGCGCCTTCATCCCCCAGCACGTGAATTTTTCCATCGCGGGTGGAAATCTTCGCCGGTATCATCCCACGGATTTGCTTTAGGTGTTGGTCCTTGGCCCCAAACAGCAGGACCAGATTCTCAGCACTGCCTACCGAGATGGTTGCTTCGATCATAGACTGGCTATACTGGCTACCGCTGCCAACTCCAAGGCCTCAACTGCTTAACAAGCGACTCCACCCTTACCAACTATACCGGACAGAACGTACTCGGATCCACCCAGGCAAGGCAACTTTACCGCCAAACTGCCCAGGAAAAATGGATTGTAGGGGTTACGCATTTCGTGCAATTGGGATGGTGTACCCCTTGTCAAGCTTATCTTTTGGGGCTGCCGCATGCATAAACTCTTGCACTACCAGTACCGGTTGAGTCGGCAACCCCAAAAATAAGGCTTGACTAGACGCTAGGGTCCCACCAGCCCCGTGAGCCAGAGAACGTAGGCAACAGGGGCCGCTACCAGCAACGAATCAAGCAAATCAAGCACTCCCCCAAAGCCGGGGAGCCAATGGCTTGAATCCTTGACACCAACGTCCCGTTTGAGCATCGATTCGGCCAAATCACCTACAATTCCGGCAATTCCCACCAATAATGCATAGCACAGACATCCGCCCAGCCAGGCCGGCCAGCCACGTCCGCTGGGACAACCCAGGGCCCCAGCCAGTGGTCCTAATGATAAACCGCCCCCCAACAGGGCAAAACCGATTCCGCCGAGGGCACCTTCCCAAGTTTTGCCGGGACTAAGTGTTTTTGCCAGCTGATGACGACCTCAGAGACGCCCCACGGTATATTGGCCAATGTCGCTGGATTTGGCGACAATCACCAGGGACAACCAGGCAATCAAACCGTAACGTCCGCCGGTTTGGTCAGGATTTTCTCCCAGTCCATTGCCAAGCAAACGAAGCTGCACAAACATACCCAACAAACCTCCCACGTACAGAATTGGCAAGCATGCCAGGGCCAGATGGACCGTCGCACTCCCCGGCCCATCGAAACGCCCCATTTCCGCCACAAGTGCTATCAGCAAAGCACAGACAAGCCCCACCGCCAGCCAGCCCAACCGACCCACGGGACAGTGGGCCGGGTAGGATTCCCAGGCAATGGGCCCACAGCTGGCCAGTACCGGCACCAAGGCACCCAGAATAACCACCCAGCCCAGGGGCTGATGCCCGCCCAGGCGCAAGAAAGCCAGTATTTCTTGGGCCGCCAATAAAGCCAGCACGAGCGCCAAGGGTGCCAAATAGATACCTGGGCGAATGGCATGCGCATCGAACCAGCACAGCACGGCCAGCGCGGATACAATCAGGAAACCAAGAACTAATCGTGGGCGGAGCATCGGAGATCCCGTTTCATCCAATTCAGCTTTGGCCAGATTCAGCAAGTCCGCCAAACTTTCGGTTCCGGCGGGCAAATTCACGGATCGCTTCGTGCAGGGTTGTTTCATCGAACTCCGGCCAACATTTTTCGGTAACCCAAATTTCAGCATAGCTGATTTGCCACAATAAAAAATTACTGATCCGCATTTCTCCTGCGGTGCGCACCAGCAGATCGGGATCGTCCAATCCTGCCGTGTCGAGGTGATCCGCTATGGTCGACTCCTCGATAGCCGGCACTTGAAGCCGGCCCCGGGCAACCTTGTCGGCAATCGCCCGCATCGCATCGACCAATTCAGCCCGGCCGCCATAATTGATCGCCAGGTTGAGCCTCATGCCATGGTTGGACGCGCTCATCTCGATGGTTTTATCCAGCTCTCGAAGCACCTGGGCGGGGATGTCACCGCGCCGCCCCAGCATACGCACCCGCAGACCATTGCGCATGATGGTCGCACGCTGTTCGATCATGTACTGTTCCAGCAAATGCATCAGAAAATCAATTTCCAGCTGGGGCCGTTTCCAGTTTTCACTGGACAGGCAATAGAGCGTAAGCTGCTGGATTCCCAGACGGGCACATTCCTCGGTAGTCCGCCGAACGCTGGCAACCCCACGGCGATGCCCTTCGATCCGCGGCAAGGCGCGGCGCTGGGCCCAACGTCCATTCCCATCCATGATAATCGCGATATGCCGTGGCTTCCGCGTATGAGGAATATCGGAGAGCATTCCAGGCAGGGCTGAGGAAGACATGAAATATCCAGGTTCGCAGGAGAGATAACCAAACGGATGCTGGCAGGTCGACTTCATCCGCCAAATGGGGAACTACTGAATTCTCATGGTTTGCTGGCGCTCGGGACCGACCGAAACCAGATCCACGGGCACGCCCACCAATTGGGCAATCCGGTCAAGATAGTCCCGTGCGGCCCGCGGCAGATCCTCCAGGGACCGGGCTCCGGTAATGTCTTCCTGCCAGCCTGGCATTGTTTCGTACTGTGGTTGAACTCGCCTCAGGTCATCGACGTGGCTGGGAAATTGTCGGCTGACCTGGCCATCCAATGCATAGGCCGTACCGATCTTCAGCTCTTCGAAGCCACTGAGCACATCGAGCAAGGAGACGCATATCCCATGCACGCCGCTGAGCCGGACCGTGTAGCGCAGGGCGACCGTATCGAGCCACCCACATCGACGCGGGCGCCTGGTGACTGTGCCATATTCATTGCCCTGATCGCGTAGACGCTGCCCCGTTTCGTTATCTTGCTCGGTCGGAAATGGCCCGCCCCCAACACGGGTTGTGTAGGCTTTCACGACCCCCAGGACTTTGCCAAGGTGCCGGCCCGGCACTCCAGACCCATTCGATATCCCCACCCCCGAACTGTTACTGCTGGTCACAAAAGGATAGGTGCCATGATCCACATCCAACAAAGCGCCCTGAGCTCCCTCAAACAGCAAACGCTTACCCGACTCCACCGCGCTGAGCAAATACTCCGTGGTGTCGGCCACGTAGGGCCGCAGTCGCTCGGCGAAGGCCACATACTGCTCATAAATACTCTGGGCCACAAGTGGCTCCCACGGGGCGCCGGCCATCATGACGGCCAACGTACGGTTCTTTACTTCGACAACATGGGCAACCTGATCACGAAAAGTGTCCCGGTACATGTCGCCCAACCGGATTGCATAGGAGCGCCCCACTTTATCGCGATAGCAGGGCCCGATGCCACGTCCCGTGGTGCCAATATTTTCCCCATCGGACGTCGTTTGATCCATGGCTCGATCTTCGGCGAAATGCCACGGAAAAATCACATGGGTCCGATCACTGATTTTAAGATTGTCACAATCCTCAACAGCCCGTTTTGTTAGCTCGTCCAGCTCTTCAATTGCCTTGGCCGGATTGAGAACCACACCTCCGGCAATCACGCACGTCACCCCGGGTGTCAGCACGCCACTGGGTAATAGCGATAACTTATAGGTTTTGTCGCCCAATACGACCGTATGACCTGCGTTGGCTCCACCTTGATAACGGACCACGATATCGTGCTCCAGCGTAAGCAGATCGACAATCTTCCCTTTGGCTTCATCACCCCACTGCAGACCTATGACACATGTACCCGACACTTGCGAACTCCTGACTGGACCCCAGAGGAGGCTGCGAAAGCAAACCTGCCCCGAGGGCTTCCCTGGACGATAACCCAAACGGTTCATTGTAGCGCATGCGGCAGATCCGGCATACGGGGTAGAATGCCTGTTTTTTACCTTTAAAACAGGCGGCTACCCGGCAGGAAATTGGCGGCAGTACTCGTACATGGCCATCACGGTTGCGGTGGCTGCATTGTAGCTGTGGGGGGGACCCCAGACGGGAATTTCGACCACATCATCCAGTTTCTCAAGCACTTCATCCGTCAAGCCGGTTCGTTCGTTGCCGATAACCAGAGCCGTTTTACGCTGAAATGCGTATCTGTGTAAATCCTGAGAATGGGTCGTTTGTTCCAACCCCACGAGTCGATAGCCCTCGCGGCGCAACGCATCGAGTACCGGTGGCAGCGTGCGATGCGTTTCAAATTCGATCGCATCCGCCCCATCACGGGCGATCTTGCGGACCAGCCTGGAAGGTCCCGTACCAACAATCCGGGTGAGACCGCAGCAACTGGCGGCCCGGACAATCCGCGACAGGTTCACATTGCTGCGCATCGGGCCGCAAACCACCAGCATTTCGCGCGGACGCTGAAGTTGCCGGGGCGGTTGATGACGCTGGTGCTGGAATGCCATGAGGAAAGGAGGAGGGAAATGCGGAAGGCGGAAGGCGGAATGCGGAAGGGGGCAGGGTTCATGGCTCAGTACATCGATGCAATGCATTTCTCGATTCTTGCCCCTCTTTTTTCTGAGCCCTGAGCCCCTTTTTTGGAAATGGGGAAGTTATTTTCCGGCCAAGCCGAACTACTCTTTAGAAGAACGCTGATGACGAGTCCGGGTTGCTATCAATGAACAGATGATCTGTTCAGCCTTCCACTCCGGCTCGATTCCTGCCTGGCGCAGTTTGTTCCAGGTGCCATGCAGTCGATGGCCCGTATCGACCAGAAAGGTCGCTTCAAAAGAATCCTTGGATTTAGCGAGATCGGAAATGGCAACCGTCACATACGTCACGTCCATCAGTGAATTCTCCACAATGGAACACGATTTTCTTACAGCTTAACAAAAAATCAACTCGCTTCCCACGCTCCACTGGCGGCCAGGGCGACCAATTGCGGTACGATGGCCCTCAACGCACGGGCCCGATGGCTGATGGCCCGTTTGACTGCAGGACCCAATTCGCCAAAGGTGCGATGATACTCGCGAATCCCAAACAGGGGATCGTAGCCAAAACCATTCGTGCCAGCCGGTTCGGTGCGAATCACACCATGGCAGTAGCCCTCGCTTTCTGCCCGGAGCCTGCCTTGTGGATCGGCTACCCCGATATGGCACACATATCGGGCTGTGCGTCTGGAAACGGCCAGGTTTGCCAGTTCAGCCAATAATTTGGCGTTATTTTCAGCGTCGGTTGCCTGCGGGCCGGCATAACGGGCCGAGTAGATGCCCGGAGCACCTTGGAGAGCGTTGATTTCGATTCCACTGTCATCTGCCAGCACCCATCGACCTAGATGCCTGGCCTGCACAGTCGCTTTCTTGCGGGCATTGGCGGCAAAAGACTCCCCGTCCTCCAATATTTCCAGGGGATCGCAGTCCAGATCAAGCAGTGTTTGAACCTGAAAACCTCGAGGTTCCAGCAAAGCGGCCAATTCGCAACCCTTGGCCCGATTCCCGGTGCCAATCAACAGTCGGTAGCTCATCGCCTTAGTCCGAAATGGTTGGACCGCATGTAAGCGGAGCTCACCGTTTGCTTCGGTGCTTCGACCGCTTCGGGTATGATATCGAAGGGCATCCCGACAAAACGTTTCGGGTAGAACCCTTCCGCCACCTTCCCGATGCCACTGGACATGAGGCTGTTAAAACGCTGCTTTTGCTGCTGTTCGAGCATTGTGTCCTGCGGGGCTGGCCGGTTAAACACGTTCTTGGGGGTCTGGGCCCCAAAGGTGTCGAAGATAATTTTTGCTTCGCGATCCGATAAGGCGATCTTTCCCGATGCCAATTGCCGGCCCTCATTAAAGGAGCCCACCGTCACATAACTTTCATGACGATCATGAAATTCGTAAGCTTCCCACCCTTTCTCACGCAATGCCAGGGTTAGCAGATGCGCATGGCGCGCCGCCAGGACCAGAGGATCGTCGTCCGTCGCCTTGTGCACGTACTGTTTCGAATCCTTGCCACTAGTCTGTTTGATCGTGGATCGACCACGAAACGTGGCCACTTTCATGGAAAATTTGCCCGGACACTTCAGCAGCGAATACTCCAGGTCCTGATTCCATTTGGCAACTTCCGGGTCCACGCCCTTGGGTACGAAATACTCGCGTGGCAACAGTGGGTTACGGGTAAAGAATGCATGGCCCATGGGCCCTTTGTTGGCCGAGTGGCCCAGACGTTTCTTGAGCTGGTCATTATAATGGCGCAGGGTGGCCAGGCTTTGCGAAGTCTTTTCCCCAGTTGCCGGCGTCAGGCTTTTGGGTTCGAGTGTTTTGATGCGCCGCAGCATCTTTTGGCCTTCCGGATCGTCAACGGTGGGAAATTCGCCAACCAATACCGCATGCTCAACCACCTTGTTGCCGCGTCGAAAACGTCGTTTGATCGTGCTTCCATACTGATCGATGCCACGGCCCGGATTCAGGTCGCCCTGCTTGAACGTCATGCGGTAATAAAAAGCGGGAATGCTGTATCGGCTTCGCAACTCCTGCACCAAGTCACGCGCTTGCGACTCGCCTTCAGGGCCTGAAAACGAAGCTGCCATAATCAACCAGGGCCCCTGCTGGTCGGTCAGCGAATAGTCCGCATTGGGATCGGCTTCCACCCGTTTCCGGAAGGCCAGCTGTTGCCACAAAGGTTCAAACGCGCTGGCAGGCAGCAGGGAAAGCCAACCCATCAGCAGCGCCATCGCCCCAAGAAGGAGCGAATTGGATAAACAAATTGATTGCGGTCGTCGTAATCGGCACATGAAAATCATGAAAATAAGGTCCCGATGGATTCCTGCTTGCCTGCAGCGCCGAGGAAAATAGCAAACTGCCGGCAGGATAGCCAGCCCGAAAAGATGCTAGCTTTCCTCCATGCGAATTCGCTCACCTTCGGGGGGCTGTCCAGGGCCCGGAATTCGTGCGAAAATAAAGCCGTTCCCAATTTGGCGAATGGAGCCGACCTGACTAGCACCATTCAAGTGGCAATGATCTTAGGGTTGGCTCATCCACCTTCCGCACCCAGTTCACCACAGGCCGGATTTGGAAGTATCGAAATAGGCTCGTGCACTGGTTGGCAGCAAACCTTGAAGGAGAAACCGAATCATGGCTCGTTTACTGAAATCATGGATCCTGGCCATTTGTTTCCTGCAGGCCAGCCTGCTCGCCGCGCCCCTGCTGGCGGAAGATGCGGTGGTGACAGCCAAGAGCCCGGACCATTCCGTGGCAAAAACCGACTTGCACGCGAAGGTGGATCAAAAGTCTCACCAACGCAACGAAATATCGGGGGCGTCCGCCAAAAAGAAAACCACCGGCCAGTCGCATGCTGGCAGCGCGGCCCAGGACAATGCTTCCGCGGGCAAACAGACCTCCACGGATCCAGCCGCTACCAAATCCAAAAAAGTCCGCCTGGCTCACATCGTCATCGAAGGGCAACTGCCCGAATCGGCAGGCAAAATGTCCCTGTTTGGCGATTTGGGCATCGACCTGCGGAAGACCATCTCGCGCATCGATAAGGTGGCTGACGACGACTCGGTTGCCGGACTAATTCTCGACATCCGCGGGGTGGCATTGAGCCGTGGCAAGTTGCACGAACTGAGTGCCGCGGTATCCCGCGTCCGCAGTTCGGGGAAAAAAGTGTTTGCCACCCTGGAGTCCGCCATGGGTGCCCAATACCTGCTGGCCTCGGCTTGTGACGAAATTGTCATGCCCGAGTCGGGCATGGTGCTCGTCACGGGAGTCCAATTGCAATTTGTCTACCTCAAGGATCTGCTAACCAAGCTGGGCATGGAAGCGGACATCGTCAAAGTGGGCGACTACAAAGGGGCCGCCGAAACATTGTCGCGTAGCGGCATGAGCGAACCGGTCCGTAAAAACATGACCGCCCTGGTCGACGATCTCTACGACCAAATGCTCACCACCATTGCCCAGAATCGGCAACTCCGCGTCGAGGAAGTTGCCAGCGCTATCGATAAAGGAATGTTCACGCCCGACGAGGCCCGGGCTTCCGGACTGATCGACCGGGTCCTCTATCCCGATGAATTCCGCAAACAATTAGCGGCCCAATATCAGACCGACCAATTGGTTTACGTGATGAATTATGACAAGAAAAAAGTAGACACCGACTTTTCCGGCCCGATGGGAATGATGAAGCTATTCCAGGCGATTCTCGGTGCGGGCAGCCATGGCAAGCAGGACAAGAAACCTCAAATCGGCCTGGTTTACGCCGTCGGGCCCATTACGACAGGCAAGAGTCGAGGTGGGGCGCTGGGTGGTGCTTCGATGGGGTCCACAACCATCGTCAAGGCACTCCAAGAGGCAGCCCGGGACGAGCGCGTCAAAGCCATTGTGCTGCGCGTCAACAGCCCAGGCGGATCGGCCCTGGCGAGCGATCTGATCTGGCGAACCACCAAAACAATCGACAAACCGATTGTTGCCAGCATGGGCGACGTCGCCGGCAGCGGCGGTTACTACATTTCGATGGGGGCCAACCAAATTGTGGCGGAACCAGGAACCATCACCGGATCGATTGGGGTGGTGGGTGGCAAGGTGGCCATTGGCGGTTTGCAGAAAAAAATTGGCTTTGCGACAGAAGTGATCCAGCGTGGCAAAAATAGTGGCATCTTCTCGGGAATCAGCAAATTCTCCGACAGTGAACGCCAGGAGATCCGCCACATGATGCAGGATATTTATCGGCAATTCACCACCAAGGCGGCCGCTGGCCGTAAGCTACCGCTCGAACGATTGGAAGCCTTGGCGGGAGGTCAAGTCTACACGGGCCGCGTCGCCAAACGGCACGGTCTGGTCGACGAACTGGGCACTCTGAAAGATGCCATCGGTATCGCCAGGCAACTGGCCGGCCTGAAAGCGGACCAGGACGTAGGGCTCAAAGTTTTGCCGAAACCTGAAAACCCGCTGGAAACCTTATTTGGCGCCGACATGGACGAGCAGCGCGAAGCACGAATCGCCTTGGCGGGGTTGGATTGGCTGCTGCCCGATTTGAGCTTACCTCTGCGCCAAGCCATCGGCCTGACCCAGGTGATGCGCGAGCCGGTGCTGGTTATGATGCCCTATTGGATTGAGGTGAAGTGAGTGTGTTGCGGCCACTTAGGAGCAGCCAAAAAACAACTTACTGATTTTGCCTGGCGCATCCTGTCATTCTGAGGGAGCGGGTACCGAAACTTGTTTTGAGGGAAGATTTCAGCGTGGCCAACAAACCGTTTCGCAACCCGTTTTATACCTTGTTGGTGATCACTGGCATCCTGTTTGTCGTTACGGCGTTCGCCTATGGTTTCATGGCCTTTCAATCGCTGCATGCCAATCCGGCCGACATTGCCCGCTATCAAGACCACCCGCTTTGGTCCTGGCTGCGGGCTTACGGCACCACCGCCGTACTGACCGAACTGGCCGTGCTGGCCGCGTTGAGCCTGGCTGCCATGGCCACGGATGGAAAAAAGTGGGCAGGGGACGGGGGGGATTCCGGTGGGCCTGAGCCATAGGCGCTAGCCTCGGGTGCTTTGGAGCGGGAGGCCGGAACCCTCATCTGGAAGTGGGGAAGTTATTATTAAGCCATGCCTAGTTGAATGCCTTGAGTTCCCATCGTACGCAGCGAAGCGGTACTCGTACTCGACAACCGTATACTGGCATTCGAGTACGAGTACCGCTGCAAGCGACTGAGTACGAGTACGATGGTTCTATTACCAAAATATCACGATTGACCGACTTATTCTGAACGTTCCTTTCAGGAACCGGATCGTTATTTATCGATTGCTCCTAAGACGCTCCCGGCCCCAAAAACTCCATGAACCCCGAACAAGAAATCCTCGCTTTGCGGGCGGAGATTCGCGCCCATGACCGGCGCTATTACGTCGAGGCCGCGCCAACCATCTCCGACCTCCAGTACGATCGTCTGCTAGAGCGTTTAAAGCAACTCGAAGCAGCCCATCCGGAGCTGATCACTGCCGACAGCCCCACGATGCGGGTCGGAGACCGACCGGTCGATCACCTTCCCTCAGTCCGGCATGGCACGCCGATGCTGTCGATCGACAACACCTACAGCCTGGCGGAATTGCGCCATTACGGCGAGCGGATCGAAGCCCTGTTGCCCGATGAACAGGTCGAGTGGGTCGTGGAGCTGAAAATCGACGGCGTGGCCGTGTCGCTGACGTACGAAAATGGCCTGTTGACGCGTGGAGCCACCCGAGGCGATGGACGGACCGGAGACGACATTACCCACAACGTCCGCACCGTGCTGGGAGTACCGCTCCGCCTGGCCGGCCCGTCGTTGCCGCGCCGACTGGAAGTGCGTGGTGAAATTTACATGGCCAATTCCGACCTGGTTCTGCTGAACCAGCAGCGCGAAGCGGCCGGCGAACCACCCTACGCCAACACCCGCAATGTCACCGCCGGCAGTATCCGGCTGCTCGATCCACGCATCTGTGCCCAGCGGCGGTTGCGGATTTTCTGTCACGGCGTGGGCGAGGCGGACGGCCTGACCGCCAAGGACCATATCGAATTTCTTGCCCAGGTAAACCGTTGGGGCCTGCCGGCCACGCCCCTGGTGGAATGTTTTGCCAATTTTACCGCCGCGGTGTCTCACTGCCAGACCCTCATCGAACGTCTGCACGAACTCGATTTCGAAGTCGATGGGCTGGTGCTGAAAGTCAACCGGTTTGACCAGCGGCGGCGACTCGGTTCAACCAGCAAAAGCCCGCGCTGGGTGATCGCCTACAAATTCGAAAAATACGAAGCGGTCACCCGGCTCCTTGAAATCCGCGTGCAGGTCGGAAAAACCGGCGCGATCACCCCGGTGGCGGAACTGGAACCGGTCGAATTGGCCGGCACCACCGTCAGCCGGGCCAGCCTGCACAACGCCGATGAAATCGCCCGCAAGGAGGCCCGGCCGGGCGATCTGGTGGTGGTGGAAAAAGCGGGCAAAATCATTCCACATGTGGTACGGGTGGAAAAGCATCTCCGTGGCCCGGATATCCTGCCTTATTACTTTCCGACCCATTGCCCCGAATGCCAGTCCCGGCTGGAAAAGGACGAGGGGGGTGTCTACATCCGCTGTCCCAATCCCGAGTGCCCGGCCCAACTGCGCGAGCGTTTGCAGTACTTTGCCAGCCGAGCGGCGATGGACATCGAAGGTCTGGGCGAAAAACTGGTCGATCAGCTTGTGGCGAGTGGCCTGGTCCAGGACTTCGCCGACCTTTACCACTTGACCGAACCGCAACTGCTGAGCCTGGATCGAATGGGGAAAAAATCGGCCGAAAATCTGCTGGCCGCGATCCAGGGCAGCAAATCGCGTGGCCTGGCCAGACTCTTGAACGGACTGCCCATTCGCCACGTCGGCACGCGGGTCGCTACCGTCCTGGCGAACCAGTTTGGTACGATGGATCAGTTGCAGGCCGCCACCGCCGACCAACTCAGCGCCACGGACGAAGTCGGACCCATCATCGCCCAAAGCGTGCACCATTTCCTCACCAGCGACCATGGCCGTCATACGGTGCGCCGCTTGCGCGCGGCAGGCGTCGACTTGACAGCCGCGCGGCAGGCCGCGGCCCAACAAAATGAAAACCGACCGCATGAAAGCCAGGCCACAGAACCCCGCCCCCATGAAACCGTGGCTGCACTCCCTCTGGACGGCAAGAGGGTTGTCGTCACGGGCAAATTGCAACGGTACACCCGCGAACAAATCCACGCCCTGGTTGAACAGTTGGGCGGCCGGGCCACCAGCAGCGTTTCCAAGTCCACCGATTACCTGGTCGCCGGGGAGCAGGCGGGCAGCAAACGGGCCAAAGCCGAGCAACTGGGAGTCACGATCCTCAGCGAGGAGCAGTTCGAAACGCTAACCATAGGACACTGAAGAACTCCCCGAACACGAATCCAAGGGACCCCGTCAGCAGGGAGACCCCGTCAGCAGGGAGACCCCGTCAGCAGGGAGAACCCGTCAGCGGGAGCGTCTCACGAGGCATCTGCTTTACCTGGCTGGCCGGAATCCTCGTCGAGCTCGAAAGGCACCGTCTTGATTGCGGAATCCTCAGCTAACAGGACATCCTCGGCCAGTTGCTCGAGCGTCTCTTTCTTCTTTTGAGGTTTGGCCTGCTTGAGCGCGGCCTGTTTTGGCAGCGGCGATTTCTTTTTTGCTGGATCCTGTTTTGCGGCGGCCGGATTCGGATGGACGACGATCGACTCATCGATGGCGATGGTGTCGTGGCTTTCGATAGACGCATTGACCGTCTTGGCGATGATAATCGCCTCTCGGATCGATCGTTTGATCCAAGCGGATACGTCCTCGTCCTTGACCAGCCCGGCTGCAATATAACCGGCATAGATCCGCGCAGCGGCCTCCGAAATGATACCTTTACTGGGCTGAAGTGTAATGTCCGGCTTGCTCATTCGAGTTCTCCACTGGCAACTGGCTTTCCACACCTGCGCCTCGCCGCCATTGCCACTGGCAATAGCGGCTGTACGCAGTAGTCTGTCAAGTTACCGCCTGGGACCTGGGAGGTCCGCCGGAGTGTTTGTCTCCGTCGGAAGAACATGCCAGGTCGCAACCACACCCTCTGGCGTTTGATTCTTTGTGCGCCGACCCTTAATTATACCAGATCTGTGAAAAATATTCTCGCTTGCTTGGAACCTGTCCCGAACCCGTTAAAATCGTTAGGACCGCTGAGCCTGGAAGGGGTTCTGGAAGGGTACTTCCGTGCCTCCCTGGGAGCTGAGTTCACAAGAAATCACGGGGAAACCGATCCACAGGCAACGCATGGCCGAAAATAGTACGCCCCAAACGGCCGCTCCAATATCGGCTGGGCTGCCCCGCCACCGCATTCTCCGTTCGGTTGGCCCGGCGCTGATCGTGGCCTGTGTCGTACTAGGGCCCGGCAGCATTCTCACCAGTTCCAAGGTGGGCTGTCAGTTCGGCTACCAGATGGTATGGGTGCTGCTGGCGGCCGGTCTGCTGATGCTGGCCGCAGTGGCGACTGCGGCCCGGGTGGGCGTGGTGTTTGCAGGTTCCCCCTGCACCGAATTGGCCAACCGTTTGGGTCGACCCGTTGCCGTCCTGGCAGGCGTCTCTGTTTTCGCCATCGCGGCCTGCTTTCAGTTCAGCAACAACCTGGGCGTGTTGATGTCGGTGGAGCCATTGATCCGCACAAACGTTCCCTGGCAACCGATGGTCCTGGTCGGGCTCAACCTGGCCATCATTGCTTGCTTGTTCGGTTTTCGTCGACTGTATCAACCCATCGAAAAGCTGATGGCCTGGCTGGTCGGATTGATGCTGCTGGGATTTGCCGCCAATCTCCTGTTGGCCCGGCCTTCGCTGCTGGGTTTGCTCCGTGGCCTGGTCCCGGGCATCCCAGGTGCCCTGACGGGTAGTTTTCTGCCTCGACTTGAAACGGCGGCCGCAAACCCTGGCATGGTGGCCGCGGCACCGCGCGTGGTCGATCCCTGGCTGTCGGTTCAGGGACTGGTGGCAACCACTTTTTCGATTGCGGGCGCATTTTACCAGGCCTACCTGGTAAAGGAAAAAGGTTGGTCGACCGGCCAGTTGAAACAGGGCCTGGTCGATTCGCTGGCGGGGATGAGCGTGCTGGTTGGCGTTTCACTGATGATCATGGCCACCTCGGCGGCCGTGCTGGCTGGCAAGGTCGCCCCGACCGATTTACGCAGTGCGGCGGACGTGGCTCGACAATTGGAACCCCTGTTTGGCTCGGCGGCGAAGTGGCTGTTTTGCGCCGGCATCTTTGCCGGCGCGTTCAGCTCCTTCCTGGTCAATTCGCTCGTCGGCGGGACGCTGCTAGCCGACGGCCTAGGTTACAATCCGCGGCTCGACTCCCGGGCAACCAAAATTTTTACCGTCGGCGTGCTGCTGATTGGCATGGTCGTCGCCCTGGCCACCGATGCCCAGGGGCGGGTACCGTTGATCATTTTTGCCCAGGCAGCCACCGTGCTAGGCGGGCCCGTGCTGGCCCTGTCGCTGTGGTATCTCGCCTGGCGGGCAGGCACCGAAGGCCGCCCGAAAACGCCCGCCTGGATGCTTGCCCTCACCGGCGCCGGCGCCGCCGTGGTCATCGCCCTGGCCCTGCGCACCGCCTGGCGAATTTACTTGACGGCTTGAATTGAGTCTGTAATTTCTTTTCGATTATTGATTCTTGTACTCTTGTCACAAAAATCATTCCATGAATCCGACCAAACATGTGGCAATCCTGATCGAGACATCTCGTGCCTATGGCAGGGGCTTGCTACGAGGAGTATGTCGTTTTTATTCCGAGAACGGTTCATGGTCTACTTATTTTAAACCGCACGATCTGGGCAGAACCTTACCTAGTTGGCTGCAATCATGGAAAGGTACGGGAATACTCGCCAGGATCACGACCCGTGAAATGGGGCTGGCCTTGCAGGCCACCGGCTTACCACTCATTGATCTGAGGGGTGGCGGAAGAATGTTGGGAATACCACCCTTTGGGCCGAATACCCAGACCATATGCCAATTGGCTTTTGATCATTTACACAGTTTGGGAATCAATAGCTTCGCCTTTTGCGGTGAACCGAGAGGTCGCCACGTGTACGATGACCAACGTGAAGAATGTTTCAACAATCTCGCAGAAAAAGAAGGCTTTCCGTGCAGTGTATTCCAGCACCAAAATCACGGCCAAACGGAGACGGCCAAATCTTGGGAAGACGAGCAAGAAGATTTGGTAGGATGGTTACGCAAGCTACCTAAACCGGTCGGAATCATGGCCTGCCACGATGACAGAGGTCAACAAGTTCTGGATGCCTGCAGGCGAACCAATCTGCTCGTGCCTGATGAAGTGGCCGTCATCGGCTCAGACAACAGCGAGTTTCTCTGCAATCTGTCCATTCCGTCCCTTTCAAGCATCGACGTCAACAGCGAACGAATCGGTTATGAAGCCGCTTTATTGCTGGACCGGATGATGGATAAAAAAGCCCAATTTAACAAACCGATGTATTTTGATCCTGTCGGTGTCGTGGTTCGTCAATCCACGGAAGTTTCTGCTTGTAGCGATCCGGATATTGCCACGGCACTCTCCTTTATCCGCCAGGAAGCTTGTCATGGCATCACCGTCGCCGAGATTGAAAAAAGGGTCCCCTTGTCTCGGAGTGTGCTCAATCGACGTTTCAAAAAACTCGTGGGGAGATCGCCCAAGACAGAGATCCTGCATGTGCAGCTCAACATGGCCAGGCGGATGCTGACCGACACCAACTTGCCCATCGCCACAATCAGCAGCAATACGGGATTCAGCGATGCCAAGTATTTTACTTCCGTGTTTCGCCGATTGACGGGCACAACCCCAAGCGGTTACCGGCAGAAGCATGGCAGATATGATGGCCTGACTGGTCTCACTGCAGAATAACCCGCGCTCTCTTAGTAACCGAATAATAGATGCGCTACCGCAACTCGACAAAGCATACAAGATTTCCAGACTGGAATTTTTAACTTCCAATGCAGGCCCGGTTCCCCGCACCGGTCCATGACCGAAAATCAGAGATAATCTACTGGAAATTGGGTTGCGACACGATTCGAATCCACTGCATAATTAAGCGTATAGCTGGCCAAGTCAGATTCGGCCGCATAAATGGGGTCTACTTCAGTACTTCCAAATGGTCGCTCACCCTGCGTGGACCAGGACGATAAGCCGCACGGAAACCGACGTTTTAGGCCGCCAGTGCGTTGCCCGGGTCGGCTTAGTCGGCCATTCTTGGAACTATTGTATTATTTTACTATATTTCCCAGTCTGTTTCTGTGCATCTGCATTCGAGACCACGAGGGTCACATGAATCTACGCCGTCGTGCCATGTTCATAGTCAGGCAGAGGCCCCTGCACGGTTTTACCTTGGTTGAACTACTGGTGGTGATTGCCATTATTGGGATTTTGGTTGGCTTACTACTGCCAGCCATCCAGGCAGCCCGTGAAGCAGCCCGACGATCCCAATGCCTCAATCATTTGAAACAGTTCGGGACCGCATTTCATAACTACCACAATGCCCACCAACATTTCCCTCCAGGCTGGAGAGAAGACTATGCGGCCAATCGTGCAGACCGCGGACCTAATTTCGCCTGGGGCGCAATCTTGTTACCCTACTTGGAACAGACCTCCCTGTTTTCGCAATTTGATTTTGACCTTCAGGCCACCAATGGTTCTCCTGGCGGTGAAGTAGACAATCTGGATCTGCTGGGAACGCCGCTGGAACTGTTCCGGTGCCCGTCAGACGAAGGGCCTGCAACCGAATTGATTGCTGGCCAAAGTGGCTTCTATCCCCAGATCCCCAACCTGGCCATTTCCAACTATGTCGGCAGTGGGTCGACTTGTCTGCTTTGCTTCTCCGGTCATCTTCCAGATCGAAATTCCAATGGCCAGGAAGCGGCGGTAGGCTGCAACGAATACAGTCCGTCGAACAATTTACCTTTTCCAATCACAAAGTTATTTACCCGCCATAACGGCGTACTTTATCGGAACAGTGATACGGAGATCCGCCAGATTACCGATGGCACAAGCAGTACCTTTATGGTGGGTGAACGAGTTTTTGGAGAATTGCGGGAAAAAGCAACCGGCAGGACGTTTAAGTCGGCCGCTTACTGGCCAGCGCTGCCTGGTCCCAGCAGCCACCAGCTGGCTTGTTTCGCTGGTCTGTATGTCGCCAGCACTCGCTTCAAGGAGCAACTCAAGGCCCCGATGCTCAACGGACACGTGTTTGGTTTCAGCAGCCGGCACCCCGGTGGAGTTCAAATCGTGTTGTGTGATGGTTCAGCCCGTTTTATCCAAGACGATATGGACGAGTTGGTCGTAGAGTTTCTATTGCGAAAAAATGATGAACAGACAATTCCAGCTTTCTAGAATTTTATTCCCTGGCAGCCTTATGGGAAGTGATCGTGTGGCGCGAATCGGTCGAGGCAAGCCAGCATTTCGGGGGACATTGGGTGAGTTGCTCAGCAAAAGCGGCCTGATGACCGTGTGTGTAGTTCTGGCTGGTTGCGGTGCCGCCGAGCCTGATCGCGCGCATGTCAGCGGCAAGGTCACTTACCAGGGGAAACCGGTGGATTTTGGAGATATCGTGTTCGTCCCGAGTGGGGCCTCCGCCACCAAGTGGAAGGGCTTTTATTGCCAAGGCGGCATTACCAACGGCCACTATGCGATCGTTGCACATGGGCCGGTGGTTGGCCGCAATCGCGTGGAAATTTACGGTTATAAACGTACCGGCCAAAAAATGCCGGATATCGCCGGCAAAAATTTGGCAGAAACGCCCAAGGTGGTTGAAGTGCTGGTTCCCAATATCCCGCCCCGCTACAACTTGGCCAGCGAAATGAACGTGGAGATCCAACCTGGAAGGAATGATGGAATCGATTTCGAGTTATGATGATTGATCAATCTCCGCGGCCAATGCTTTCCATTCCGCTACAAGGTGATCTCAAACGAGGTGGCTGTCAATGTGTGAATGCAGCTGCATTCTGTGGGGCACCCCACAGCCTGGTAAATTTTTGGCGAATAGGCATGCTGGCGCTCAGCATTGGGTTGACCTGGCATCCGAACCTCGCGATTCCAGGTGCGTCGTTGGCCGCCGTGGGCCCGCACCCCAGGCTCTATTTCTCCACGCGGGAACTGCCGGCCCTCCGGGCAAAACGGCAGAAAAAGATTCCAGCCCGCATCTGGCAAAACGTACTGGCTTCGGCCCGATGGTGTGCCCGCCAGCCGCCACGTACCGAGTGGATCGCCACCCTGGCAAACGACCCACAATATGAAAACCTTTACGATCGTTTCTACGCTGCCATGCACGACATGGCCATCATTGAGCACCTTGCTTTGACCTCAGCTTTGTGTGAACCGGAGGACGATCCTTTCTTTGCCGCGGCCCGTAAGTGGACTCTCACCGCTGCGCGCGTTTGGCGCCACGAAGCCGATAACAACCCGGATGCCAGCAAGGCCTATGCGGTTCTGAGAATCATGAAAGCATTGGCCGTCGGCTACGACGTACTGTACCCGCGTCTGAAGGACTCCGAACGGGCGGAGATTCGCTCCACCCTGGTACGGGTGGGCAGTTCCTATCACACCTTCTTCTTGAAATCCTCCACCGCCGGCGAAGGTTACAACAAACATCATGGCAGCGTCGACGCGGCCCCGTTGGGGGTCATTGCCCTGGCATTGCTAGGCGATGTTCCCGAAGCCCAAGCCTGGCTCGAGGTGGCGATACAAAAACATGTCGATTACTTGCTCCCGCATGCGCTGACCCCCAGTGGCACGAACGAGCAATCCTCGAACTTTTGGGCGTCCACCCTCCAATACCGTATTTTCTTTTTGGCAGCTCTGCGACGGGTCACGGGGCGCGACCTGCTGGTTGAGTTTCCGCACGCATTGCCAGGTCGAATGGCCCTGGCCGCGGTCGCCGGAACTCAAGAAGCCGACCTGAGATTCAACGAGGACGACCGAACGATCCTGTTCGGCCCCTCCTATGGGCAGATTAACTACTGGTCGCCCGTGCTGGTCTATCTGGCCCACCAGCAGCGGCGTCCCATCTATCAAACCCTGGCGCTCTGGGACAAGTCGCTGGGATCGCTGCAGAGGACCCGCTACATCACGCCAAACCGCCGAGAAGAGCTGCTCTTTAGTTTTGGCCCCTACGCCTACCTATGGTACGATACGGATATTGAACCGGGTGTTGAAGAAGGACTTCCGCGCTCGTTCCAATTTCCCGAACCCGAGGTCGACGAAGCCTACATGCGAGCATCCTACCGGGCCAGAGGAATCGTCGTGGGCATGAAGAAGGGCGGTCTGGTCGTTCATGCCGGTGGCCGACCGGTGCTGGTCGATCTGCTGGGCGTGGATGACATCAACCAGCCCTCGGCTGCCGTCCATGATATGCTGCTGGCCGACGATGGGCGGCAAGCCTTTATCCGTTGCGTCGGTCCGGAGAAGGCCGGAATGGCAGAGCAGGTTGTGCAACTCGATCGGCCACGCCGTTTGACGATCCAGCGCGAAGTCGATCGGCCCCTCACCTGGTGGTATGCCGGTACTCCACGGCGCACCGGCAACACGTTTGCCTGGCCGGATGGAACACGACTGGAAATTCGGAAGGGCACAATAGAGGCCATCAATTCCTCAGGACGCGTGGATTCCAAGGCCCACTATGGGGGCATGCAATATGCGGATCCCCACCCTTTTACCTATCCGACCGTCACCGTGAAACCGGCCGAGGGACGGCTGGAGGTGGCAGTGATCACCCCTGAAACAGAGAGTGAGAAACATCGTGAATAGAAATGCTCTTACCACACTCTGTCTGTCCAGTCGCAAGTTGCACTTCTTGACGCTCGTTCTTCTGGCAGCATTGCCAAAGTGCTATGGCCAGGAAGCTTCCACGCGGACCTATCAAAACAAGCTTACACCAATTGAACATCCCCAGCCCCTGTTGAACGACTATCCCGAATTTGTCCAACCAGTCATCGAAACAGTCCGCTTCGAGGCGCCTCGCCTGGTCGACAATCCGAACGCCGATCTGGCGGTCCGGGCCTGGCGCTTTTCCTACAACGCCCACGGCATCATCGAAATGCCCAACCGACTGCGGGCGGATCGGACCGCTGTGATCCTGGTCCATCCTTGGGGTATCGACGACGGCCAGGGCTGGCGAACACCCGAACCGGCCGGCGTCGCTGACTTCTGCACGCCCACGAAGAACCATCTCGCCGGCCGGCATACCAGGACGGTGATCGATCCTTTGTTGAAGCGGCTCCGGCCGCATGTTGGCGTGGTATTATACAGCCTCCGTGGACATGAATATCCGGTCCATCAAAAACTCTATCGATCCATACGCCACAATCCCAGCGCTGAAGAACGGGCCGCGGGCCGCAGGGAACTCCATGAAATTCTACACCGCTTTGATTACCACGGCGCGGCCTTGCCGCAGACACTGAAGCTGTCAGGAACTCAGCCGGTCCGGGACTATTTTCAGCAGTTTCCTGGCCTGGATGCGGGGTCGAAGTACGACCACCAGGGTTTCTGGGATTTGCCCATTCCGATCAGCAGTGATGTGACGATGGGCCGGGAGGACGTGGTATTTTATGACGAGGATGGGTACCCTGCACTGCGGGATTTTCTCCAGCGGCAGCAAATCCATCATGTCCTGCTGACAGGCTATGCGACCGATATGTGCTTTTGCAGCACGACAGCCGGTTATCAGAATCTGTCGCGAGACTTTAACGTGTTCCTGGTGGGGGATGCGACGTTGGCCACCTTCCCCGCCAACGCCTCGCCCCGCTACGCCACCAACGCACACATTTCCTACGCTTCGCTGAACCAGTTGATCACTCAGGTCTCGTGGATACGGCTGCTGGACACAACTTCCACCCAGCCGGGCTTGAAAAATCGATGATCAAATGGACTTTGTGTGATAACCTTCCGTGGTCGTCGCCACAGCCATCGCGAAGCATTTCCGGATAGCCTTGAGTCTATGGCTGTTTCCCTTGCAGAATCACAATCCGTCCCGGCTGGGCAGTGGCGATTTCGCCCTGGCCGTCGCCATCAAAATCGGCAATGATGGGCCAACCCAGGGGGACCGGCGATTGCCAGCGAAGCTGTCCCCTGCCGGCAGAATCGGTCCCGATACAGTACCGACCACAAAGAAATTCTCCCTTACCGTCGCTGTCCACGTCAGCCGTGATCGTCGGACTGTTGGGCGCCGTTGGCAAGGTGAGTTTCCATTCGAGGCGTCCAGTCCAGACGTCGCGGCAATAGAATGTCGGGGCGTTGAGGGCAGCGTAACCAGCCTCGAGGGATCCGTCGCCATCCACATCGACCAGCGCTACATTGGGTGGAACGTCATAGTCCAGATCGATCTTCCAGACACCTTCGCGCGGATCGGGCTTCATCAAGCCGATGGGACCAAAGCCCACGATCGGGAACCAATGGGGTCGATCATCCGCGGGCTGTTTGTAAATGGGACAGTAGGTATTGTACAGGCGCCCAGCGTAAGCCGCGCCCTCGGCACGGAGGTTGTTGGTCGGCAGCACAAAAGCGAATGCACCGGTAGGACCCTTCAGGTAGGCCATGTAGCTAAGCAGGTCCATACCCAATTCCTCGGTTCCGTCGTGGTCGAAGTCATAAGCCGTCGGGGTGCCGTTGGCCCAGTAAGGCATGGTCACCTGGCCGTTGTGGTAAAGCGTTTTATGCCACAACTTCTTGCCGTTGCGGGCATCCAGCATCGTGGTGCCTTCGTGGATCCTGCGGGAATCTTTCAACGAAACGGCCACCCCGGCATGTTCGGCACTCAGAAACCGCCCCGCGGTCATGATACAGCCAGAGACGCTTTGAGCGGTAACACCGAGGGGCGTCTCCCATAGCAGCGATCGATCGCCACGGTAGGCCCGAATACAGAAGTTGCCCTGCGGATCACTGCCGCTAGCCAAAAGGCACAATCTTCCATTGCCTTCCAGATCATAGAGGACAGGGGAGTGCTCACGCCAGCCGGCCAGATACTCGTCGCTGAAACTCTCGCGAGGCGAACCATGAGGGTCGAAAGTAAACACCCGCAAGCGGCGCGACGCGGTGGAGGCGACCAGTTCAGCCCGGCCATCTCCATTCAAATCGCCCGCACTGAGCCGAGCCGCGGCACCACCCTGTAGATCGTGTTGCCAAAGCACACTGCCGTCCCAGGTGGCGGCCTCGAGGCGACCTTGGGGACTGGAGATGACGTAGGCGACCCGTTCCGAAGCGGCCGGCCCGATGGCATCCTGTTGCGCGTCCTCCTGGATGGGATCCATCCGCAGCACTTGCTGGATGGGAGCCGCCAGCAAACTTTCCGCTGCGGTTTGGGCTGTCCGCACCAATTTCCGGCCGGCAATATGGTACCGTTCCAGCCGATTCTGCCGTCCTCCTTCTGGGTACCGGTGCAATAGCAGTTCATGACCAGCGGCCGCGGCTACGGTCATCGGCCCCCACAATCCGGCCTGCTCCAACGTTGCCAATCGTCTGGGCGTACTCGTCCGGTTGAAGAGATAAATGCCCAATCGCCCCCGACTGGGAGTCGCGCCTGCCGGGGCTTCCCAGGCGAGCAGACCGGCCGCATGGTCCGGACCAACCCCCTGAAAAAGTCCCGCCCCCCAATGATCGGCCAGCTCAAACTCGACACGACCCGTCTCAATGTTGCGTACACGGACAAACGTACGAAAACCTCGGGCCGGATCCCGGACCGAGTAGATCATCTCATCGTCGCCGTCGCCGTCATAATCGACCACGCCATGGCTGACCAACGCGACCCCAGGCGTCTTTTTGTACACCTCCCCATAATAATGCTGCCAAGCTAGTTCATTCGAGCCCTTGCGATGCAGGCGTATGGCATGCACATGGATCTGCACCTGCTCGCCGAACACGCATGCATACAGAGCACCCTTCTTTCCTCGCCCGAGATCAAAGGGGCCGTAATTTCGGCGCGGCTGGCCGCCAATGTCATATTCGAGCGAGCTGAGCATCTCTCCCGTGCGAGCATCGAACCCCCGGCAACGGTAACGGCGTACGTTCCAGATCACCGGCAGCCCGGGTTGCGACAGGTCGAGCCGGATATGGCAGTGGTGGTCGTATCGCTCATTGAATTTACCCGGATGGACCACTTTTTTTTCCCAGATGAACCGCGGTTCTCCGCTGGGCGGGAAATTGATGACACAACCCTTTTCCCCGTGGTTTAAAAAGACAGCCGCTTCCATCCCAGGCAGTTCGGGCAGGATATCGGCCACCTGGATTCGCAGGGAAACAAAGTCCGGTTGAAACCGATGCTGCCAGAGGGTCTTGCCGGTCGAGGCATCCAACAGTGATAAGCGCGGACCCGAGGCCATCAATAGATCATGGCCCCCGTGCTGGCGAAGGGCTCCCTGGAAACAGACGGTCCCCGCCGAAAGACGCGACCAGAGGAGCTTGCCCTCCGGGGAGAACAACCGCAAACGGTGATCGTCGACCAGCAGCCCCTGGTGGCCGCCGGCAAGTTGGACAACCCGCGACCAATTCAACGTGCCTCCTGTTTTGATCACTTGGAAGACCGACGGCGCGGACCGCATATTGCATTGCAGTGGTGTAAATCCGGTAGCCAGCCTGTCATGCAGAGTCCGGGGCCAATTTCTATCCCACAGTTGGGCCGCCCGGATGCCGGGCATCAGGGGATGCGTCTGAGGTAGCTCGGTTTGAGCAGTCATTTCAGGTGGGGTGGTGCCAGAGGCTAACGGGAGAAGTCCGAAAAGCAGTTCCAGCCCTATGAACCATTGGACTATCCAGTGATACACGGCCCCAGGACAATCCTCCGGGTCATTAGCCTTACGTGCGCGTTGAAACGAATGAATCATAACTTGTAAAAATGTTGGAACGTGTCATGGCATGGTCTCTGCGATTGCCAACTGAGTTGAGCGAAGATGAACATCCCGGCCTCCCTAGGGGTGTTCGCGGTTCTGATAACGCGAACATGCACCGAATATAACCCATGTGTCCAGGATATGAGTAAAAAATCCAAAGCATGAGTGGAATACGGAAGTGTATGAGCTCGTCCAAGTGACAAAAAAACAGACATTTGTCACCAATCGAGAAGAATTATGTCGATGCGATCTCAAGTTACGAACTCTTTGAGTTCCTGGAACATCCCGGCAGCACCGTTGTCCTGGGTGGCCAAACGGCTGTAGACCTGTATCGCGGGTATCAGAATTACTATCAATCCAACCTACCTGCCCTCAAAACGGTCAACCATGCGGTCCATGGAGGCTTCGAACAAGGTCTTACAGCTCAGGGATTGGCGCCGAGGGGTTGGCAAGTCTCTGGAAATAATATCGATCCGACCATTTCCTTCTCGGCGGATACACCTTCAGGAAGTAACACTTCATTTGGTTTGAATGGCGATTTCGTGGTCGATGGCAATGATCTTGTACAGTGGCAAAGCGACCTTGGAGAAAATGGCAACTCGGATGCCGATGGAGACGGGGATAGCGACGCGGTTGATTTTTTAATCTGGCAGCGAAATTTTGCTACCACGGCCGGCTCCACTAGGACCCAGAATGCCATTCCCGAACCTGGGTCGCTGTTATTGTTATTACTGGGATTATGCTATTACTCCTTCAGATTCGTCTGGACGCACTCGCGGCGCCTTCACGAAACCGAAATGGTTACATAAACCCCTACCAGCAAATGACATAAGTCGCCATTGATAAGTGTATCATGTCGAGTTGCCTTACTGAAATTGACCCAACGCCCTCAAGATGAGGACGCAATATCAAGTCGCGATGGGAATCTGGAAAAACCTGTAACCGCGATATGTGACTAAAAAACGCACGTTTAACACCTAGAATTAGGTTGTGAAGATGATCTATTCGCATAAGAATAGTTTGTCGAAGGACTAGTCGTTGAAGCGCGGTCTTCGATCTCAAAGTTTTTATCTCTGCGGCATATTGTTTTGATTGCGGATCAGTGGCGTTTTTGTAATTTCGTACGTTCCGTTCGTATGTTCCGTTAAATAGGAGGTACAGGTCTAATGAGAAAGTATTTTCCATTGGTTATCTTGGTAGCCACCATGCTGTTCGGAGCAGAACAGGCAGTGGCTGCAGTTCTTTTGGATGCGAATTTTGATGCCGATACGGTCGATCAGCTACCCAGCGAAGCTGACTATTTCGCCCTTGTTGATGATCCTCTGCCACCCGATCCGGATCGAGTCCTGGTGGCCGGTCCTGGGGGAATTCACGCGGATCCGTTCGGACCTGCTGGTAATCAGAGTATGGTCCTCAACAACTTCGACCCAGCGCCGGAACCATTTCCCAACAGTCAGCCGCAGTGGGGATTTGCCGGTATCTTTCCCGATGATCCTGCCGAGTTCACCGAAGGGACCATTGAATTTGATCTCTTCATGGAAAGGCCTACCAATCCGGACACATGGTGGTCGTATGTCAACGTCCGCATTGGATACGGTGACGAAAATCGCACTGGCTTCGCCAGTACACTTGGAGCGGACACAACGATTAATGTTAGCTTTCGACAGCAACTGGGAGGAGGCTGTGGCCCACCTGGAGTTTGCTCGGGACTTTTCGACGATGGCAATGGCTTTGCCGGTGCCTCACTCGTTGTTCAACCCGATACGGCGACTCATGTTGAATTTAACATCATTCCACCAAATCCTGCGGATGCATTTCCCATTGGAAAATTTGAATTGCGCCTGGACGGAACTCTAGTTTCATGGGGTGGTGATCCGTTGCAGACTCAGCAACCATGGTTGACATCAGGATTCCCACCTGCTGGTGCACCGGGCATCAACACACTGAGTTTTGTCGCATCGGCCGCTTTGGGTTTGGGTTCAGACAACTCCACACGAGTTTGGATCGACAATGTGAAGGTGACACAGGTGCCAGAACCGGCGAGCCTGTTAATGGTCATTCTCGGTGCTGGAGCATTTGCTATACGTCCTCGCAGGCGCATGTTTGCCTAATGCCGGATTGATGTACAATCTCGGTCTCCCATATATTGTAAAAGTCTCTGCCAATCCGCGCGGCTGGCCGCTGCTGGCCAGCTTGCCGGAGCTGGCTGCGGCAAGGATCCCTGTGATAGCACTTTTGAGGAGCAATTCAGTGTCTTTACGAATTGCCGGCTGTCAATTTACCCAAAGTAAGGCAACCGGTGGCTTTGCTACTTTCTATATGTTGGTAATAGGGGCCTTTTTGTGCTTGTCTGCAACTGCCGAAGCGCAGCGCGTACTTCTCAATGAGACCTTTGAGAACGATTCGGCCGATATGTTTCCTGGTTCGGCGGACTTCTTTGCCCGCAGCTCGATTGCGCCCGATCCGGATTTGGACCCTTCGACAGCGGTAGTTACCGGCGGGATGTTTGCAGACCCCTTCGATCCGGGCAACAATCAGAGTTTGCTTCTCCACAACCCCGACGGCACGACCCAGATGGCCGTGACCTGGACCAGGGTCTTTGACGACGATCCGGCGACGTTTCGCAATGGCTCGATCGATTTTGATCTGTGGATGGACAGTCCCGATCCGGACGCATTTTGGACCTTTTTTAGCACCCGCATCGGCCATGGTGACAGCGAACGTAGCGGTCTTGGCGGCGCACCTTCCGAGATGACCACATGGAATACCTTTCGCATGCAAAACCAAGAGGGGAATCCCGATCCAATCGAACAGATTACCGACCCCGGCTTTGGCATTACAGCTGGACTGGAAACTACCTTTACCGACAATGGCGACGATGTGATGGGGCCAGACCGCTCGTTCCACGTGCGGTACGAATTCGAGGAAAGTAGCACCAGCGGCGGTACCTTCAACGGCTTTCCCGTTTACCGACTGATCTTATCCGACACGACGATCGAGTGGCTGCAAGATTCTGAAATGGAACATTCCTGGGTATTTGATGGCGGAGCGGGCGCCTTCGCGCCGGGAGTGAATATTCTATCGTTTCTGACCGATGCAAGCGCGCATAGTCAGGATCCCGATCCGGGCACCGGCAACGTTTTTATTGATAATCTTGTGATCATCAACGACGATCTCTCCCCGCTCGATACCGACTTCGATGCTGACAGCGACACGGACGGCGCGGATTTTCTACGCTGGCAGCGCGGCTTCCAATTGACCGGACAGACGGACAACAGCAATGGCGACGCCGATGGCAACGGCATCGTCGATGGGCTCGACCTGAACGCCTGGAAAAGCCGATTTGGCACCATCATCAGCCCGGCCATTACTACCGCCGCGGTTCCCGAACCGGCCACATGGTGGTTGGTCTGGATCTCGCTTGCGACAGGGATCACATGGAGGCCAAGGCGGCCTGGATGCTTGCTTGCGGTTCGGCGGATTTGAAATGGGTTCTAGGGGCGAACCAGGGATGGTTGGAGACATGCCGCCCACCAAATGTTTTGCTATTGGAACCATGTTGGCCAGGTCGGCTCCATTCACTAGATTGGAAACGGCTCTGCCAAAGTCCCGTTTTTGGCTGGGGACCGATTCTTCGTATGCCGGTATGCCGCAAAGGGCATGATATGTCTGCGTTTCGATTTTTTTCCTCACCAAGACAACCCACTCCAGTCCGCCATCCC
>Ga0114931_10000872_pt1 | contig 37823 bp, 36 predicted proteins | sample 2SBtaG_FD_89579 | JGI IMG/M metagenome (GOLD analysis project Ga0114931, IMG submission 89579) | Deep subsurface microbial communities from Kolumbo volcano to uncover new lineages of life (NeLLi) - 2SBTROV14_V59a metaG | ecosystem: Environmental > Aquatic > Marine > Volcanic | place: Kolumbo... | reverse complement strand
AGTTCAATTCCAAAAAGCGAAAACTTAAATTTGAGACCAAAATCCCACACCACAGAAACAAACAATTCCACCAACCATTTGTAATACGAAACTCCCGTGTGAGCACTTTCATCCTCCCACGGGAGTTTTTGTATGCAAGCATGGCACTCGAATTCAACGAGCAAACTTTTCATCATTGAAGAAAACGGAATTCGACAAGTCGATTCTGAAAAAAAGTTGTCGGGAAACCGTTCACTCTGATCTCAGAAATCGTTCAACTTTTTCGCATAAAAAATTAAAACTCTCGAAAGCTCGACAGGAAACTACAATAGAATCCGAGTATCACGGTGAGGGCACGTTAATTTGCATCAGGTCGTTTGACGGAGTATAACGAAGAACGTCCACACAATAGATTGGGGTTTCACACGCTTTGGAATTTTCGTCGCAGTCTGTTGTTTCCGGTCGGGGTGTACCTTCGCAACAGTAACATAGTTCAAATAGAGCATTCGTCACCTTTTGCTTCGACTGAACTCTCAAAACCCCTCATCGAAGTAACGGGATAAAGTCAATACAACATTCGGCGAACATTTTTTTGGGATCCTTTCCATACATTTGAAATCGGCATTTTATATGGCTTCACGGAAGTTGGTCTCTAATCGATAGTATGACTGATCACCCCATATCATCACGTCGCGAGTTTCTGACCGGTCATGCTGCGCGTCGGCAGGTCGAACATGCTGGGGATGTTCTTGCTGACGAGATTCTGCACAGAGAACCAGGCGAAAAAGCGATTACCCCCACCTCGGGAGATACCGTCAGGTTGGCGACCACAGCAATGAACTGTGAATTCTGCGTCGTCCTAAATCCCGATAATGGGGAACAGATCGATCCTGCTTCCAATGCGCTCGAACAGGTTCACGAACTCGAAAACCAGTTGAGTCTCTTCCGAGCCGGAAGCGAAATTTCGCTTCTCAATCGTCGTGCATATTCCGAAGCGGTGTATGTGGAATCCGAATTATTCCACCTGTTACGCAAAGCAGAGGAGATCGCAAGGAACACGAACGGTTGTTTCGATCCTACTGCCGGGCAACTAGTACAACTCTGGCGTGCGTGCAGAAAACTGGATCGTATCCCCGTACGGGACGAAATTGCATCCTGCCTGAATTCCGTGGGGATGAAGCAGATTCACTTCGATGTCGCAAATAAAACCGTTCGATTCCTCAATGCTGAGGCTCAACTCGATCTGGGAGGCATTGGCAAGGGGTATGCCCTCGATAAAATTGGCGACTGGCTCGAAGACGCTGGCATCTCCGAGTTTCTCCTCTCCAGCGGATTTTCCAGCTTGAAAGCATCTGGCGAACACAACCACACCGGCGGATGGCCGGTTGGTTTGCGAAACCCACTCTTTCCTGATAAAGACTACGCCACCATCGTTCTGGAAAATCGGTCTCTTTCTTCCAGCGGTGCGAGCATCAAACGGTTTCGTCACAATGGGAAAAACTACGGGCACATTCTCGATCCACGAACGGGTTCGCCCGCCGACAAACTGCTTTCTGTAACGGTTGTTGCCCCCACTGCCACCGAAGCCGATGCTCTTTCCACTGCGTTTTTTGTGGGAGGGGTCGAAATCGCCTGCAACTATTGTCATAATCGAAATGACGATGACATCGGTGCGATTCTTACACAGATGCCTTTGCATGGACGTACTCTCGAACCGATCGTCCTGAATATCCCACCCGACAGTCTGTTTTTCCACGAGGAATTTGCTGTTCCTCGATTTCTCTCGAATTTGGAGTGAGAAATCGATCCAACCGACTGTTCGCACCCGATGACGGCGAAACGATACCGCGGGTTCTTTCATTACGGGAGTTTTCATTCGTGCCTGACTTAAAACGAATCACCTTTTCAGCGGCCTTCTTCCTTGTGATGTTGCGGATATCGGTCGGCTGGCAGTTCTTCTACGAAGGGCTTTGGAAAATTGAATCCCAACAGACAAGCTCACCATGGACCGCAAAAGGTTATTTGAAAAATGCACAAGGGCCGTTGCGGAGCGAGTTCCGTAAATTGACGGAAGACCCCGACGACTTCGACTGGCTCGACTATGACAAAACAAGCCAGCGTTGGGACGACTGGCAGGAACGCTTCGTCGAGCATTACGAACTGGACGACAAACAGAAACGATCGCTAAGGATTTTGATCGACGGAAACGAAATCTTCGTTGGAAAAGTCGAACTTCCGCAATTGCCCGAAGGTGTGAAGTTTGGTGGTTCGCTCGCCAGGGCCATCAGGTTCGACGAAACCCGCAATAAACTCGTTGTCGATGGCGAGCGTCATCTCACCCCGAAAGAAAAAGGCAATCTTCTGAAACTGGTGAACGTCGTCGAAAATCCTGCCGATGCAGATCGAGCCAAAAACGAACTCGCAAAAAAATACCGTGAAGCCGTCGAGGAAGTTTATAAACGGGCTTCGCATCTCTCTTTCCGGGAACGACTGGCGGTACTCCTCAAGGGTGACCCCGAACGAGTTTCAATCATTCAAAAGAAGTACGCACCCGGCAGCGTGGACTACAAACGCCAGGGAAAAATCGATGAGTACAAAAACCGGCTCAAAAAGTACGAAGAAGAACTCGGCGTTGCCAAACAGGAATTTCAACACGAGCATCTTCAAAAACAAGCCGCTACAATTCGAGAACTGCATGCGGAACTGGTTGGCCCTGTCAAAGCATTGGAGAAAGACCTCCACTGGCGAGCCAGCAAGAAGATCCTCACTTCCGAGCAACTGGAGAAAGGTGCGATCCCTAAAGTTTGGACACAAATAGCGAAAATCGATTTCGCCACCATGTGGGGATTGCTGGCACTCGGCAGGTTGTTGATTGTGGGACTTTTTAGTCGAATCACGGCGTTCTTTTCAGCGATACTGATCGCTTCATTTTATCTGGCGATGCCTCCCTTCCCCGGTATTCCACCTGCTCCCGGTCCCGAACACAGTTTGATTGTCAATAAGAATTTCATTGAAATCATGGTACTCTTCGCGTTGACCTTAATCCCCACCGGCAAATACTTTGGCTTGGACGGGTTTCTTCACTGGCGGGGAATTCGCAAGGAAATAAAAATCCGAAACAAACGCCGTTCCCAAAGGAAACCCCGCTCTGCGAAAGCCGAAGCACCCCAAACCTCTACCAAAGCGACTTCAAAAGGCATCACCTATGATGTCAAAAAAAGCCCGGTGAGAAAAAAATAACATCATTCGATTCTTCGCATCATTTTGGAATTGTCACTTATGAACTTAACTCCCGAACAAAAACAGCTAGGCAAAGACAACTTCAACGATTCGGTGGGTACGCTCCGTTCCAGTGAGAAAGCCTACCAGGAAGCGGTTGCCGTTTCCCGGCGTTCGTTTCTCAAAGGGTCCGCAGCGGTGATCCCCGGGCTTGGGGCAGCGTACTTTGGCTATCAACAGTTGACGAAACAGGATCGCGTGAAAGTCGGCTTCATCGGAACGGGAGACGAAGGTGGAATTCTTCTTACCAGACACCCCGCAGATTATATGGATATCGTCGCGATTGCCGACATTCGTCCCAGTAATCGTAAACGTGCTCTTGTCGGGGATGGCAACGATGTCCGCCAGGGACTGAATCGAAAACTGGGTACAGAAGCTGCGGGAAAAATTACGGCGTATTCCACTTACAAAGAGATGTTTAAGGCACACCCCGAAATTCAAGCGGTTGTGATTGCCGTACCTTTAATTCAGCACGCTGCCGTCGCCAAAGATTGCCTGAATGCAGGCAAGCATGTTCTCATGGAAAAACTGATGGCGTATTCCATCAAGGAATGCAAGGAACTGATCCAACTGGCCAAAGAGAAAAAGCTGTTATTATCGGTCGGTCATCAAAGGCATTATAGCGCGTTGTACGACAACGCCAACTTCCTGGTTAAACAGGGCATTCTGGGCGATATTAAATTCATCCGCGCCCAATGGCACCGCAACAACAGTTGGCCCAACCGCGACAGTTGGCGAAAACGCATTCCTCAGGAAGACATTGACGCGCTCAAAGACTCGGTCAAAAACTATGGTTATGATTCGGTCGAGCAACTTTGTCACTGGCGGCTTTACAATAAAACCGGCGGCGGCTTGATGGTCGAACTCGGTAGCCATCAACTCGATGCCTGCAGCATCTTCCTCGGAGAAGTCAAACCGATTGCGGTGCAGGGTTACGGCGGAAAAAACTTTTACGGTGTGAAAGGGATCGGCTCGAAGGACAAGCAGGACGATCCCCGCGAAGTCGATGACCACGTCTATGCCACCATCGAATTCCCCGGCCCGCATTTTGAAGAAGATAACGGCGACATCGTGATTGTGACGTATTCCTCCATCAACACCAACGGATTGGAACCCTACGGTGAAACGATCTATGGTAGTCGAGGAACAATGATGGTTCACAATGAACAGGAAGCGTTACTATTTAAGGAAAACCAACCGGGGGGTTCGCCGGGCGGAATCGAGCAGCGTCTGGCGATGATTCAGGGTACCGGCAACGGTCCGGTGATGAGTGCCAGTGAGAGTTTGGCACCGTCCACACAGGCGGCGACGTCGGCTTCAGCGATGGGCGAAAAAATCAGCCGGGGTTACCGAGAAGAAATGGAGCACTTTTGCTACGCCGTGCATCATCATCCCGATTTTCTCGACAAATCGCCCGATGAAGGGGGATTGAGATGTAACGGCACTGTTGCGATGGCCGATGCCATCATGGCGTTGACAACAAACCTTGCGATGAAGCACCACAAACGAGTGACGTTCAAGAAGGAATGGTTCGACCCAACCAACCTGACCGCACTCCCAGAAACCGACTCCGATATCGTGGGTTAAACAACTTAGCCCCCCGTGAACACACGGGGGGCGAATGCGCGTTCGACATTCCTGCACAAGGAAAACGTATTCCTGTTCGCCCCTCGGTGTATTCACCGGGGGCTAATGCTTCGATAGAAAATCATCGTTATTATGGGACGCTGGCCCGATAAAACTCGCTCGGATCTCATGACGCTGTTGATGATTTTCCTCCTCTTTCCGCTTCTTGCCTGGGCCGCCTGGTGGTTCGTCACCGGTTGACACCTTCGTCAAGTCGAATAGAATAAAACCACTTACCGCTCTTCCTTCCTGCTCACTACACGCGGGTCTCCGAGTGGTCGCTGCCACAGGACCATCTCGTCAAACTCTGCAAGTGTGAAACCGCTTTGCTTTTCTAACCTCATGCGGGATGGTTTACCGTACTTGCTGACATCTTCAAAGATATTTCGTCTGCCGGTGTAATCTCTTTTCTGGAAAACGTTATGGCAAAATCTCACGATCTTTTCGACGACAGCACGATGAGCTTCGGCGATCATCTGGAAGAACTGCGCAGACGACTCTTCAAGGCAATTATCGGCCTGGTTCTTTGCATAGGCGTTACTCTTTACTTTGGATCGACTGTTGTGAGTGCTGTCCGAGCTCCAATCGATAACGCTCTCAAGAAACACAACCTCATCGATGAAGAGACCGAAGATTTAGGCTCGACCGACATCGTCAACTACATTCGCGTTTTCTTTGGCGGAGAAGACAAATACTTCGAAGCGAAAGAAAAATATGCAACGAAAATTCGAAAACAGAAAGAACGCGAATTATTAGAAAAAGAAGACCCTGAGACTATTGTCCCTGTAATCTTCAAAAAAGATCTCGTCGATGCATTTCGGAAAGCCTTTCCCGAAAAAGCCATCGATTTCCCAAAAACCGACAGCGACGAACCAATTGAAATCCCTCTCCACTCTCCCGCTTTTAAGGATTTACACCAGGTGGTCGAACAGTCCAAGCAAACGGTTTCGCTGAATGTGCAGGAAGCGTTTCTGACCTATCTGAAAGTGGCTTTAGTGACGGGGTTTGTTTTCGCCAGTCCGTGGGTCTTTTATCAACTCTGGCAGTTTGTAGCCGCGGGACTTTTTCCTCACGAAAAGAAATACGTTTATATCTATTTGCCATTCAGCCTCGCGCTTTTCATCGGTGGTGCGGTTTTCTGCTTCTTAGCGGTAATCCCTCTCGTCATCGATTTTCTTCTAGGGTTCAATACATGGCTGAATGTCGCCCCGCAGATTCGTCTTTCGGAGTGGATCAGCTTTGCAATCATGCTGCCATTGATGTTTGGAATCAGTTTTCAATTACCTTTGGTGATGATGTTTCTGGAAAGAATCTCGATTTTTAGTGTGGAAGTCTACCGCCAAAAACGTCGTATTGCAATTCTGGTGATTTCGATACTTTCCATGCTTCTTACACCTTCCGATCCGGCAAGTATGTTACTGATGATGTTCCCGCTGATACTGCTTTATGAACTTGGAATTTTCATTTGTGTGTGGCAGAGTCGTGAGAAACAACCAGTCGCAACGTGAACGAAGCGTTTCAACTGTTTCTTCATGGCGTTCATCATTCGGGGTCCATGGGAAACATAGAATCGATTCTCAGAAAAACCACAGCTTGTTCATTCTGGAATTCAACTTGCCAAGCTGAGTTTTTTTCGAGCAGTTTGTAAAGTTTGTTTTGTCGATTCGGGTCGATGAGCACAACATCGATGTGGTAGCGGTCGAGTAACACAAGCGATTTTTCACTTCCCCCCAAGATCTGCAGATAATCCCGCCAGACATCTTTGGGAATCAAATGGGCATGGGAGAATGCGAACGGTTTGATCTTTCCTTCGCTTTTCCAAAGCAAATAATCTCCCCACTCGAATCGGTTGAAGACGATACCTTCGCCGCCAGTTTGAACCAGAAACTCCACGGCATCGATTGGGGTTTCGGAAGAAAGACTACGATGCGGATCCTGATTTTTTCCCGTTACGAATTCCCAACAAAGTGGTGTGAAGAAAAAGGTTGAGATCAAAATTACGATTCGCAGTCCCCCATGAAGAAATGTCGGAGAGTGACATTTCTGCGGTGTCGATGGAATTCTCTTTCGATCCCACAGCCGTTGTGCCTGCAATAAAATGGCGTAGACAATCGCCGGTGCAAACCAGAGAATCATTCGCGACGACCAGAGTGTCGCCAATCCGGTTCCCAGGATGAGTAGCCAATGAGCGATGTCGGTTTTTCTTCGTGCCAGCAATTTGACAATCACGAAGAGGATCACCGCAACCAGTCCCCATTGTCCCTGGTTCATCGTGAGGTTAATTGGTTTCCATTCCTCCAGATTTTTCACATTCGGGTTTGCGGAGATTTCCAAAACTGCGTTGTAAATCGCCAGTCCATAGGGGTTGAAACAGACCGCGATCAGGCAAAGTAAAAAGAATAGAAAATGGCGTGCCAAGGGCTTTGCCCGCCCATCGATTTCAGCAACTCGCGCCTGGTCTTTATTCATCATGTCACCAAGCAAAAAACATCCCAGCATCAACAGTCCGATAGGAAAACTGCCATGCAAGTTTGCCCAAAGTGCGAAGATGGCAGGAATGAAGAACCAGTCTCTCCGCGTTTTCGTTCTGCCTGTCAATAGTAGAAACAGCAGGAGATAGCAAATCAATCCCCCAAGTTGCGGTCGGATAATTTTCAACTGCTCCCAAGCGATTCCCAAATAAAAAGCGATACCCATCGAACTCAACCAAACTGAAACACCGTCCCGAGAAAACACGCGCCAGAGAATCAGTAAAATTGCCGTAAGACAACTGGCATACAATATCTGTAATCCGGCAATTCCGCTAATTTCATGGACGAAATAACCGATAATCTGCGAAAGCCATGCAGTGTCTCGGAGCGGGAAGTCGGGAGCGACGGTGAGTAATCCTTCAAGGCGGCTCAGCGATCTCGTTTCGACAAGTTGTCGTCCAAACGCAAGATGCCCCCAAAGGTCCGTATGCCAAAGAGGCTGCCAACTGAAGAACAGAAACAGCAGGCAGAAGATGAACGTGACGAAGTGAAATCGAAGCGATTGCATTGGCGAAAGGAAATCCACAAACAGGAAAAAGCACCGTCACGGTAATATATCGCAAGAGTCACTTTGAAATCAGGTGTTCCCGAAAATTCATCAATTCCTTAAGATTCCAACATTCGTAAATCATTCTTCGTTCGGTTCTTATGAAAGTGGACTCCTTTGTCCTGGCGTGATCGAATTTCTCGAATCCCATTCGGTTTACTGGCGGCGATATTGTTCCTGATGGTCAGCGGACTGTTGGGAATCGCTCGTGGGGACCAATTGTACTCCGGACGCGATTTTGCCGCTCGCCAGTTCGTGTGGATTATGCTTTCCATACCGGTGCTGCTTGCCGCCACGTTCGTCCCCTATCGGAAACTCATCGGCTTCTCGCATCCCTTATTTCTATTAAGCCTGATGCTGCTGACGCTAGTATTTTTCATGCCTGCTCGCAACGGGGCGCATCGTTGGATTCCATTTGGAATCTTGTATTTTCAACCCTCGGAGCTGGCGAAATTGGGTTTTATTGCAGCCCTCGCAAGCTATTTGCGGTTTCGACGCAATTACCGAAGCGCTGGAGGATTGATTGTCCCGTTTCTGCTGACAATCGTCCCCGTGTTGTTAATTCTTCGCGAACCGGACCTGGGAACATCGCTCGTATTTTTTCCGGTTCTGTTTGCGATGCTGTTTACGGCAGGAGCGAGACCGCGTCACCTGTTCGGTATCGCAGTGTGTGGACTGGCGGTCTTGCCTTTACTTTGGAGTCAGATGAGTGTCGAACAAAAGTCGCGTATCGTTTCGGTGTTTTCGCAAGAAGATGGAGGAAAATCGCCGCGCGGTGACGGCTATCATCTGCATCAGTCGAAACAACTTCTCGCCTTCGGCGGAATGTGGGGAAGCATCGTTGAAGAAGAAAACGACTACGATCCCTTGGCATATCATCTTCCTGCAGCGCGGACGGATTTCATCTTTTGCCTCATCGGGGAACGATTCGGTTATCTGGGAGCGACGGTTGTGTTACTCGCTTACATTTTTCTGATCGCAAGAGGTTTTCTATTGGCGGCTGCTACAAAAGAACCGTTTGGTCGATTGCTCGGAGTGGGAATCGTTGCAACAATCGCTACGCAAGTCATCATCAATGCCGGCATGACCGTGGGGCTGATGCCGATTACGGGGATGACTCTCCCGCTGATGAGTTACGGCGGATCGAGTCTTTTGGCGACATCGCTTTCGCTGGGATTGCTGATGAATATCGGCATCAGGCCGGGGTATGAACTCGCCACCGACCCTTTTCGGTTTCGCAGAGAAGTACCGATGCTGAGAACGCTTCGGTAAATTTTCTTCGAGCCATCATTTGCGAGAGTACTCATTCGCCGGTACGCAAAGCGACGCTTCTGGCAGCCGAAGCGAAAACGATCTACCAGCATTGCCATGCGGTTTGCAATCTGCGAACATTTTCTGGTCGTGCAACCCGACGAGTGGTTTTCAGCATCGCTCTGTGGTTCCTCATAATTTTCCAGTCGTTTTCGACCGACCTCACCGAGAGTTTCAGAAAGAATCTTTTCTCATGGAGTTTCTCAAAAAAGTGGGATCTCTAAATCTTCTGTTGATTCTGATTCCCGTCGCACTTTTTTTGCATTGGACAAACGGTTCGGAAGTGGCTATCTTTTTTGTCTCCGGATTTGCGATTATCCCGCTGGCTGGGTTAATGGGAAAGAGCACCGAGATTCTGTCAGAAAAATTGGGACCGGGCATCGGCGGATTGTTGAACGCTTCGTTTGGGAATGCGGCCGAACTGATTCTCGCCATCGTGGCTCTCAAAGCGGGTATGGTCGAGATGGTTCGCGCTTCAATCACCGGAAGCATTCTGGGGAATATTCTGCTTGTGCTGGGTGCCGCATTTTTTGTGGGGGGATTACAGCACGAAAAACAAAAATTTAACGCAACGGCGGCAGGAATGGCGGCGACGATGCTCGCGCTGGGAGCGATAGGGTTACTGATCCCGGCTCTTTTTCATGCCTATCTGAAAATTTACCATCTCGAAGGAGCTGAAAAGGATCTCAGTTTCGAAATTTCTGTCGTACTCTTCACAACCTATTTGCTGATGCTGCTGTTTAGCTTAAAGACGCACAAGCACCTGTATGGAGGCCCTTCGCAAGAAGAGGACTCTGAAGCAGATTCGCATCTCGGAGACTCATACTCTCGCAAATCCGTTTTAGCAACGGGAAATTTTTGGAATGTGAAGTCGGCGATTGCCGTTCTTATCGTCTCGACCATTGCGATAGCGTGGATGAGTGAAATTCTTGTGGGAGCCGTCGAAGTCGCCAGCCATGAAATGGGATGGACGGAGATCTTTGTCGGCGTGGTTGTGATTGCGATTGTCGGCAATGCCGCCGAACACTCCACGGCACTTCTTGCAGCCTGGAAAGACAATGTGGATTTGGGATTTCACATAGCAGTTGGTTCGGGAATGCAGATTGCATTATTCGTCGCGCCGTTGTTGGTGTTTCTCAGTTATTTCGGCGTTTTTCCAGAACAGTTGTCGTTAGTCTTCAATTTGTTCGAAGTTTCCGCCATTGTGATTTCTGTCATGATCGTCGGTCTGGTCGCCTACGATGGAGAGTCGAATTGGTTGGAAGGATTGTTGCTTCTGGCAGTTTACCTAATTTTGGCGATTGCGTTCTATCATCTCCCCGTTGCTGCGCATTGATCTGGGAAGAAAACGAAATCGAAAAAACACCGGCTTCGTTTGTTGGGAGACAAAGCCGGTGCGAAAGAAGCAGTGCAGTTTTTTGTGTGAAATTATTTTGTGATGTGAGATTTCTCGATGTTTCCGTTGACTTTTTGCTTCCAGGGAGATTCGCCATTCCAGTGAATCGTTTCCAGAGAGATGCGATTTTTAGAATGCTGCGTGAGACGATGACAACCTTCGTTGTCTTCCTGGAAGAACTGACGAAACCAAAGCATGTTTGCGACATTGGGTTGTGGAAAGTACAAGTTCACCGCGACACCTTTTTCATGCCAGTCGTAGAGCATTCCGAAGAATCCGCTGGGGATGTATTTGACGTGTTGCAGATTCACACCCAAATTGTCACAGCTTTTCTTTTCGACGAGGTTCGCCATCGTTTCTCTTAAAAGTGCAAGGTCGGCTCCATCCCAAATATCCATTTCACCCAAGTCTAATACCGAAGTTGTTTCCCATGTGTGTATGGTCATGCGTTTTTTTTTCGAAGCCATGATCGCTGTCCTTCTTCGAGATATCGAGAAATTGTGGTCGCGTAGGCTGGGGAGGTTTCACCATCCGTGGCTGACGGGAAAGATAAAACGCAAAGCTGAGGCCAAAGGCGAATTCCATGTAGAAATTATCGTTCAGCACACCCTAACTGGCTCATATAAAACAAGTTAGCGACTTGCAGAGTTCTTCGACGCAAAGGAATTATTTTTGCGGTGTTTCCATTTGGAAACAGGGATCACGTTGCAATGTTTCCTTTTGGCAGCACTTTGTAGCTCTTCCGCCATGACGAATCACGACCGGTTGCCTCGCTTCTTTTTCTTTGTCCGTGGCTTCTTTTTTTTCCTGGCTGCCGGTTTCTTTTTTTTCTTTTTGCCAATGAGCTTTTTCTTCCGTTTGTTTTTTCCGCTTTTTCGCACAGACTCCACCGGTAGAAAATCGAGTTCTCGGCTATCGAGATCGACTTTCGCCACCTTCACACGAATTCGGTCTCCCAAGCGAAAACGCATTCCGCTTCGACGTGCAACCAATGAAAACGTACTCGACTCGTGATCGAAATAGTCGTTGCGGTCTAAACGACCGATGTGAATGAATCCTTCGACCGGAATCTCGACACCTTGGCAGAAAATTCCAAAATTCTCGACACCGGTGATGACCGCATTGATTTCTTCACCGATTTTTTCCTGCATGAAGGTTAATAATTTTAATTTGGTGAGTTCTCGCTCGGCGGCAATCGCTCGGCGTTCTGTCGTACAACAATGCTGACAGAGTTTCGTCATGCTGAGATAGTCGGATTTCTTTCGAGACTTCTTCTTGCGCACGATGGTGTCAAAAATCCGATGAACGATTAAATCGGGATATCGACGAATCGGGCTGGTGAAGTGACAGTAATCTTCGACGGCCAGTGCATAATGCCCTTCTTCTTCAGGGGTGTAAACGGCCTGTTTCAAACTGCGTAACAATGCATAGTTGACCGCGTACTCGGTAGGTTCGCCCTGGGACTCCTGGATGAGTTGTTGCAGTTCGCGACGGCTTTGAGGACGTTCGAGAGTGTAACCCAACGCCTTCGCAAATTCCGCAAAGGCTTTCAACTTCGCCAAAGATGGATCGCCGTGCGCTCTGTGGGGAAAGATGATCTCCCGATCCGACAGCTCTTGTGCCACGGCAATGTTTGCAGCCAGCATAAATTCTTCGATGATTTGATGACTTTCATCGTGTTCGGCTTCATGTGCCCCCGTCACTCGGTGATTTTTATCGAAATCAATTTTGACTTCCTTCAGATGCAGTTCCAGCGCGCCGGCTGCAAACCTTCTCTTCCGCAATAGCATCGCGAGTTGGTGCATTTTCTTCAGAAGTTTTCTGACTTTCATGCTCACTCGAGATCGCCTGTTTTCTGGTTCTTCGATAAGAGGCATCACTTCCTGGTAAGCAAACCGACGCGACACCTTGATGACCGTGTTTGCGAATTCGGTATGCACCGGAAGCCCCTGGGGATCGAACTCGATGAACACCGTCTTCGTCAGGCGAATCTTTCCTTTCTGCAAACTGGCCAGACCATTCGAAAGAATCTCTGGCAACATGGGAATGACGTGACCGGGAAGGTAAACGCTATTTCCGCGAAGCTGTGCTTCGCTATCAAGTTGTGAACCGTCTTTCACATAATGAGCGACATCTGCAATATGGACACCCAAAACCCAGTGACCGTTCGTGGTTTGCTTCAATGAAATCGCGTCGTCGAAATCTCTCGCATCGGCAGGATCGATCGTCACGATCGTTTCTCGTGTGAGGTCCGTTCTGTCGCCGAGATCTTTCTCGTCGAACTCGTGAACTTGTTTGCGTGCTTCATCGAGGACACCGTCTGGAAAATCGGTCGGGAGTCCGAATTCGTGAACGATTGAAAGCGTATCGACGCCCTGCTCGCCTTTCGCTCCCAGAATTTCAACGAGAACCGCTTCGCCCTCCTGGAAATGAGCGGGAAATCGCAGTATTTCGACGACGATTTTATCGCCGGTCGATGCACCCTTCGCACCAGGGTCGTCGATGACCATCGGTTCGTGAAAATTTCGACCGTCGATCTTGACATAACCCTGCCCGAACCGTTCCAAATAGGTTCCCACAAACGTCGTTGTCGCGCGTTCGACAACATCGATAATTCGACCGCAGCGTTGTCCGCCAGAGCGACGACGATTTAACAATTTAATCAGAACCTTGTCGCCGGTGTGACCGTCCCGGATATCGCGTTGAGAGATATAAATTTCCTGCGCTCGGTCTCCGGCGGTCGCATCTCCTGGAAGCACAACTCCTGCGCCTGAGGAAAATCGTTTCAGCGTTCCCGTGAGCGATTCAGATTTTTCTCGTAATCGGACAAGTCCATTCTGATTGATGCGAATTCGCCGAGAGGCCTTCAGCAGATCCAGTGCCTGAACGAATTCCACATTTTTTTTAACTGGGACATTCAACTTTCCTTTTAATCGCTCAGCGGTCAAAGGCTCGTAATCGATACGATTGAGATAGGAAAGAATTTTTGCAGAATAGTCGGACATGAAGGATGACATCCTGTCGGAACGATCAACCGAAACAGATGAATGAAACTTGTCTCGCGATGGGGTACTCAGGTCTCGTTTTGAAATCCTTTGAAGAGTTTTCTGTCCAGACGTGGATTGAACGGAGTCCAGCGGGAATCGGCGATCGGATCTTCCTCGATGGTTTTGGAGAACTCGTGAACTTTGGCATCGAGATTATCCAGATGATGCAGCGCAATCGCTTCGGGAGTCATAGGGAGCCTGGCACTGCCGAATTCGAGTGTACCATGATGACTAATGACCATGTGCTTCAATCGCAGTGCGGTTTCTTCGGGGAATCGATCGCTTGTCAGTTTTTCGACCTCTGCAATTTTTTTCGTAATCAGTTCGAGGCCGATCGCCATGTGGCCCAAAAGTTGACCTTCGTCGCTATACAATAAAGAATTCTCGAACGTCAATTCTCTAATTTTTCCGAAGTCGTGCAAAAAAATTCCTGCCAATAACAGATCGATGTTGACAGTCGGATAGAGATCCGCAATTCGAACTGCTGTCTCCAGAATGTTGACGACGTGCTCGATCAACCCTCCATGATAGGCATGATGCGTTTTCACCCCCGCCGGTGCCTGGCGAAACAGGCTCATCAACTCTTCGTCTGTCAGAAAACATTCCATCAATGTCCTTAGCGCAGGATCGTCGATTCCCAGCAGGATCTCTCTGAGACGCGATTCGAGCTGTTCGACATCCGCTCCAACTGACGGCTGAAACTCTTCGGGATCGCACTTTTCTGCCGGTACTTTCTCGAGCTTCGTGAGAATCATCTGAAGAGCACCCTGGTACAACTGCACTTTACCCTTCGCTTGCACATAATCTCCGGCATTCACGTCCTGTAGAGTCCCCTCTTGGACATTCCACATCAGCCCGCTCATCACTCCGGTTTTATCCCGCAAATTCGTGAGCAGATACAGGCTGGCATTACGATTCGCCCGCATTTGTTTTTCGGCCAATAAATAAACCTCGTCGACGACATCTCCGTCGGAATACTCATTTATGAATCGTCTTGTCATCGAATGGAATTTTCTCGAATGAGGTGGTGTTTGTTTTGAAATAGAAAAACCGACAAAGAGTTTAGTTAACATTCCGCCGAATTACAGTGGCGCGTTCGACCGAAGCCGGTAGTTTTTCCAAAAGAAAACAGCAATTCCTTAGCATTGGAACACGGAAACTTCATCAGTCACTCGCATCGGGATTATCGCAACCAACAAACAAAGATCCTCATCCATTGTGATCGCGAAATGCCTGCCGGGGACATGGTGAAAGACGCCGCTCTTTGTTTCCATGCACAACAGAAAAACAAGATTTGACACTGCAATAGCAGTCGATTCTCCAACATGTGCCCTCTGTTGCGCAACTTTCTCGCTTAGGGTGAAGACCGACTCATTTGTTCTTTTCACCTTTTCGAGATGGAAATCATGTCCACAACACTTACCAATTCCAACTTGCAACAGATTACCGAACATATTCGCGATTGGCGAACCGGCGACGTTCTGATCGACACTGACAGCCGAGTTGTCCGAAATGTCGCCCTGTCTGGAACGAAATCCAAAAACGGTTACCGCTACCGGGCCAAAGCACTGCGAAAAGCGATTCCGCTGTATGAAAACAAACCGGTCTTCCTCGACCATGCCACGTCTGCCTCTCGCCCATTCGAACGCAGCACTCGCGATCTGGTCGGTTCCGTGGTTCACGTTCGCTTTGAAGACGGCAGACTCCGCGGCGATATTCAAACACTCGATACCGAATCGGGGAAAATGTTCATCGCGCTTGCGGAATCGAATCACCCTGCGGTTGGAATGAGTCACGTCGTTCTCGCACAACGCAGTCCGAATAAGAAAACCGTCGAGAAAATTCACGAAGTCGTCAGCGTCGATGCCGTCGTTTTTCCCGCGACGACGTCTACATTTCGTGAAAATCTTCACGAACCAACTCAATCGCTTCCCGATTCTTATGAAGATCTTCTCGAAAAACTCGACCAACTCATCGATTCCCATTCAAAAGCACTGTTTGACAACAAAATCGAAAAAGTCTGTCGAATCGGTGTGTTCGACAATCGAGTGATACTCGCTGTTCATACAGAAAAGCAAAATGATCCACAGCATTTTCTTCTCGATTGGCATCTCGAACGCGGCGAGGTCACCCTCGGTGACGAACCCGTTTTTCTCACCGAAGAACAGTTTGCAAGCCGCGACTTTCTTCCACTGAAGGAATCGCACAAAACGTCCAAACCCATTTCGGAGAACGAGCGGGATGTTCCATTTTTCGAATCTCAACGTGAAAAACTCCAGAGCGAAATCGACGAACTCGAAGAAATGCGTCGAGCCGCGGAGTTTCGCAAACGAATCGATTCGATGCTGGCTTCCGCTCGACTTCCGGAATTCTCGGTCACAGAGAATTTTCGCGAACAACTCGAATCGGCCAAGGATGACGCGAAGTGCCAGAATCTGATCGATGACCGTCTCCATCTCCTTAGACTAGCCACTTCGTCATCGCCCTCTAGTACCGAACGATTTCGAAACGACGAGCCACTTTTTAACGACGCGCGGATTGTTTCGATGATTCGAGGAAAAAAGCTGTCTTTGTGACCGTGCGCCAAATCAAAACCACGACAGCCATGGCACGATTGGGAAGCACGTCGATCGGTGCCCATCGAATCAGAATTCGTGTCGGTGACTTATTCGTCTCACCGGCAAATCAAATCTCGACTTTTTTTTAATGAAGGAAACCTATGTCTAACCAATTAAGATTTCGCAGCGGCCAGGTTCATTTGCATAAGGTTCGTGTCAATAGTGCGACCGTCATCGAGGCAGGCGACATGCTGTTTCTCGATATCGATGATGCCAAACCCGCCAGTTCATTTACCTGGACTACCGATTTGCCAACCACGCAATCCAACTTTGCGGCAAAATTTTTGGGGATTGCTCATCAGCAATCAAAAAGCGGCGACACCGACGATATTTCGGTCGATGTCAGTCCCACTTCAATCTACGAGTTCGATGTCGCCGCAGGAACTTACGAAGTCGGCGACCTGCTGAACGGTGACGAGAGTACCATCAAATTGATGAACCAACAGTTGGAAGCGGTCGCCAGTGGAACATTGGCCATCGCCCGTGCCGCAGAATACAAAGCGGCTTCTTCAACTCTGTTGCGCGTGATGTTTGCCTCGGCGTTCTTCACCGGTTCGGCAAACACGAATGCCGCCATCGGATAATTCCACTGACCTTGAAAAAGCACTCCGTCTGCTTCAAGCCGCCGAAGTGCTCTGAGTCAATTTTATTTCTCAATCCCAACTCTTTCTTAAGGAATTGCCATATCATGCAAGGACAAAACGTAAAAACTCTGATCGAATCGCTCGGTGCGGAAGGCTTTTATCAGAAAATCTGCACGCTATTGAACGAGAAACAAATCTCGATCGACGACTTCAGTTATTACGAGCTTGCCGAAGCGTGCGGCGTGCTTTCTCAACTCAGTGTGTTGCGAGAACCGACTGCCTCCATTGGTCATCTCTCGTCTGCGCTTCAGGAAAACAACCCAGGTGTGAACACGAATCTGTTCCAGGTCGTCACCGGCGAATTGATCGGTCGTAAAGTGATCGAAGGTTACGAAGACGACAGCGGATTCATCGGCAACAAACTTGTCTCGGTAATGTCCAGCCGAGTACGAAGCCAAAAAATCGCTGGTTTCAAGGCGCTGGCTGGCCCTACCGATGTCGCGGAAGGTCATCCCTACGAGGAATCGACCTTCGAGGAAAAATACGTCACGACCGAAGAAACCAAGAAAGGTCGAATCCTTTCGATTAACGAGGAACTGATCGCTTTCGACCAAACTGGTGAAATCAACCGCCGTGCTCGAACGCTCGGTTTCTTTCTCAGGCAGGAACGCGAACGGACCATCGTTCGGGCGGTCACCGATGCCGATGCCGGTACCAGCAAGTTCGTTTATCGACCCAGCGGCACCGGTGAAGCTCTCTATGCGACCGATGGCTCGAATAGAAACTGGATCGGTGCAGGGAATACTACTTCGACAAACTATGCGACCGCTGTTCCGCTTGTCGATTGGACCGACATCGAAGAGGCACTCAGTTATCGCGCGACGGAAGTCATCGACGACCGCATCGACGGAACGGCCCGTCCGATTGTCTCGCCTGTCAAGCAGCTTTTGGTTCCCGAAAATCTTCGCGGAACTGCAAGAAGCACCATCAACTCGACGGAGATCACCGTCACGACCGACATCAACGAAACTCGGTTTGCGAACCCGATTCATAACCTGGTCGAAGTGCTGAGTTCGCCTTTCATCGATGAACAGGGCGGGCAGGCGATCAACGACTGGTACATCGGCGACTTCCGCAAGCAGTTCGTCTGGACGGAGATTTGGCCGGTGCAAACATTCCTGCAACGTTCGGAAAGCGAAGCCGCCTTCGATCGCGATGTCGTCATGCGGGTCAAAGTCCGTTACTACGGCGGAATTTCCGCGGTCGATACGGTCTTTGTCACAAAAATCGACGGTGCATAGGAACTCAATTCATCAGAGCCGCGCGTGTCAACAAGCGAACCCGCTCCTTGACAGTCGCGGCTCGGATTTAGTCTGACCAGTCCAAGACTCTTCACTAATTCAGGAACAAACACATGGCCGATCTTGCCGATCTTTCGTCCGTTTCGGGTGCCGATCTTTCCGAGATTCAGATTAAAGGGATTCTCGCACAGATCGATCTCGATATTACGAACCTGGTACGGGACGGAAAACTTTCCGCTCTCAAATACGATATCGCCGGTGCAGGGAAACAGACGACCGATCGTGCTTCCAATTTGAAAGCGTTGCTCGATGCTCGGACGTTCTACCAGGAAATGCTGCACGCGCTCCCTTCCTGGGAAGTTTCTCAGGGAGTAGATGGGAGCAGGACACCATGATTGCCCCCGACGACGAACGACTCGACCGCATTCTCGAATCACTGCAACAGGTGAACGTCAACCTGGAAACGTTGCGGGTGAGTTTCGCGAACCTGAGACAGGTCGTCGAAGATCACGAGAGTCGATTACGAGTTCTGGAACGCTGGAAACATCATCTGACACCAATCCTGGCAGCGTTGACCTTCACGTTGGGAGCGGTGGCGATGGTGATCGTTCAAAAGTGGATTACGTTCGCATCCTGATTTGAGAAAGAAGAAAAAATGATCGTTCCCGAAACTCTCGTTCGAGAAGACCGCGACCGCCAATTCGACGATTGGGGCAAAATGGTGACTTATCGACGGGTGGCCGAGTCGTTCGACCCTAAAACCCAACTGGTGATCGAGACTCCCACCGACACTTCACTTACAGCGATCGTCTTACAGGAAGCGGGTGAGATGAAGTCGCCACAATCGTCGCAGCATTTGAAAATCGACATCGCGTTTCTTGTCAAAATTGAAGACCTGCCGACCGCGAAGCCGACGATACATACCCGAATTGTTTATAGCGGTAACGAATACGACGTGATCGGTTTCGACAATCTGCCCCGCGCGGACATTGTTCAACTCGGTTGTCGAAAAAGATAAACACGACTTCAAACATTTCAAGGCGTTTGAGCGTGCTACCCCGTAACGTTTTGTGGGAATCGAAAAATATGGCGACACAACTCGATCTCGAACTGATCCGAGCGAATCTGTTTAAGCATTGGAGCGATTCGTTCCCTTTGGCTGTTACCACCGTCTACCCAGGAATGAACGTTGATAACAGCAGCTCGAGCGAGTGGATCGAAATTGCGGTCGAGAACTGGTCGCGAAAACCGCAAAGAACAGCCGGAAAACAATTCCTCGAACTGGTCGTCGTGGTTCATTGTTTTGTCAAGGCGGGAACCGATAAAGGTCGCATTCTCGAACTGGCCGACGCAACACGTTCCACTATCTCGCAAAAAACAATCTCACTCAAAGACTTCGATTTGAGCGGCGAACCAACCGTCGGTTATTTACGACTGCACGAAACGGAAACGCGAGATCGATTTCTTGGCCTCCCGTCTACTCACGATCAGACTTTACAACACGTCTCCATGAGTACAAAGGGATTCGCTCATTCGAGTTAATTACTGAAACCCGACGAAGAACCTCGGCTGTTTCGAACAGCCTGTGTTCCGGAAAGAAGGAACTCCCATGTCAGTCACGAATGTTGTCAGAAACCTCAGAGACGGTCAGTTGACGATCAAAGACGCAACGTCCGGCACACCGCAATCGCTGACGGTTTTTTTGGATGAAGGCAATCTCAATTGGTCACAGACAACCCGCACCATCGTCGTGACGGATCGCGGTTTGCTTTCCACTGGTCATACCCGAAAAGGCAACGAGCAACCGTTAAAAATTTCTTTCAGTGCGAAGTGGACCCAACTGATTGGAAAATCGAACAATCCCTCAGATGCACTTCAATTGTACGAGTTTCTTATGTTTCTCACCGGTGCGAACATCGTCAGCACATCGTCTGCCGGCGAGCAGGAGACGTTACTCTTCGAATTTACAATTACCGATCCCAGCGGCACAGCGAGCGAAAAAATCACCTTCGGCAAAGTCTTTCGCGATACGTTGACGATGTCGGAACGGAACACTGCGAATCTAATATCGTTCGTCGGTCGAGACTTCGCGTCAAGCCCGGTGATTCAAAGAGTGTAAGAAGCCCCTCACCCCGTCCCTCTCCCAGAGGGAGAGGGCATGAATTTCATTTTCGGCGGAAGTAAGGAAAAATCATGAGTTTCGTATTCAAACCTGCGATCTTTCGCGACAGCATTCTTTATGAACTGCCTCGTCCAGTGAGTCTCGTCAAAATGACCGATATCTGGGACTTCGAACGTTTTAAGGTTCCGCTCAGTTCCGGAGATTCGCTCTTGGGACAATCATTGCACGGCGTCGAGATTATTCTCGAAGGAAATCTTGGTTCGCAAGGTGGCACTCTAAAATTGACCGAGCAGCAAATGTTCGACGAGATCGATACTCTACGAACGAAACTCGATGTGACCGCAGCCACAAGTCTGTTTGAATTTTTCCTCTATCACGATACTTCGTCGGCGACCTATCGAAAATTCAAAAAATGTTCCGGTTTGAAGTTTGAATGGGATCTCTCGAACGAAGCTTTGTTTTCGTTCGCCGCTGTGATTCACGCTTCCGATACGAAAATCTACACGACCGCCCCCGGTATTTGAGAGGTCACGATGGCTTACCAACGTCGATTGTTGCATTACTCACCAGGACCGACCAACCTGGTGGGGGAAATTTCCAACCGCGTCGTAGCAGGTGCCTGGTTCGAGTTGCATCGTCAGGGAGGATGTGGAGCAGGAGAAATCAAACTCAACGACGATTTCTCAGATCGTGCGAATATCGCATTGGGCGATTGGATTGCATTCGAGTTTTCGCCAGGTGATCGCTGGTATCTGGGCCGAGTGGAAAACCGGCAGGCAATTTCTCCGGGAGGAGCCGTCCTCGAACTTCAGGGAATGTCGGTCCAACTGGCGGAAGCGTTTCCTGGCGGTTTCGACCGCAACGTCGCCGACGGAATTCCGCCTCATCGGTATGCTTTCACCGATATATTTCCCAACGATCCGGATCATACCGACGAAACGGTCGACACCGTCAGCGAGCCAACAGAGGTTGTGGGACTGCTGCTCGATCAATACATCGTTCCCAAGACCGACATTATTAAGGATTTGAGCCTGATCGAAGAGCCGAGCATTCCTTCTTCGGTCACGACAATGAAGTTTCGCGGCGAAGAATCAACACGAGATATCGTGGAAGAGTTGGCAATTCGTTCGAAAGGGGCATCGTGGGGTGTGAACGAAGACGGAAAATTCTTCTTTTTGAAACCGGTGACGACAGTGCAGACAACCTTTCAAGAGAGCGTCGATTTAATTGCGTTTCGAGAATCGGTCAACCGCAATCTGATCTACAACCGCGTGCTGCTCACCGGCGGATTCATTTACGACGCGGCGGTCAGCTCGAACGCTTCCGCTCGTGGCTTCTTCCGCTGGAAGGGAAACTACATTCAACCGGCCAGCCGCGATACTCACGGCGAACGACAAATTCGATTATCGATCCCCTGGATTCGCACGCGGGAAGATTCGCGGGAATTCATTCGCGAGTTTTTCCGCATCTATGCAGACCCACCGAACCAGTACGCAATTGAAGTCGCCAATCAATCTTCGTTACTGCGTCCCTGGGATGGCGAGATCAAACTGCTGGACCAGCACAGTAACGTTGTGGCTTCCCAACAGGTCGAGACGATCCGTGTCGAGTTCGATCACGCTCCCCGGTTTCAGATGATTCTTGGTGCCATCGATCCGATGAGGATGTGGCCGCAACCCAATCGACTCGATCGCTGGGAACTTCGCGGGCCGATGACTCCAAGCGACGGTGGGGAGATTATCACGTTTTCGAGCAGTGCGGCCTCTTCTTCCGGTTCGGGAACGATAACCGCAAGCGGGTCGTTGACCGGACCATAGTCAATCCCCGACAGATCGTGTTTTTCATGTCCATCTTCTTTCGAATCCATACCGACCATTCCCGAACTCCGATTTCTATCGAGGATCAGTTTGCAGGACCGAAACCTTCTGCCTGCTGGTTAGTCGGCGGAGGCCCGTCGTTGAAAAAATTGCCGATCGAGGAGATTGCAAAATCGCCGATACCCAAAATGTGTGTGAATCTTGCAGGAACGAACCTGTTTCGACCGCAGTTCTGGACATCTTACGATCCCTCGATTCGTTTTCATCGTTCGATTTATCTCGATCCTGGCGTGATGAAGTTCGCGCATGTACGACGAGCCATGGACCTGGTTCCCGAGACGACATTCAAAGTTTGCGATTGTCCGAATATGCTGTTTTTCGAGCGAGATAGAAAACGCGGTTTCGCCGACTTTCTCTCGCGCAAACACACAAATATTGTCGATTGGGCCGATTCGATGGTGCAGGCGATCGACATTTTATACCACCTGGGGTTTCGTACGATTTATCTTGCGGGTTGCGAGATGAAGATCGTTCCCTCGGCAGAACAGAAAAAACGTGCTGACGAAGGCGGAATACAGAGTGCCGATTTCCCGCTGATGGACGATTTTCTCAAAGAGTGTTCCGAAATCGGTCTCTCCGTCGAAGAACTGGAGCAACTTCAAAATCCAGAGCAATATCACTTCGAGGAATACAAACCGTTACGCGCTGCGGCTGGAACCGACCGGCATTACTTTCGTATCGTACAGTATCTGAGGTTATGCCGACGCTCGATAAGCCTTGCCGGTTTGAATCTCATTTCCGTCACTCCCAAGAGTCGGTTGAACGACCACTTTCCGTATCGTTCGATTTATCGCGTGATGGGAGAAATTCATCGTACTGTCGGAATTCCCGAGAAAGAAGAAACACTCGGCCTCTACCGACAAACTGAAGAAAGACTTCCCGAAAAAATTGGACCGATGCAGGATTTGCGACCTCTTAACTGGTCACGGCAGAACTCCGCTCCAACTCGACGCCAAAAGCAAGAACCATTTCTTTGGGAAGAGGGTATCGTGATCGAAGAAGAGGGATTCGAAGAAGTGGTTCGACCGGGGGAAATCAATCGGGAACGCGAGAGAAATCTTCAAAACGAAATCGAGAAAATCAAACACAACCACATCGTCATCAACGAGGTGGGCTGATGTTGATCGATTCCCGTTCCGAAATCGATACTTCAATTATCGTCTCGCAACATGGCGGTTCGCAGATGGCGATTTCGTGTTTGCGATCGATCCGAAAGTACGAAAAAACGAGCTGGCCGATGATCGTCGTCGATGACGGAAGTGCGGTCGAAGATCGGCAGCGGTTACTGGAAGCGAATATCGAGAATACGATTTCGATTTTTCAGAAGCATCTCTACCTGACAGCAGCCTGGAATCGTGCGGCAAAACTATGCGAAACCCCGTACATCGTATTTTTGAATAACGATGTGACGGTTTCGGACAAATTTGTCGATCGTCTGATCGAACCTCTAAGAAGGGCCAAGGCTGAGATGACAGGTGTCCGGTTTCGGGAGGAGAAGGCGTACCCTCGAATTTTGTTCGAGAGTCTTCCAATCAGGCAATTTCTGGAAGGCTGGTGTTTTTCGTTGAAAAAAGAGACGTTTGACGCGCTGGGTGGGTTCGACACAGGCATGAAACTCTATTTTTCAGACACCGATTTACAACTACGAATCGTGGAAACGACTCGTCATAAAATCTCTCTGATGGAAGTTCCCAATCTTTCTCTGAAACATCACGGACATCGCACGGCTCATCGATTGTCGAATCACCGCGAAATCTGGCAGCAGGACCGTCAAGTGTTCGTCGAGAAATGGAGCCATGATAAAACTACTTCAAGTGTGTAACGTGGGGAACGTCGTCGGTGGGACCGCAGCCTGTGCCTGGTCGATCACGAAAGCGTTCCCCGATTGCAAACATCACATTTTATTTTTCAGTGCGATGACTGAAGAAACGCAAACCGCTTTTGCTCATTGTCGGAAAGAAGCGGTCTCTAAACTCGACGGGAAGATCGTTCGACGCATCGCTCCCGATATCGTGATTTTTCACAACACACCTCGAAGCAAAATCCGTGAAAAACTACCTTGTCCTACAATTCAGTATCTGCATTCCAAAATAACTCCCGCTTTTTCCGATCTCACGATTGCCTGTTCCAACTGGTTGGCAAATCGCTATCCCGACACTCCAGAAGTTTGTCTTCAGGGAGTGCCACGCCCTATCTCGCCAGAAAAAATGGAATCGCGGTTTCTAAAGGGAGAATTGACCATCGGAAGAATTTGTACGCCACAATTGAGAAAATGGCCGGAAGAATCGATCGCGTTTTACAATTTCCTTTCGAAAGAGCATCCGAAAGCGAATTGGGAATTCGTCGGCTGTCCGGAAACGATGCGGCTGCAACTTCGAGATGCGTGTCGCAATCGGGCGACATTTTTACAAGGCGGTTGGTTGTCACGCAGTCAACTCTGGCGATGGGATGCGATGCTATATCATCATCCGCATCTTACTGAGTCTTTCGGCAGGACGGTGGCGGAAGCGATGCGTGCAGGATGTATTCCCGTTGTGGATCATCAAGGAGGTTTTCGAGAACAGATTGTCGAAGGAAGTGGGTTCCTCTGCCTTTCGCCAGAAGAATTTTCGCAAGCCGTATCCATTCTGAAAACACCCAATGTTCGCTGCGTCCGTTCGCAGTATTGCCGGAAACATGCTGACAGTTTGTTTTCTTTCAAAGTATTTCGAAAAAATTTATTGCACTTTTTCTAATCGTTATTAAGAAGCAAGTCTGCGCTGAGAGCGATCACCGAATAGCTTTGTATTCAGGCGGCTCTTCGGAAAGGGATTCCCTCATGTCGCTCGGTTCTGGCGAAATGGTAGACATGCGATTCGAGTTCTTCCATCCGCTTCTGCAATAATTGCGTGTACCGATTGATGCCGGTTCTGTCGAGATTCGTGGGGATTGTCATCGGTTCTCCCGCGATAATACAAATTTTGCTGAACGGTTTGGGAATGGCCATATCGGTCCAGCTCCCCTTTATTCGCCAACCATTTTTGCAGATGTGAGCCACAGGGACGATGCTTCTTCCTGTTTGCGACGCAAGAAAGACAATGCCGCTTTTCATTTGGTGTCTGGGACCGCGTGGACCGTCGGGGGTGATGGTGACATGGTAGTCGTGGACGGTTTCGAGCAGGTTTCTGAGAGCCTTCGTACCACCCCGGCTGGTCGATCCGCGTACAGGTAAAATCTCGAGTGCTTCTAAGACATCCGCAAGAAGAGAACCATCGGCATGTTTGCTCACCAGGCCAGCCATTTTTATCGGTTTGCCACAAAAAAGCGTAATTAAAATCTGGTCATGCCAAATGCTGTATAGAAATTTCCGCGAGCCGGTTTCTGCATACGAGCAACACTCGGGAGATTCCATCCGCAGATCAACGCGACAAGTGCGAAAGAGTAAGCGAAAAGTCATCACCGCAAACCAGACAAGAAGTTTGTTGAATCGTCGGCTTCGAATTTTCAAATCGGTCTCCCGGTCTTGTGGGCGATACGAGATTTCCCAAGTGGGGAATTGTAGCTGGATCTCGTCACTGTCCCAACATCAGTTCGACGGTTCTTCCGAAAGGAACGCGATTAGTTTTGCCTGCCCTCGATGGCAACCAGTAACAAACCTCCCGCCAAAACGAGCATGGGATTGAGCGGGCAGTCTTCATAAACGGTGACCGTCATCCGAAGGATAAATGGGTTAAAGTGCGTGCGATATTCTGCAATCTCAAAATCGTTAGCCTGCTTGAGATAAAATCTCTGCGGTATCCATCCTCCCAGGTAACGACGCAGTAACGACATCATCATACTGTCTTCTTCCAGCTTGCCGATAACATTGTCGTTTTCGTCCATCACCTCCCAACTGTCGCGCAAAATCGACTTCAACCCTTTCCGCCTAAGCGCTCCCAGCTTTTGTTGTGTCTTACTGTCGATGATATCGTAGGCTGCACCGAAATCGATAATACTTCTGGCAGCAATCCGAATGCGTTCATCGGTCATATCTTCGTCGGTGTAAATACGAATGTCTTCCTTCAGTTTGAATGCTTTTTGCTTGCTGAAGCCGATGAGATTTCCTTCGTTATCGTAAACGTGAAACTTGGGTGCAAACAATGTGAACACTTTGCGACGGATGGTGTATTCAACCACGGGCATTTTTATGATCCTTAGAAAAGAAATCCGATTGAGATCGAGATCCAGTACATCAGCAACGGTTCTCAGATGAGAATATAATACACGGTGAAGAATCAAGGAAACCGGAATATCTCAGATCCCTTTTTTCACGACTTCGTCTGAACTGCTACGTGTTGTGAAGATTCACCGTACCAAGGAATGAATGTTTTTTTGCACTTTTTCACAGTTTCACAGAATGAGAAGACGATTTGAATATTTCGTTGACGATTCCAACCTCTCTGGATGGTAACTCTTTGTAGCGGTGTTTATTGTGGTGAAGATTATTGTGTCGAAGTATGTCATTTTCAGTTTTTCCCAACTTCCGGTCGAAATCGCACCAAATGTCATCGGCTTTCATCCTTTCAATCTATTGTATCGTCATTGTTCTGGCGTCGTTGCTGGGCGGTTGGCTGCCGACGAAAATCCGGCTGACGCATCGCCGGATGCAATTCGTGATGAGTTTTGTCGGTGGGTTGATGCTTGGGGTTGGCATGTTTCAAATGCTTCCACACGCTCAGGAATCGATGGGGTCGGTCAATAAAGCCATGCTGATGACGATGCTCGGTCTGCTGACAATGTTCTTTTTAATTCGCATCTTCGACTTTCATCAACATGTGCCTCTTGAAGACGAATCGACTTGCTCAATCGACCATGATCATACACATTCTCATGCTCGCAACGGTCATGACTTTGGATGGATGGGCGTTGCGTTGGGGCTGGCTCTTCATACTGCATTGGACGGGGTCGCTTTGGCGGCGGCGGTGCAGATGGAATACGTCCACGGAGATGCCTGGGGTCTGTTTGGTGTGGGAACTTTTCTCGCCATCGCTTTGCACAAACCACTGGATGCAATGACCATCACCTCGATGATGATGATTGCGAAGCGTTCGGCGTCGATGCGACAACTTGTCAATGCAGGTTTCGCCATGATGTGTCCACTCGGTGCAGCCATTTTTCTATCGAGCATTGGTTTCTTCAATGCAGAAGTCTCGAAGGTTGTCGTCGGTGGGGCACTTGCTTTCTCCGCAGGAATTTTTTTCTGTATTTCGCTGGGCGATATTCTTCCCGAAGTACAGTTTCACCGACATGACCGTGTGAAACTCTCGCTGGCGTTGCTACTGGGAATCTCCATTGCCTGGGGAGTCGAACGGCTTCACAGTCACGAACACGTTGCGCAGCAAACGAGACAGGTCACACCTTAAGACAAAGGTCGATGATTTTCCCTCAGCGAAAACTTCGAACCCTTATTCATTGTCCTCGGTCGGCCAACCGGCTTGTCCGATGAGTTTGACGAAGCGGCAATCACACAATTCGGTTTTGTACATTTTGGAATCGTGTTTTTCCAACCTCAACAATGTTTGCAATGTTTGGTCTCCCACAGGAATCACCATGCGGCCCTTTTCCTCAAGCTGCTGCCAAAGCATTTGGGGAATCTCGGGTGCGGCAGCGGTAACCAGAATTGCATCGTAGGGTGCATGGTCTGCCTCGCCGAGTGTTCCATCCCCTTGACGGTATGAGACGTTGTGAAAATTCAGTTCATTGAGAATTGTTCGAGCCGGTTCGACGAATTCTCCAATGCGTTCCACAGTCACGACATGTCCGGCAAGCTTTGCGAGAATTGCGGTTTGGTATCCGCTGCCGGTGCCTATTTCCAACACGGTTTCGTCACTTTGCAAAGCTAATGCTTGTGTCATTAAGGCGACGATGTAAGGCTGACTGATGGTTTGCCCATAACCGATGGGCAGTGCGTTGTCATCGTAAGCACGTGACCGTTGAGTTTCGGGGATGAACAATTCGCGGCGAATGGACTGGATCGCATCGAGAACGCGCACGTCGGAAATTCCTTGCCGTTCGAGTTGTTGTCTTAGTCGCAGTTGTTGCTGAGGAATATCCATGAGGCAGTAAGCAGAACAGGTTGGCGATGCAAGTCAGGTAGAGTTTTCCGATTGCCAGTCCCTGAGTTGAAGTTGAACCGATTCGCGACCGCGAAACCGGTTGAGATTCACCGAGTAACAGATGGAAAACGGTGCGTTGATCGCTTCGATATCGTCGGCCCATTCTCCTCGACCGAATGCCACCGCACGAATCGCCTTGCCGTATTGACGCACCAATAGCGAAAGATGCCTCTCACCTTCACCCATTTTTCGCGGTGGTTCGGAAAGTTCCACTCTGGACGAGACGAAGATCGGTCGGGAATTTTTATGACCGAACGGTCCGAGCCGATCCAGTTCGAGAACCGCCTGACGGGAGACATCGGCGAGCCTGACTTCTGCATCGACGTGCAACTCGGTTTTCGGTTCGTCGCTGCCATTTTGTTCTTTCGCATGAATGCAGAACTGATCTCGAAAAGCGTCGATATTTCCGGCATCGATTCTCAAACCAGCTGCGGCAGCATGACCGCCGTGAGAGATGAGATGCTGGGAACTCGCTTCAAGTGCGGTTTTCAGATTAAAATTTCCAAAGCTGCGTCCCGAACCTTGCACAATACTCGATTCTGAATTGAGCGAAATCAAAAATGTGGGTTTCTCGTACTTTTCAGCGAGACGGTTGGCGACAATTCCGATCACTCCCGGATGCCAGTCGCGATGTGCCAGGACGAGTGCCCGTTCTTCAAGCCATTCGGGATGCTCGGCAACGAGAGCGTTGGCTTTTTTGAGGATTTTGGTTTCCACACTGCGGCGGTTCTTGTTGAGGACGTCAAGATATTCGGCAAGTTCTTTCGCACGGTTTGCGTCGTCTGTGGAGAGGAGTTCCACTCCAAGTCTCGCCTGACCGAGGCGTCCGGCGGCATTGAGTCGGGGGGCAATTTTGAAAGCGATGTCGTCGTCGGACTGCATCAGTTTTCCCGGTTCGACTTTTGCAACTTTCATCAATTCCTGCAAACCGACCGATGCCTGCGTCGCCAGACTTTGCAACCCGTACCGCACGATAATGCGGTTCTCGTTGACAAGTGGGACGACATCGGCGATGGTGCCGATAGCCGCCAAACCCAGCGCGCTCAACAGAAACGATTTCATGCGGGGAGAACTTCGCTCGCCGGTTCCCAGTTTTTTACAGACCGCCCAAGCGAGTTTGAACGCGACACCCGCACCGCATAATCCTCGAAAAGGGTAATTGCTGCCAGGCAGCCCCGGATGTACGAGACAAGCTGCAGGGGGAAGTTCTTTTCGCATTTCGTGGTGGTCGGTGACGACGAGTTCCAACCCCAATTCTTTCGCCAATGCCGCTTCTTTGACACTGGTAATACCGCAATCGACAGTGACGACTAACCGGTTGGGATCTTCTGCGTGCAGTTGCTTAAGCGCATCCTCACTTAATCCATAACCGTCTGTAATGCGAGAAGGGATATGGTAATCAACCTGAGCGTTTTCGAGCTTCAGACAATGCCAAAGGATACTGGTCGCAGTCATGCCGTCGACATCATAGTCACCATAAATCGTAATACGACGTCCTTCTCGGATTGCGTTGACGATTCGAGTGGTCGCTTCTGAAACACCGGGGAGAGTTTCGGGTTCGTAAAGGTCTGTGAGATTTGCGTTTAAGAATTGCGAGGCGGAATCGTCCGTTTCGTAGCCTCTGGACACAAGGACTTGTGCCGTCAATGGAGATATTTGAAGTTTTGAACAAAGTTGTTTCACGAGGGAATCGTCGTGAATTGCGTACTGCCAAACCGTGGGCATAATTTCGCCTTCCTGACTCTAAGCAAATAATTTTCTGCAATCATTACAGCAGAGGATGGTGACGGTGTCAAAGTAGCCGTCGGTTACAAAAACAGTGTCGCAGCTTAAATTGAAGCTGTGGTTGATCTTTGGATACAAATTCTTCCAAGTGAATCGACAAGATTCGCGTTGAATTGCGACGATCCTGGACTACGAAAAAGGCATTTTGTCAGACATCGTCACTCGCTTGCTGTCACAACACGGGTTGTCGTTGTTGAAAAGCCTACGCAGCAATGCGTTCATACGACTTGATCAATCCGCCAGGATGTTCACGGCAGACGATCTCGTCGAAGTTGACAGTGTTGTTCTCCGGCGGCGATTTTTTGTAGCTATGTGGGAGCCCCCTCACGGAACATTGTCCACAGTTGCCCTGTGTGCCAACATGGGTGAGAATCTGAAGAATGTCCGACTTCGCCACCGCCTAGCTCGCCTTCGGGCCAAACGTAGAAAAACTTGTGTATCATTAACAGGACTGATTGAGAGGGGCTGTATGAATATAGAAAATAATTTCTTTATCCATAAGGAGAATTCTCGATGAGTTGGCAGAAAGCAATCGCGTTGGATGAACTCACATCTGGACCGTCCATCTTTCGAACACAATTTCGCGACACATCTATCGACAGGGTCCACAAAAAACAAATCGCCTTGTTTCAGGAAAATGGTGTGATTTATGCAATCGATAATCGTTGTCCGCACGAGGGTTATCCGCTTGCGGAAGGTACCGTCGACGGAGATTGTGTCCTCACCTGCAACTGGCACAATTGGAAATTTCGACTTCAGGATGGTGAGTGTATTCTAGGAGGCGATCACGTCACAGCTTATCCGACAAAAATCGAAGCAGGTTTCGTCTGGATCGAACTATCCGCTTCCGATCTCCAAGCCATCGAACGAAAAATCGTTGCCGGTTTGAATGTTGCCTTCCAGGAACGAGACTTCGGGCGTATCTGCCGAGAGATTACTCGCTTGGAATTCAATGGCTGCGATCCCTTGAACGCAGTCCGTGAAAGCATTCGCTGGGCCAGTGAAAGTTTGGAATATGGAACCACACACTCCATGCCGGCGACTGCCGACTGGATTAAGCTTGCCGGTCGATACGAAGACAATTGGGAGAAAAAACTGGTTTGCCTTTCTGAAGCGGTTGATCATTTCGCCTGGGATTCGCTCCGACATCCCGCTTATCCGTTTTCCGCGAATACATTGGAATTCGATACCCACAGTTTTCTGCAAGCGATCGAATCCGAGGACCATGCGACTGCAGAAGGAATGATTTCCCAATCCTTGAATTCAGGACTGCACTGGAGAGGGTTGGAAGAGGTTTTCACAAAGGTTGCGTTGAGGCATTACAACGACTTCGGCCATTCGCTCATTTACGTCCATAAAGTAGCACCACTTTTGGCATGCCTGGGTGACGATCTCGAACAGGCTATTTTACTTCCATTAACTCGCAGTCTGTGTTATAGCACCCGGGAAGATCTGATTCCTGAGTTCAAGGCGTATGCACCGACGCTCGACCAACTCTGTGAACCGCTTCTGAAGCCCGCTTCATCGAACGAACCGCTTTCCAGTCCGTTCCCCGCAAATCTGGAAAAGTCTTTCGAATGGATCAAAGAATCGATGCCGGTTTATTCTGTTAATGAAATCTACGACGTTCTGTTAGAAGCCTGTGCAAAAAATTGGTTGTATTACGAACTCGAATATCAATCCTCTTACGAAAATCCCGTCAGCGATAATGTCGGCTGGTTGGACTTCACTCATGCCATCACGTTCGCGAATGCTGTTCGCACGCAATGCGAAAAGTTTCCGAAGTTGTGGAAGCAGGGGTTGCTGCAGATGGCCTGCTTTCTGGGACGCAATCGGAAATACATCGATTGCGATTTGAACGTCGAAGCGTTCCAAGTCACAGATCGCGACTCGTTCTTCACAACTGTGCACGAACAGCTACTCGACCACGGTCTTCGCGATCCGATTTTTTCCGCACACCTGCTGAAAACCACGATTGCCATCGAAGAAGAGCTAACCATTGCAAGTGAATCCTGTGGGGAAACGATGCTTTCTGCCCTGAATCGTTTTTTAAATTCTCCTCTGAAGCAGAAACATACTCGTCGCTTGGCGAGACAGGCTATTGCACTCGTCAGTCGAGATTTTGCTTAGAACCGCTTTGAGATCCCCGGAATCTTAAAGATTCCGGGGATCTGAACTCGATTGAAAGAAAATGATCGATTATGGTGGAAAATGAAAGAATATAGTGCTAGCATTGAGATATCTCCTTATTCAACTGTGGATTTTATCGAATGCTCCTCGACCAAAGACGTGAAGAGATTCTTCAAGTTGTTGAAAATAAAGGGTTTGTGTCTCTCGTCGAGCTGGTCGAGAGGCTGGACACCAGCGAATCAACCATTCGACGAGATTTGGAACATCTTGACCGAATTGGACAGATTCGACGGACTCGTGGTGGTGCAGCTTACGTCGGGGAGTCGCTTTCGACCTTCGACGACCGGCGGCATCAGTCGGTTGCACAAAAAAAACTGATCGCCAGGAAGGTCGCCGAACTGATTCATTCTGGCGAAGTGATCTTGCTGGATGGGGGGACCACAACGTTGGAAGTGGCCAGAGAACTCATCGGCAAACCTCTGCAAATCGTCACCAATTCGCTTCCCATTGCGAATCTGCTGGTGAATCAGCCGAATATCGAACTGATTCTCATCGGAGGTTATCTCTATCCCAAAACCGGTGTTGCGTTGGGGCCGATTTCGAAGACTGCTCTGGAGAAAATCCACGTCCGTCGGCTGATCATCAGTGTCGGGGGAATCAATGAAAAGGGACTCTACAACAGCAACTCGCTCTTGGTCGAAACCGAACGGCAGATGATTGCTTCCGCCGATGAAGTGATCGTCGTTTCCGACAGCAGCAAACTGGGACATTCCGCGCTTTCGCTAATATGTACTCTGGAAGAAATTGATCGGTTGGTGATCGACGGGGGAATTGATGAGCGATGGATGGAAGTTTTCAAAAAAGCGAATATCGAAATAGTTGTCGCAACATAGAAACGAATCGTCAGCACCCCGGCTGCTTTGAGCAGCCGGGGTGCTTGGAGAGTTCATGATTCATCAAACAGCAAACTTGAACGAAGCGGAAATCGAGAAGGTCGTTCGTGAGGTCGTTCTGCGACGATTCGGCAACGGGCCATCGCTCAAACCCAATCCTTTGGTTGTCAACATTTCGGCTCGCCACGTTCATCTTACAGAAGAAGATGTCGAGACATTGTTCGGACCAGGGGCGACACTTACCCCTCAAAAAGAGCTTTACCAGCAGGGGTTCTATGCAGCGGAAGAAACGGTTGCAATTGTCGGACCGCGACGACGAATGCTTCCCAATGTCAGAGTTCTCGGGCCGTGTCGCCCGGCATCGCAAGTAGAGCTTGCCTTTACCGATGGCATCTCACTGGGAATCGGTTTACCGGTGCGCATCAGCGGAGATCATCACCAGACGGTGGGTTGCGTTCTCGTCGGGCCGAAGGGTGTGGTCGAATTGACCTCGGGAGTCATCCGAGCGATGCGTCACGTTCACATGGGGCCGGAAGATTTGGAGTATTACAACGTCCAAAACGGAGATGCGATGCACTTGCGTGTGGAATCGGACGGATGCACGACGGTTCTCGAAGATCTCGTGGTTCGTGCTGCAGAGAATATCAAACTGGAAGTTCACATCGACACAGACGAAGGAAACGCTCTCAATTTGGATGGAGCAGATCTGGTTGAGTTGCTCAAACCAGAGCGTTGTGCGTGCAGGAGTTAATTTATTTTGCGAAACAATTTGGAGACCGAAGATCCCCGGAATCTTAAAGATTCCGGGGATCTTGAAGCGGCTCTGCGAAAGTTTCGCCATTCCAAATTTCGTAAGAATTGGAATCCTTATTTAGAAAGATTGAGGTACTAACTATGGCGAAGAATCTGGAAGCCCTGGGAATGATCGAAACCAAAGGGCTGGTGAGTATGATTGAAGCGTCCGACGCGATGCTAAAAGCCGCCAATGTCGAATTGGCTGGCTGGGAAAAAGTTGGCAGCGGTTTGGTGACCGCATTTGTTGTCGGCGATGTCGCTGCGGTGAAAGCCGCCGTCGATGCGGGAGCCAGTGCCGCTTCCAAAATCGGCGAGGTCGTCAGTGTGCAGGTCATTCCCAGACCGCATGAAGACCTCAGTCGTATTCTTCCGAAATTGGCATCGAAATCGAATAAGTAATCGATGGGATTTTTTCTGAAACCTTAAGACAGGAAATACGTTTATGAACGGCGATGCGATTGGGTTGATCGAAACCAAAGGGTTGACCGCACAGATAGAAGCGGCAGATGCCATGTTGAAATCGGCCAACGTGCAGTTAGTGAAACAAATTCAAATCGGGGGCGGATTCGTCACCACGATCATTCGGGGAGATGTCGGTTCGGTAAGAGCCGCTGTCGATGCTGGGTCGAGTGCGGCGAGTAAAGTCGGAGAACTGGTCAGTTCACACCTCATTCCCCGACCCAGTGAAAACCTGATGGAACAATTTATTTAATTCCGTAAGTCATGACATTTTGAGAAATTGATTGTGTTCTCGCGAATCGCACTGGCTGACAAGCAGCCAGTGGCACCCGACTCACCGAAAAGTGACACCTTTAACCGAAAAGTGACAACTTTGGAACGAGGGAAACGGCGTGGATCGTTCTTCGCAGAAAAAACCGATGAACATACTGGTCGCCAATCTTGGTTCGACGAGTTTCAAATTCCGTCTGTTCGAAATGTCCGATGAGCAGATTCTCGCCAAGGGAAGTATCGACCGCATCGGTGAAGATCGAAGTCGATGCCAATTGGAAATCGGAAGCCACAAAGTCGACGAAGAACGAACCATCGCCGATCATGCGGAAGCGGTAGGTTATTGCTTCGAAAATCTTTCTCACCCGGAAACAGGTTGTTTGAACGATACCAACGATTTGCGTGCCATCGGTTTCAAGGCAGTGTTTGCGGGGGAATTGAGCGGAGTTCGGTTCGTCGATGACGAACTGATCACAAAGATGGAAGAATTGCAGGATGTCGCACCGGCACATAATCCACCTTACACCAAAGCGATGAAACAACTTCGCGCTGCATTCCCGGAGATACCTTTAGTGGCTGCGCTGGAGACCGCATTCCATGAGACGATACCTGCGGAACATCGAACGTATGCGATTCCCTGGGAGTGGACCGAGAAATACGGTGTCAAACGCTGGGGTTTTCATGGTGCGAGCCATCGTTATATTGCGGAACGTACGCCACAATTATTGAAGAGAAACGACGCTCGCATCATCAGTTGTCATCTCGGGGGAAGCAGTTCTCTGTGTGCAATTCGTAATGGAAAATCGGTTGCCAACAGTCTGGGCATGAGTCCGCAGACCGGCCTGCCTCATAACAATCGTGTTGGGAAGTTCGATCCGTTTGCGTTGTCTTACTTGATGAAAAAAACCGGAAATTCGTTGGAAGAGATTTTGGATAAACTTGCAACGCAATCGGGATTGCTGGGAATCAGTGGTTCGAGTGGCGATGTCCGTGATCTGGAACTTGCTGCGGAAAACGGAGACGAACGAGCGGAAGTCGCTCTCAAGATATTCGTTGCGTCCATCCGCGAATACCTCGGCAGTTACCTCGTTCAATTAGACGGACTGGATGCGTTGGTCTTCACCGGTGGCATTGGCGAGAACGGCAAACGCATTCGATCGGAAGTTTGTCGAAACCTGGATTGGGCGGGAATTGCAATCGATCCGCAACTCAACGAATCCGCGAATGGAGAATCGCGAATTTCCCCCGAGGGAAATCACACAGAAGTCTGGGTCATCCCCGCCAACGAAGAAATTATCGTCGCTCGTCAGTCGGTTGCATTACTCGAAACGAAAGATTTCAAATAACCACTAGAGCACCCCGGCTGCTTGGAGTAGCCTGAGTGCTGTGAACGTCAAAACATTTTTCAGGCAGTCCATCATGTTCATCGCGCGTATCACCGGCAGTTTGGTGTCCACTCAAAAAATCGAATCGATGATCGGTCAGAAACTGTTGATTGTTGAGCCACTTCGCATCGATGAAAAAGACAAAACAAAGTTGAACCCAACGGGACGAACGTTCGTAGTGGTCGATACCGTCGGTGCGGGAACGGGAGAAGTGGTGTTGTGCGTGCAGGGTTCCAGTGCCCGCTTCACGCCCGATACAAAGGAACTTCCCGTCGATGCTGCCATCGTGGGAATCGTCGATAAGGTTCAAATAGGAAACGACGGCGAGATCGAACTCAATCCCTCAAAAAAGAAAAAGGGGCGAAAGGAGTAACACGATGGAAGAGAACAAAAACGAAAACCCACAAATTACGCAGCAGTTAAGAACGCTGCAAATCATCGTCGTCGCGCTCGCCATGGGGTGCCTGACATTTGCAGTTTTCGTGATCTACTCGAATCAGGGGAAACAACCGATTGGAAACACAATTTCCATTCTTGCTGCTGCTGTTGCCGTAGTGATGGGACTTCTCAAGACAATCCTCCCCAATACAATTTCATCGATACAGAACACGAATCGATCACGCAGACAAAAGGAGAGCGAATCGGAGTCGTCACCAAACGGGGCGATGGCAAAATTTACAACAAAAACGATCGTCGCTTGTGCATTTTTAGAAGGTGCTGCGTTCTTCAATGTGATTGCCTACATGCTGGAAGGAAACCTGTGGAGCATTGGAATTGCAGGAGTGTTAATCGCCTTCATGTTGATGGAATTCCCCAGCGAAAACCGTTTCCAACGCTGGGAAGAGAAACTGAAGAACAAAGACAATTTTTGAACAAGAGAAATCCCATATCCCCGGAATCTTAAAGATTCCGGGGATCTTGAACGAACAAATGAGACTGAGAGATGTTCAGGGAGGGCGAGGGTCCTCCCGAGCCGAATCGTAGTTACGGCTCAGCGGGAGCTTCGCCCTCCCAGATGTCCGAAATCGTTTCCAACAACACATGACTAAAAAGAAACATCCATGATCAAAGCGAACGAACAAGCCATTCGGGAAGTTGTGGTTGAAGTGCTGCAACAGATTCGACAGACGAAACCGCTGTCCTCTTACTCGGTTCCCCATCGCGAAAGCTGGGGGGTATTTTCCAGCGTCGACCAGGCAGTCGATGCTGCGACCGATGGCTTCAAGCAACTGTCCAAAGCCTCTCTCGAAGTTCGAGGCGAGATCGTCGCTCTCGTCAAACAACTTTGTTTCGAACAGTCCGAAGAGCTGGGGCGCATGGAATTCGAAGAAACGAAAATCGGCAGGCTGGCTCACAAATTCGAAAAATTGGAAATCGTGAAGAAAGCACCCGGTGTCGAATTCCTTCGTTCCGACGCGATTAGTGGAGACAACGGCCTGACGGTCACCGAGTACGCACCATTCGGGGTGATCGGTGCGATTACACCGGTCACGCATTCGCTTCCCACACTTGCAGGAAATGTGGTGAGCATGATTGCCGCGGGTAATACGGTCGTTTTCAACCCGCATCCCGGTGGAAAGAACGTTGCTTGCGAAGGAGTACAGCGTTTCAACAAGGCGATTCACAAAGCAACCGGACTGACCAACCTGATCACCATCATCGGAAACCCCACCATCGAGTCGGCTGGCGAAATCTTCAAGCATCGAGGCATCCGTCTATTGTGTGTCACCGGTGGACCAGCGTTGGCAAGAGCT
>Ga0114931_10000871_pt1 | contig 37863 bp, 31 predicted proteins | sample 2SBtaG_FD_89579 | JGI IMG/M metagenome (GOLD analysis project Ga0114931, IMG submission 89579) | Deep subsurface microbial communities from Kolumbo volcano to uncover new lineages of life (NeLLi) - 2SBTROV14_V59a metaG | ecosystem: Environmental > Aquatic > Marine > Volcanic | place: Kolumbo... | reverse complement strand
GGGCGACGGGACACAAACAACACGCCGGCACCAATCGTGTAACATACAATCGATTGATGACGGCGTGTTGTTGGGGTGATTTCTACGCTTCGACGCGATAGTTGCGCATTAGACCCATATCTTCGTGTTCCAAAATATGACAGTGATACAGATATAAACCGGTGAAATCTTCAAATTTCATCAACACTTTTACCCGTTCGCCGGGCATAAGCAGTACCACATCTTTCCAGCCTTCGTCCACAAAACCATCGCTCACCGATTTCCACGCCGAGCGGTACTGTGATGCCACTTGTCGTTCCACCACCTGAAATTGCAGGTTGTGTACGTGCATTGGGTGTGCCATCCCGCCGCCCATCATTCCCATCCCGCCGCTGGTGTTGACAAATTCCCACATTTCCAGCGTATCCAATTTTACCACTTCGTTGGGAGCGGTGGCGGTCATTTCAAATGTGCGTCCGTTGAGCAGCCACTGCATTCTCGCCATTGCAATTTCAAACCGGCGCGGATTGTCGCTGTTCAGAGCATCTTCCGGTCGGTAGCGGGGGATGGGGGTGAGCGTTTCCGGCAGCACCGGCGATTCGGTGGCGTCTTTTTCCACCTTCACTTTCAGCACGGAAAATTCTGCGCCGTTGGGCACACCGCTGCCGTTGCCGGGGGTTGCCCCGAAAAAGGACAGGCTTTTCAGGGTGAGTTCACTGCCCAATTCCCATTGGCTGAAATCCACCCATAACTCAATCCGCTCGGCGGGGGCAAGGGTGACATAATTGCGCCGGACGGGTTTTTCCAGCAGTCCGCCATCGGTGCCGATAACGGTGAGCGGTGTACCGTCTGCCCAAGCCAGTTTGTAAATTCTGGAATTTGAGCCGTTCAAAAAGCGCAGGCGATAGGCGCGCCGTTCCACCGAAAGTTCCATTTCCGGCTTGCCGTTTACCAGCAACCGGTTTCCCAAAATGCCCATCATTTGGTCCATCATCCCGTTGGGCAGGTATACCAGTTGATTGTCATTGTCTACCACTCTATCTTGCAACACCAACGGGATATCATAGTCGCCGGACGGCAAGCCGAGCGCGGCTTCTTCATCATCGGAAATGATGAACAGCCCCGCCATACCGCCGTACACCTGCGGTCCGGTGCGTCCGTGCGGATGCGGGTGATACCAGTACATACCGGCACGGTTGAGAATGTCGAATTCGTAGGTGTACGATTCGCCGGAATCCACGGCAAAGCGCGGGTGACCGTCCATAACATCGGGAATGTGCAAGCCGTGCCAGTGGACGATAGATTTTTCGGGTAGTTCGTTGGTAAAATTGACGCGAATGCGCTGTCCTTTTTTCACACGGAAAGTTGGTCCGAGATACGAATCGCTCACCGGTTGCAGGCTGGCGGGGTCGCCGCCGAGGGGTTTGCCCCGAAATGCCCACACATCGGTTTGTTTGCCGGGAAAGATGGGGACGCTGGTGGGGGAGGCGCGTAGCGAATATTCCGCATCGAGCGCGCGTTTGACTGTGGTAGCGGTCGGGGCAATGGTGGCTGTTGCGGTGCTGCCGCCGGTCGCTGTCTTGGCGATGCCGGTTGCCGTCGCTGCTGTTTCGGTGTTGCACGCGCTGAGCAGTGCGCCTGCGCCGCCGGTTGCCAATAGCGTCGCGCCCAAGCTTGACCAGCGCAAAAATTTTCTTCGAGAGAGATTGGTTTGTGTCATTAAAAGTTCCTTTGATTTTGAAGGTTTTGTGTTTTATATTGCGTGAAATGTAAGATTGGTTATTGAAGGTGTATTCATTTCCTGACGGCTGACCGCTATTTGTTATACCTCACGATAATTTCACCCGCCGCAGAAATTGGGCGTTAATGGCGACAATCACCGTGCTGAGCGACATCAGCAGTGCGCCAACTGCGGGCGAAAGCGAAATACCCAGCGACGGTTCGAGCGCGCCTGCCGCCAGCGGCAGGGCAATCAGGTTATAACCGGTTGCCCATATCAGGTTTTCTTTCATTTTGCGATATCCGGCGTGGCTCAATTCGATGATACTCACCACATCGAGCGGGTTGCTTCTGACCAAGATGATGCCTGCCGATTCGATGGCAACATCGGTGCCGCCGCCGATGGCGATGCCAATATCGGCGCGGGTTAAAGCGGGCGCATCGTTCACGCCGTCGCCAACCATAGCGACTTTTTTGCCCTGCGCTTGCAGTTCTGCCACTTTTTGGTCTTTGTCTTCCGGTAAAACCTCGGCGAAAAAGGTATCAATGCCCAATTCCTCCGCTACCGATTTTGCCACCGCGCGGCTGTCGCCGGTGAGCATCGCCACTTCCACACCCAATTTGTGCAGGCGGTCAACCACCGTTTTACTTTCTGGGCGAATGACATCTGCCAGTGAGAAAGCGGCGGCGACGGTGTCATCTGCCACCAAATAGATGACCGATTGCCCGCGGGCGTCGGCTTGGGCGGCAAAGGCTGCCACGGCCCCGACCGGACGCAGTGCCAGCATTTCCAGCAGACGGGGCCCGCCGACATACGTTACACGCCCGCCGCTGAGCGCTTTTACACCCCGCCCTTTGATGGCTTCAAACCGGCTGACGGTGGGCAGCGAAAGATTTTTCGCTGTTGCCGCTTGCCGGATACCGCGGGCGATGATGTGTTCGGAATCGCCTTCCAAAGCGGCAGCCAATGCCAGCGCGCCGTCTTCTGTCCAGCCATCGGCAACGGCAACGCCCACCACACCTTGTTCGCCTTTGGTCAGCGTGCCGGTTTTGTCGAAGATGACCACATCCACATTGCGGGCTTCTTCCAGCGCCAACCGGTCACGAACCAGAATGCCGTTTTGCGCCGCCTTTGATGTGCTGATGGCGACAACCAGCGGAATTGCCAAACCGAGTGCGTGCGGACAGGCGATGACCAGCACGGTTACTACCCGTTTCAGCACTTCCACATCGAAGCCGTCGGCGATGCCCCACAGCACGGCGGTGAGTACCGCCACCGATATTGCCAGATAGAAGAGCCATCCGGCGGCTTTGTCGGCCAGCAGTTGTGTGCGCGATTTACTTTGCTGCGCCTGTTCCACCAGCCGCATAATGCCCGATAGCGCGGTTTGGTCGCCCACGGCAGAAACGCGGACGCGCAAACTGCCGTCGCCGTTGGTGGTGCCGGCAATCACTTTTTCACCGACGGTTTTTTCTACCGGCATTGATTCACCGGTGATCATTGCTTCATTCACTGCCGATTGCCCGTCCACCACTTCGCCATCGGCGGGGATGGTGGCGCCGGGTCGAACCAGCACCAGGTCTCCCACATTCAACTGTGTCACCGAAACTTCCTCGGTGGAGCCGTCGGGGTTCAACCGCTCTGCCGTGTCGGGCATCAATTTTGCCAACTCGTTCAACGCACCCGATGCCTGCCGCACACTGCGCATTTCCAGCCAGTGTCCCAACAGCATCACGTCAATCAGTGTGACCAGTTCCCAAAAAAAGCCGATACCGAGTTCGACAAAAACGGTGGCGATACTGTAAATGAATGCCACGCTGATTGCCAGCGAGATGAGGGTCATCATACCCGGTTGACGGTTTTTTATTTCGGGGACAGCCATTTGAAGGAAAGGCAATCCCCCGTAAAAGAAGACGATGATGGCGAAAATGGGGGTTATCCATTGACTGCCCGCAAAGGTCGGGGCGGTAAAATTTAACCAATTTTGAATGGTCGGACTGTATACCAGCACCGGAATGGAAATGAGCAGTGAAACCCAGAACCGGTTGCGGAACATAATTTCGTGACCGGTGTGGTCGGTGTGAGCGTGCCCATTATGCCCGCCGGAATGTTCGCTGTTGTGCTGATGTTCGGCGTGGTGGTGTCCTTTTTTGTGTTCCATAATTTACCTTTCCGTGATTTTACTCGCCGATTGTGCCCCGTTGCGCATTGCGCTGTTGGGGCGTCCACCATTGTTTGATATAGGTTATGACTGCGGTAACTTCTTTGTTGCTGAAATTTGCGCCCACGGGCGGCATTTGCTGCCCGCCGGTGCGGATAATCTCGATAATTTGGGTGTCGGCGTGATGCCAAGCGTGTTCGGTGCTGTCCAGTGCGGGCGCATCAAGTTGGATGTGCCCTTGACCCTGCTCACCGTGGCAAGCGGCACAATTTGTTTGATAGACGACCTCGCCCAGTTGCAAGGTTTGTTCAATATTGGCAACGTCGGGTGGCGATGGGGTATCGGTTACCAGCAGTACGCCGCCGCCGATAAATACGATGGCAACAGCGATGATAACCGGCAGCAGCCAGTTTGGTTTGGATGGTTGCTTCTTTTTGCGGGCAGTTTTTCTGCGAGTCATATTTCCCTTCGAATAAAAGTTGGACGCAACTGATAACATCATAGCAAGGCAATATAACGGCAACTTTGCGATTGTGTGAAGATTGTATGAAGAATTGGCGGTGCAAAAAACCGGCTTCTCACGGGACGAGAAGCCGATTTTTTTATGTGCATTGCCTCTAATGGCTAACAAAGGGCATTTCGGGTCAATAACGAAAATGACAATTTCCGCAAAAAAAACAGCGGAGGTCGTCATTCCCGCGAAAGCGGGACCCCCCCGATTTTCCTGCGGGAAAATCCGGAATGACAGACTTGCGCAAGAGGTCTAGTTTAAAATTGCACGGAAAACCACTTGATGACGATTCGGTATGACCTTCCCGGCGAGGGGCTATGGCGGCATTTCAAAAATCGATACACGGTTTTGGGAGTCGAAATACACCGGCGGCAGATAGCCCGCTACCGTGTCGGCAGGTGGCGCACCGGGGAACGAATGGAAAACAACCACATAATCGGTGTGAAATTTTTGCAGCAGATGGATGGCTTCGGCGGTGGGGAAGGTTGTCATTTCTGCGCGTAGAAAACCGTGTGCCGGCGGGAAAAAACCGGAATAACCGTTCAGCGTCACCGCATCCAGCGATGCGTTTTCCAGCATCCAGCGGGTGGTTTGCTCGAATGCGGCGGTACTGCCGTTTTTCGCAAAGGGGAGCAGTACGATTGTGGGGGTTCCGCTACGCCGGTTTATCCACTGTTGCCACGGCTGGTGGGTGTCTATCGGCGGGATGGCATGCAACGGCAACGGCAGCGCCAACGATTCAGCCACGGCTGCTATTGTGAGTACCAGGGCTATCGGGCGCGAAAAATTTGGCAGTTGCAGCACGGCTTCCAACCCGATGCCTGCCAGCAGCGCCAGCGCAATTTGCCCCATCACCGCAAAACGGAATGGGCTGCGCAGTTCTTCCATCCCCGGAAAAAACCGACGCCACATTTGATAGGGTTCCCAGCCCCAGACAGACAGATGAAAGCCCAGCGACAGCAGATATGCCAGCACGATTGTCCCCAGAAGATACCATCGCACGCGCCGCGAAACGTGTTTCGCGGGCACAACTGCGCCGATAGCGGCAAGTGCCAGCAGCATCCACCCCGGAAACAGCCGCTGACCTTTTTCCGGGGGGCGGTGCAGCAATTGTTTGTAAAAAATATTTGTATCCAGCGTTTTCAAATAATCTTCCGGTGTGGCAGAGTTTTGACGAATGGTTGCTTCTGACCGGGTAAAACTGTGTTCCGTCAGAATTTGTCGCTGAACCAGCACCGGTGGTGCGGCAAGTAACATTCCGGCGAAAATAAATCCGGCTAATTTTCCCCACAAGTGTATGTTCCCTTTGGAGAACGCCCATATTGCGGGCGGCACGAAAATCAAACTGAACAGCCCGTAATATCCGCACGTGAGAAAAACAATGGGAATGCCAACTGCCAACCCGATGCCGTGCGCCGGGGTTGGGAATTTCAAAAATTGCTGCAGAAAGAACAGAATCCACAATATGCCGAAGATGGCAGTGAGTTGCAGTACACCCATTTCCTGCGCCACAAACGGCAGCGATTGCATAATCAGCGCACCGCCGATGGCTGTCGGCACAGAAAGATGCCATCCACGCAGCAAGGCGAAGGCAAACCAGCCGTTCAGCGTTAAAAATAAAAGGATGACGCTGTTACAGCCTGCTGCCGCACCGCCGAACAGCCACAGGGGCATTGCCAAAAATGCGGTTACCGGTTCCGGTTCGGAAAAGGCGAATGCGCCGGTTGTCGGGGCGAAAATGGGTGCATTCCAGTAATTTGGAAAACCGCGCAACACTTGCTCGATATTCCATTGGAGTGTCCACAGGTTAAAATTCGGTACGGTGGTGCTGTGTTCGCTGCCCAGCGGGATAGCCGTGCCGAAATTCAGCACCAACGGAAAAGTTAGCACCAGCGACCACCCGAAACAGAGCAGCAGTACTTTTGCAGAACGGTTCATACAGCAAAAATTCTCCGATATTCGACAAAAAACAAGCCCGACGGTGTGTCTGCCGGGCTTGTTTGGGAGAGGAGATAGATTGTTGGCTTATTTGGCTAACGTGCGCAGGTAGTCAATAACCTGCCAGCGTTGTTCTTCGGTGAGGCTGTCTTTCCACGGCGGCATTGCGGAATTGAACGGTTCTATCATGCCGCCTTCGCTGATGCGCCAGAAAAGATAAGTGTCTGACATATTATTCATCATTGTTGCGTCGGCAAGGTTAGCCGGATGCGGTTCCAGCGCGGCACCGGCAGGCCCATCGCCTTTGCCTTCGATACCGTGGCAGGCGGCACAATACGTGGTGTAAATTTGTGCGCCGGCGGCAACGGCATCGGGATTATCTTTGAGCGGGTTGGTTTTATTGGCATAGGTTTCGGGCACATCCGTATGCTCGTGTTCACTGTCGTTGTGTTCGGCATCTGCGCCCGTCATTTCGGTGTTGGCGGCGTGTTCATCGCCGTCGTTGTGTTCGGCATCTGCGCCCGTCATTTCGGTGTCGGCGGTGGCATCAGCCACCGGTGCAGTGGTTGCTGTGGCGACACTTTCCGGCTGACTCGTCGGTGCGGAAGTTGTGGCCGGGGAACTGCCGCAGGCAGCCAAAATAAACACGCCTGCAATCAAAAGACTGAAAAGTGTAAAAAGTTTGATGTGTTTCATACGGGTTGCTCCTGTAATGATTAAAGTGGTGCTGCCGATTTATCTATCGGCCAGTTTAAGAATATATTCACAATATGACAATTTGGTGACAGTTGTGTGAAGACTGTGTGAAGGTTTAGATGGCACGCAGGGGCAGGGAAAATCCGAATGTGCTGCCTTTACCGGCGCCATCGCTGTGAACCCAGATTTTACCGCCATGCGCTTCGACCAGATGGCGGGCGATGGTTAAACCGATGCCGCTGCCCCCGCCGGCTCGACTGCGTGATTTGTCCACACGGTAGAAGCGGGTGAACAGGTGTTGCAGGTGTTCGGGGGGAATGCCGACGCCGGTATCGGTGATGGTGATATGCAATTCGTCGCCCTGTCGGTTGGCAGAGACAGTCACTTTGCCGCCGGATGGGGTGTATTGCAGGGCATTGCCCATCAAATTGACCAAAATTTGGCTGAGACGGTCTTCATCTGCCCAAACCGAAGGGAGATTTTCCGGCACGTGCAGGGTTAGGGTTACGTCTTTGGCATCAAATTGCGGATGCAGCCGGTCTGCGATGCGTTGTATCACTGTGCCAATTGCCACAAATTGCCGATGCAGGGTAAACGCTCCGGCTTCCACCCGGCTTAATTCCTGCAAATCATTCACCAGTCGCTGCAAGCGGTCGGCTTCGTGATACACCTGCTGAAACGTATCGGGGGTGGGGGGCAAAACGCCATCGAGCAGACCTTCCATATAGCCTTTGATACTGGTCAGCGGTGTGCGCAGTTCGTGGGTGACGTTGCCAATCAGTTCGCGCCGAAGTTGTTCAGTTTGGTGCAGCGTTTCTGCCATCCGGTTGAAGCTGTGTGCCAGTTGCCCCAACTCGTCGTCGCTCATCACCGTTACCCGTTCATCATAATAACCGGCGGCAATGTGCCGGCTGGCGTGCATCAACTTGCGGATGGGGTTCACTACCCGTTGCGACACCAGAAAACTGACCAAAAATGCGCTGACAACGGCTATAACTGCCGCCAGCGTCAGGGCTTCGGTGAATGCCGATTGATAGTTGGCATACAAATCGGCTTCCAACTGCGCCATTCGAGCGGGGTCGGTGCCGTTGCCCATAATTTCTTCCATTTCCATCACATGGCGGGAAAAGGTGGAAGGCACAACCATTTCCGCCACAAGCGCCAGGGTGATAACCCCCATCACGATGACGATAAAATAGGAAGCCATCAATTTCCAGCCCAAACGAGAATTCCAAAATTTGGATTTGATGTGAATGGGTGGGTTGCTCATCGGCGTTCATCCTCAAAACGATAACCAACGCCACGCACGGTAACAATGAACCGAGGGTGGGTCGGGTCCGGTTCGATTTTCTTTCGCACCCGCCCCAGATGGACATCTACCACGCGGTCATCGCCGTAAAAATCGTAGCCCCACACCTGTTGAATCAGTTGCTCGCGGTTGAGCACCCTGCCGTGATGTTTTGCCAGCGCCAGCAGCAAATCAAATTCGGTGGAGGTGAGGTCAACCGGTTCACCATCGAGCAGCACCTGACGCGCATCGGCATCAATTTTGATATGGCTGAAAGTAAGCGCGTGCCCCGTATTGGGTGTAGTTTCCATTCGCCGCAGGGCGGCTTTCACCCGCGCCACCAATTCTCGTGGGCTGAACGGTTTGGTTAGATAATCATCCGCGCCCAGCGATAGCCCCACCACTTTGTCTGTTTCTTCCGAACGGGCGGTGAGCATAATAACATACACATTTGATTCGCGGCGCAGGGTCTGCAAAATTTCCAGCCCGTCCATACCGGGCAGCATAATGTCCAACACAATCACATCGGGTTGAAAGGTGCGCGCCGCTTGCAGCGCACCGGGTCCGTCTTCGGCAGTGCGAACCTGATACCCTTCTGCTTGCAGATACGCACCGACCAAATTTCGGATATTCTCTTCGTCATCTACAACTAAAATGGTTGCCGCTGACATTTTGGGTCTCCTTCTTTATTTTGTGCGTTGTTTATTGTACCACAGCGCAACAATTTTCCAACTGTTGCCAGTGTTGCTGGACAAATTGACAACTGCTCGCTACACTATCTTAACCTGAATTTGGAATTATTTTTCTCAATTAAGACTTACACAGTTTTCACCCTTCGATATGCCCTAACGGGCTACTCAGGGTGAAAAACCCGTAAACACATCCTGAGTAGGCTCGACCGCGGGGAGAGTCGCATGAAGGGGGTGTTTGGCAACCGATTTGCGTAAATTCTGTCAATAATGAAAATGACAATTTTTGCAGGAAAAAATAAGGTGGTACGGATTTATGGAACGGGCAGCCTCCGAAAAAACATTTAGTGCAGAAAGTATATCATTATGGATACACAACCATTGGTTGTGGCTTTTCGGTGCGCTGATTGGCGCGTGGGTTTTACTGCCGTGGCTGGCGCCGGTTTTGATGTGGCTTGGGTTTCCGGCCGGGGGCGAAGCCATCTATCGCGGCTACACCGTTTTTTGCCACCAATTGCCGGAACGCTCGTATTTTTTGTTTGGCCCCAAAACGATGTACTCTTTCGGTGATATAAACCAAGTTTGGCAGTATAGCAACATACTTGAATTGCGAAAATTTACCGGCACACCGAATATGGGCTATAAAGTGGCGTGGTCTGACCGGATGGTTTCTTTTTACACGCCATTGTTCATCGGGTTTGTGCTGATGGGATTTTCGCGCTGGAAAAATCGCCGTAAAACGGGCAACCCGCAGGCAACATCCGGCTGGAAACCGATGCCGTGGTGGCTTTTCGCGCTGACATTGCTGCCTCTGGCTCTTGACGGCGGCACACATTTCATCAGCGACATTATCAGCTTTGGCGGCGGTTTCCGCGATACCAATACGTGGGTGGCAGTGCTGACCAACAATGCTTTCCCCGCGACATTTTACGCCGGTGATGCCATCGGCTCATTCAACTGGTGGATGCGACTCTTTACCGGTTTGCTGGCAGGGTTTGGGATGGTTTTCTTCTTTTACCCGTATATGGAAGAAACGTTTTCTTCCCCCGAACCCGCAAATGATGTTTAATTCGGGGTTTTCTCGGGGCCTTTGTTGCGCCAAGCGTTGATGAACACCGAAATGGCGGCTTCGTCGTAACTGTCCAGCAGTTCGATGCGCTGCCAGGCAGTCAGTGCGATGGGTGCATCGCGATTGGTGCGCGGCGCGGCGATTATTTTGAAATTATTGTATTTTCCCACCAATGCCCGCAAACTGTCTTTCACTGATTCGCAGTCGTCCAATTGGTTATAATCGTATGAAATGGCGATATACCCGTGTTCCAAACTATGCACCACATTTTCATCGGCTAACGGGGTATCGTAAAAACCGGGCGGCGCGGGATCACCCGAGTGCGCCCCGGAAGTTGGTGGGTTGGAGTTATAGTCGGTGTGTGCTTCACCGTCCTCAATGTGCGTTTGCCCCTGATAAGCCACATGCTCGCCGGGCGCGGCAGTTGCATTGCCTTGACGGAATGCCCACACGATAAACCCGATGACCAGTATCGCCCCAATTACCCCCAATCCGATGCGCCAACGTTTGGCTTGTTGATTTTTCTTATGCTGTGCCGCTTGCTGTCGTACCCGGATTTTTGCTTTTTTTGCCATTTATCTTTCCTTTAATGTAAGAGTTAAGATTTACGCAGTTTTCACCCTTCGATATGCTCTAGCGGGCTACTCAGGGTGAAAAACCCGTAAACACATCCTGAGTAGGCTCGACCGCGGGGAGAGCCGTATCGAAGGGTGAAGGTGAGTTATTGATTTGCCTGCAAAGTTTCGTGTATCCGTTTGTATTCTTCGGCGGTAATTTCACCGCGGGCAAAACGTATTTTCAGAATCTCTTCCGCTGATAAGGGGCGGTCGGTAGCATTGGGATGTTTGTCTGCGGCAGGGAACATCAAACCGACCAGCCACACAGCCAGTGCAACCAATCCGCCCCAAAATAGCACCATCAGCAAAATACCCCACACGCCCATTCCAAAGCCCATCATCATAGCGAATACCTCACGACAGGTCTTTGAGCATTGTTTGGTATTCGTCGCGGCTCAGCTCGCCGCGAGCATATCGTTCTGCCAGAATCTCTTTGGCGGTTTGGCGTGGCGGTGCGGCAATGGTGCCGTTGTATGACGGACCCACATTCCCGCGCGAAAACTGGCCCACTGCCCAAACCACCAGCAGCACAATACCCACCAAAATTGCCACATTAAAAAGCAGTCCGATGACGCCGCCCAGCAGCCCATAGCCGCCAAGTCCGGAACCGTATCCAAAACCACCCATCATACCCATAATTCACCTCCACTTTTGTTTAGCCGTAATCTGCGGCAGTGATTAATTTGTTTACAGTATATACGGAAAATGTAACGGCACTTTAACAATTATGTGAAGATTGTATGAAGACTGCTGCATTCCCCTGCAAAGCCGAAAAAGTGGAATAATCTTCCCCGCGATGCAAGTTGCAACCCCGCCCATCCTTTGATAAAATAGAAGTAACAAACCACACTCCCCTCAGGAGGAAAAAATGGACACCACGACTGCCGCTGTGATTATCGTTCTGGCTCTGATTGTTTTCGCTGCTTTAATGCTTTCATCGAATGTTCGCGCCCGAATAAAAGGGCTGTTCGGATTGGAAGCGGAATTGGACGCCTCAAAAAATCCACCCCCACCGGCAATAAAAGCAAAAAATATCAAGTCCAAAAAAGGTGGGCTATTGGCAGATGCAGAGGGAAACATCGATGCGGAAGATGTCGATGTCAACGATGATGTGATTCTTTCCAGCAAAAAGCCCGCCGACCCAAAAGCCAATCCCCCGGCGTAGCTTCGGGGGAAAATAAGATTCACATCGAAAATAGCACTGCGGACAGCGATATCATTGCCGTCATTGGCAATTATTACGCCCGCACCGAAGCCGGAATCCCCCTCCAATTTCCGCCCGCCGCCGAGCATTTCACCGGACGCGAAAGGGAAGTGGCGGCGGTGCTGAAAGACCTGCGCCCCGGCCACATCACCACCCTCTCCGGCCCGGGCGGGATGGGCAAAACCGCCATCGCCGCGGAGGTGGTGCGCCGGTTGTGCGCGGCTGACCCCGCCGCCCCGCCCGCCGACTATCCTGACGGCATCCTCTTCCACACCTTTTACGGCCAAGCCGACCCCGAAACCGCCTTTGCCCACTTTGTCAAAAGTTTCGACCCCGCTGCCACCGACCTGAGCAAAGACGCGGCCAGCACCGCGCTGGGCGGCAAACGGGCGCTGGTAGTGCTTGACGGGGCGGAAGATGCCGCCGACCTGCGCGCTGTGACCGACGTACTGCCCCCCACCTGCGCCGCGCTGGTGACCACCCGCACGCCGGGCGGCCTCCGGCTGGAGAAATTCTCCCCCGCCGAAGCAATAGCGCTGTTGCAAACCCTCGCCGCGCGCCCTGAGCTTGCCGAAGGGCCGGACATTTGCGCCAAACTGGACTATTTCCCGCTGGCGGTAGAACTGGCGGGCAAATATATGGCGCAGGGCGAAAGCCCCGCCGGCTATCTGAACTGGCTAAATGACACCCCGCTGGATGCCCTGCACCACGGCGCGCACCGCCGCGACAGCGTGCCGGTACTGGTGGAAAAATCGCTGGTGGCGGCGGGCGAGACGGCCCGTGGCGCGCTGGCGGTGGCGGGCTTGCTGACGCTGAACCCTTTTACACGCGAAGCCATTGCCGCCGCACTGCCTGACCCCCGCCGCGCGCTGGATGTGCTGGTGCGCTACGGCTTGCTGCGCCGCGCCGACGGCTTTTACGCCGTGAGCCACGCCCTGATTTACCAATATGCCCGCCGCCGCCTGACCCCGCCCGCCGAGGCGTTGCCCGCACTGGCAGATTTTTACACCAACTTTACCGAAACCGAGCGCGAAAAAGGCTTGGCGGGCTACCGCGTTTTAGATGCCCACCGCGCCCATATTTTGCAGTTGATTGACGCCTGCGCCGCCGCCGGAGATTGGCAACACGCCAACGCGCTGGTTTGGGCGGTGGAAGATTATTTGGATAGACAAGGCTACACCACCGACCGGGTGCGGGTGCTGGAAACGGGTGTTACCGCCGCCCAAAAGCTGGGGGATCGTCAGAACGAAGGCGCGCACCTCGGCAATCTGGGGATTGCCTACGCTCAATTGGGGCAGGTCGAGCGGGCGATTGAGTACCACCAGCAGGCGCTGTCCATCGCGCGGGAAATCGGCGATCGGCGAGGCGAAGGCAACCAACTCGGCAATCTGGGGCTGGCGTACCGCGCTTTGGGGCAGGTCGAGCGGGCGATTGAGTTCTATGAGCAGGCGCTGGCCATCGCGCGGGAAATCGGCAACCGGCGCAGCGAAGGGACAGCCCTCGGCAATCTGGGGATGGCGTACGCGGCTTTGGGGCAGGTCGAGCGGGCGATTGGGTTTTACGAGCAGGCGCTGGCCATCGCGCGGGAAATCGGCGACCGGCGCGGCGAAGGCACGTGGCTCGGCAATCTGGGCCTGGTCTACGCGGATTTGGGGCAGGTCAAGCGGGCGATTGAGTACCACGAGCAGGCGCTGGCCATTGCGCGGGACATCGGCGACCGGCGCGGCGAAGGGGCGCGCCTCGGCAATCTGGGGCTGGCGTACAGCGCTTTGGGGCAGGTTGAGCGGGCGATTGAGTTTTTCGAGCAGGCGCTGGACATCCAACAGGAAATCGGCGACCGGCGCGGCGAAGGGGCGTTGCTCGGTTATTTAGGGCTGGAGCAGAGAGATAACGAGGAAGTAAATTATTCAAATGCTCTGAATATAGCAACTGAAATAAAAGACCCAATTCAAGAAGCACTGTGGAATCTCGCATTAGGGGTGCCAAAAGGTGAAAATGGAGATATTCAGGCAGAAATAGATTATTATGAACACGCACTAACGGTTATTCGTCAAAAAACAGATAACCCAGTTATTGAAGCAATCGTGCTTGCATTGCTTGGTAGTGCTTACGGTGATTTGGCAAACACAGACCTCGCAAAACACTATTTACAGCAGAGCAAAAACATTTTAGAAAAGCTAGATGGACTCTCTGTGGGAAATATGACAGCACTTGAAGTGGTAAATAGTTGGCTGGAGAATGGGTTAGAATGATAAACCGTAGGGACGGTTCGCGGGTGGTTGGATGGGTTGGGATGATAACCAGTGGTAACAAGTTAAGAAAATTGGGTATCTTCCCAAAATGTAGGGGTAACCCTTGTGGCAGTCCGGTAGGGGCACGCTGCAGCGTGCCCCTACGATATCGTCCCCCAATTTATTGAAATGACACAAAATTGGTATCTATCCGGTGGCACAGAGAAAACACAAAGATGCACAGAGGAAAGTGAATGTTTTCAAAAAACCTCTGTGTACCCTGTGAAATCTCGGTAATGCTCTGTGTTCAGCTCAGTGCCCTGAATAGTTAATGACAGCCTGACGCAGGCTGTTTTGATATGCTGTTGTGGCAAAAAAAAAAAGCACGCCCGGAGGGATTCGAACCCCCAACCGTCAGTTCCGAAGACTGATGCTCTATCCATTGAGCTACGGGCGCATATCTGCCGTTATTTTATCACGATTGGCGCGATTGACAAATTGCCGCAACCTTCCTCCGGCGGGTTTGTTCGTTATTTCTCAAATTGACCCATTTGCCATTAACCGCTATAATCTCCGGAGATAGTTATTTGGAACAAAAATCCCTTTCGATGGTGAAAATTTATGTGGAAAGAATACTTCTCCCCCAACACGCTCTCTGAAGCATTACAACTTTTGGACAAATATCAATCGCGGGCGCGAATCATCGCCGGCGGCACCGATTTGATTCTGGAAATTCAGCGGCACGTGCGCAAGCCGGAGGTGGCAATTGACATCACCCGCATCGAGGCGCTGGATGCCATCACGCTGGATGATGATGACCGCATCCACATTGGGCCCGCAGCCACACACAATCAGGTTGTGGGTTCGGCATTGTGCCGCGAGCGGGCATTTCCGCTGGTGAAAGCTTGCTGGCAGGTCGGCTCGCCGCAAATCCGAAACCGGGCAACCGTGGCGGGCAATCTGGTCACCGCTTCACCGGCGAACGATACCATTGCCCCGCTCCGCGCGTTGGATGCCGAAATTGTGCTGGCAAGCGTCGATGGCGAGCGGGTGATGCCGCTGGCGGAATTTTTCAAAGGCGTGCGAAAAACTGCCCTGCGGCCGAATGAAATGGTGGTGGATGTCCGTTTTCCCGCCCTGCAACCGAATCAAGTCGGCACGTTTGAAAAACTTGGCTTGCGCAAAGCACAGGCAATCTCTGTGGTCAGTGTGGCGGCAGTCCTCACTTTCGATGGAGCAACCGTTACCGATGCCCGCATCACGCTGGGCAGCGCCGCCCCGACCATCGTGCGCGCCACCGATGCCGAGCAGTTTTTGCGCGGTAAAACGCTGTCGGATGCGGTGATTGCTGAGGCGGGAGACCTGGCGAAAAAAGCCGCCAACCCCATCAGCGATGTGCGCGGCAGTGCGGAATATCGGCGATATGCGGTGGGCGTTTATACCCGCCGCGCGTTGCAATCGCTGCGCGATGGCACGGAAAAAGATACCGTCCCCGTGCACCCCGTTATGCTGTGGGGCGACAGCGACGGGCATTTTCCGCCGCGCCGGCTGGACGAAAATCACCATCGCGCGGAAAGTGACGACGCGATTGTAACCATCGTCAACGGCGAACCGAAAGTGGTGCGGCACGCCAACGACAAAACGCTGCTGCGGATGCTTCGCGAGGATTTGCATCTGCCCGGCAGCAAAGAAGGCTGTGCCGAAGGCGAATGCGGGGCGTGTACCGTCTTTTTGGATGGCATTGCCGTGTTGAGTTGTCTGGTTCCCGCCACCCGCGCCCATCACAGCGAAATTATCACCATCGAAGGGATTGACCATCACCCCGTGCAGGAAGAATTTGTGGCAGAAGGCGCGGCACAGTGCGGTTACTGCACCCCCGGCTTCATTATGAGCGGGGTATCGCTGCTGACCGAGACGCCGTCACCCACCACCGACGATATCAAACAAGGTTTTGCCGGAAATCTGTGCCGCTGTACCGGCTATTATAAAATCATCTCTGCGGTAGAAAAAGCCGCAAAAACCGAAGAGGAGGGCGCATAATGGCTATCGTTGGGAAATCTGTCCACCGTCTTGACAGTTGGGGAAAAGTAACCGGCAAAACGCTGTACCCCGGCGACCGCGATTTTGAAAATCAACTGTGGATGAAAGTGCTTTTTGCCGGCAAGCCCCACGCTCGCATTTTGAAGATTGACACCACTGCCGCCGAAGCGCTGGATGGTGTGATAACGGTGCTGACCGCCGCCGATGTACCGGTGAACGAATATGGCTTGCAAATACCCGACCAACCGGTGCTGTGCGGGCCCGGCTCTGACAAACCGGGCGCAGATGTGGTGCATTTTGTCGGCGACCAAGTTGCTGTTGTCATCGCCGAAACGGAACAAATCGCCGAGCGTGCCCGCGACCTGATTCAGGTAGAATATGAAGATTTGCCGGTTGTCACCGACCCCCTCGCGGCGATGGCAGACGATGCCCCGCAATTGCACGTCGATTCGCCGGATAATGTGGTTTACGCCGACCACATTCGCCACGGCAACCCCGATTCGGCGTGGGATGAATGCGATGTGATTGTGGAAGGCACCTACCACACCCCGCCGCAGGAACACGCTTACCTGCAACCCGAAGCCGGCACGGCAACGATTGATGACGAAGGGCGTATCACCGTCTATTGTGTCGGTCAGTGGGCGTGGGAAGAGCAAATGCAAATTGCGCACGCGCTCGATATGCCGCCGGAGAAAATCCGGGTGGTGTACGATGCTATCGGCGGCGCATTTGGCGGGCGAGAAGATATTTCCATCCAGATAATTTTGGCGCTGGCTGTGAAAAAATTGCAGGCAATGGGCATCAATCGTCCCGTAAAACTAATCTGGTCGCGAGAAGAATCTATCATTGGGCACTGCAAACGCCACCCAATGACCATTTTCGCCAAATGGGGTGCGAAAAAAGACGGCACGCTCGTTGCCGCCGAAATGAAAATCATCTCCGATGCAGGCGCATATATGTACACCAGCAATAAGGTGCTGGGCAATGCAGTCATCACCTGCACCGGTCCGTATGCGTGGCAGCACGCCAAAGTGGATGGCTATGCCGTGTACACCAACAATCTGCCGCACGGTGCATTTCGCGGTTTTGGCGCACCGCAGGGGCAATTCGCCGCCGAAAGCCAGATGAATAAACTGGCGGAAAAACTGGGGATAGACCCGGTAGAATTGCGAATGAAAAACTTGCTGGATGAAAATACCCCGCTGACGGTGGGGACACCCATCCCCGGCGGCATCAGCCTGAAAACCGTGCTGGAAGACGCTGCCCGCGCTGTCGGCTGGACGCAGGATGCTGACGGGCACTGGATTGCGCCGCAGGTCAGTGGTACAAACGGCATTCAGCGCGGCGTGGGTATCGCACTCGGCTTTAAAAATATCGGGTTCAGTTTTGGCTATCAGGAAAACAGTTGGGCGCGGGTACGGCTGGAAGGCGATGCCGAAATTCAAACTGCGCATCTGTATATTGCCGGTGCAGATGTGGGGCAGGGGCATCACACCGCGATGGCGCAAATTGCCGCCGAAGTGGTCGGTGTGCCGCTGGAAAAAGTGGTACTGCACGTATCGGATACCGCGTTTACCGGCAGTTCGGGCAGCGCGTCGGCGTCACGGCTCACCTTTATGGCAGGGAATGCGGTCGCCGGTGCGGCACAAGCCGCGTTGAAAAAATGGCAGGATGAAGAGCGTCCTGCCGATGTGGAATATACCTACCTTGCGCCCAAAACTACCCCCTTCGACCCGAAGACCGGGCAGTGTATGCCTAACTTCGCCTATGGCTATGTCGCCGAAGCGGTGGATGCCTCGGTAGATACCGATACCGGTTTTGTCACTGTGCATCGGGTGGTCGTCGCCGATGATGTCGGCAAAGCCATCAACCCGCAGCAGGTTGTGGGGCAAATTGAAGGGGCAATCGTGCAGGCGCATGGCTACACGGTTATGGAAGAATTCAAAATGCGTGATGGGCGGGTGCTCACGCCGCATTTCAGCACCTATCTCATTCCCGGTATTTACGATATTCCCGAACGGGTGGATTCCATTTTGGTGGAAGACCCGCACCCCGAAGGGCCATTCGGCGCGCGGGGGATGGCAGAAATGCCGTATGTCATCTACGCCCCGGCAGTCACTGCCGCCGTGAAAAACGCCACCGGCGTGTGGTTCGATGAATTCCCGCTAACGCCGGAACGTGTGCTGCGCGGGCTGGGCAAACTATAAACGGCTCGCTACTTGGGGGTCACTTTTGACAGAGTCGCCCGTTATGGCTATAATGCGCCCGTAAAATTGAAAGCCCTGGTGGCGGAATTGGCATACGCAGCAGGTTGAGGGCCTGTGCCCGAATGGGCGTGAGAGTTCGAGTCTCTCCCAGGGCATTTTCAGCGTGGAACACCCCAACGAAGTCGTGGGGTGTTTTCGTTTTGGCTGAAAATATTGACGCACTGCAAAAGGTGTGATACTTTTAAATAACTCATCTTACGCGGTCAAAGATTTGGCAAAATAGAAATTATGGTATTGTTGGTGGAAATCCCGAATTTTGGGTTTACCCCCTCCCTCAAATTTGGGGGAGGGGGTCAGGGGGAGGGGGTAAAACCGTTAAAGTGACATATCAAACTTTGTCAAATTTTAAGGCGCGTAAGGTAAGTAAATAAATTAACTTGTTCCCATTCAATGAAAGGAATGAAAAATGACTGCAAATTTATGGCACGATTTGGATGTTGGGCCGGAAACCCCGGAAGTAATTTATGCAATTATCGAAATCCCCAAAGGCTCACGTAATAAATATGAATATGGCAAAAAACTGGGTGTCATCAAACTCGACCGTGTGCTTTTCTCGTCCCTCTATTACCCCGGCGATTATGGGCTCATCCCCCGCACGCTGTACGACGACGGCGACCCGCTGGACGTGCTGGTGATGGTCAATGAAGCAACTTTTTCCGGTTGTGTTATCGAGGCGCGTCCCATCGGGCTGTTTAAGATGCTGGATCGCGACCAACACGATGATAAAGTGCTGGCAGTTCCTGCCCGCGACCCGCTTTTTCAAGATTATAAAGATATCAACGACATCCCTCAGCATTACCTGCGCGAAGTGGCACACTTTTTTGAAGTTTACAAAGATTTGGAAGGGCATCGCACCAAACCCATCGGGTGGGAAGGGGCAGCGGCGGCAAAAGAAGCCATCCTCCGCTCTCGCGAACTGTATTACAAAAACTTTGGTGGCGGGGTACGGCTGTAATCGGTTTCCCCTCTCCGGGAGAAAGTACGTATTTTGCAACCGGCTACCAGACAGTTTTGAAAATAGTACCCGGGTGACACAGATTTTTGCAGATAAATTGTATCTTCTCAAAATGTAGGGGTAACACTTGGGGACGTTCGGTAGAGGGCACGCTGCAGCGTGCCCCTACGATGTTGTACGCTAATTTATTGAAATGACACGATAAATTCTAAATGAATCGTAACTGTACAGCCATTAACTGCGATACGTCATTGCGAGTACAGCGAAACAATCTTCGGTAAACTATAGTGGGAATTGCTTCAACCCTAACGGGTTTCGCAATGGCAGGCTGTACAGTCACTATAAATCAGTGCAAATCAGTTCTATCTGTTCAATCTGTGTTCTATTTTAACCTCTTTTTTCAGCGGAGTCTGGAGATTGCTTCGGTGTTTGTTTTTGCAACTCCAAACCGAGGTTATCGGGGTTTACGTGTTTGTAAACTGCCCGTCCACTTTTATTTTTCCCGAAAATTCGATATAATCCCATCATTAGTTTATCACTGAGGATACTATGTTTATCACCAAAAACATCGAAATGGTGCGCCGCGAACGGTGGGCAAACCCCGACCAAACGTGGGGATTTGTGCCCACGATGGGCGCATTGCACGAAGGCCACCTTTCATTAGTGCGCTGCGCCCGCGCCGAAAACAACCGTGTCGCGGTGAGTATTTATGTGAACCCCACCCAGTTTGCGCCCACTGAAGATTTGGATGCCTATCCCCGTCAATTGGAACGCGATATCGAATTGTTGCGCGCCGAAGGCGTGGATCTGGTTTTCACCCCATCCGATGCAGAAATGTACCCCCCGGATTTCCAAACCTACGTTTCGGTGGAAAAAATAACGCGTGTGCTGGAAGGCGCATCGCGCCCCACCCATTTTCGCGGTGTGACGACGATTGTCGCCAAATTGTTCAACATTGTGCAGCCCACCCACGCCTATTTTGGGCAAAAAGATGCCCAGCAAGCGGTGGTCATCCGCCAAATGGTGCGCGACTTGAATTTCAACGTGGATGTGGTAATCTGCCCCATCGTCCGCGAGCCGGACGGGCTGGCGATGAGTTCTCGGAACCAATATCTGCACGGCGACACCCGCACGGCGGCAACTGTGCTCTACCGCGCGCTGACGGCGGCACAGGCGGCATTCAACCGCGGCGAACGAAACGCCGATACCCTGCGCGCGCTGATGCGCGATATCATCGCCGCCGAAAAACCGGCGCGGCTCGATTATGTCAGCATCGCCGACCCATTGACGCTGCAAGAATTGGACACCATCTCCGGTTCGGCGCTCTGCTCGCTGGCGGTATTTTTGGGCAAAACCCGTTTAATCGATAACATAATTTTGGAGGAACCTGAATGAGTTACCAACTTTCCCCGTGGGATTTGAGCGACCTGCTCCCCGACACCGAAGAATCGACCGTTGCCGCCGCTACCGAGCGCTTGCAAGCCGCCGTGGAGGCAGTAGAAGCCACCCGAGACTCGCTGTCGGCAGAGATGGATACCGCAGTCTTCAAAGATGTGCTCGCAAAATTCGAGACAGTCACCCGCGAAGCATATCGTTTGAGCGCGTATGCCGACCTGTGGTTCACCGCTGATACCCAATCACAAGATGCACTCAGCTTCAAAAGCCAGATAGACCAATTGATGCTCGATGTGCAGAACCGCACCCTCTTTCTGTCTCTGTGGTGGAAATAGCTGGACGATGCCGCCGCCGACCGGCTCATCACTGCGGCGGGCGATTTGACCTACTACCTGCAAAAACTGCGAAACTTCAAACCGTACACTCTTTCAGAACCGGAAGAGCAGATTATCAACCTGAAAGACGTGAACGGCATCAGTGCGGTGGTCACACTGTATGATATGATTACCAACAAATTTCAATTCACCCTGACGATTGACGGCGAGAAAAGAAATTGACCCGCGAAGAATTGTCGGTGTATGTGCGCAGCGATGACCCGGATTTGCGCAAAGCCGCTTACGATGAATTGTATCGCGTTTACGGCGATGAAGGCACACTGCTGGCGCAAATTTACAACTACCGTGTCCGCGACTGGGCAAACGAGCAATTGCAATTGCGGCACTTTGATTCCCCCATCGCAGTACGAAATCTCATCAATGACCTGCCCAACACGGTGGTGGACACGCTGCTCGATGTGGTGGCAGAACAAGCGCCGGTGTTTCATCGTTACTTTAAATTGAAAGCCAAATGGCTGGGGATGGAAAAACTGCGGCGATATGATATTTACGCCCCGCTCAGTAAATCCGGCAAAAAAATCGATTACGATACGGCAGTCAATATGGTGCTCGACACCTTTGACGGATTCTCGCCGGAAGTGGGACAGCAGGCACGCCGAGTGTTCGCCGACCGGCACATCGATTCGGAGGTGCGGCAGGGCAAGCGTGGCGGCGCATTTTGTGCCAGCATCCTGCCGGAGCAATCGCCATATGTGCTGATAAACTACACCGGCGAAGTCCGCGACGTGGCAACACTGGCGCACGAAATGGGGCACGCCATTCACGCAATGATGGCGCAAGAGCATTCGGTGCTCACGTTCCATTCTGCCCTGCCGATGGCAGAAACCGCATCCGTTTTCTCGGAAATGCTGCTCACCGATCGGCTGTTGTCGGAAGAAAAAGACCCCGCCGTGCGCCGCGATTTGCTGGCGGCGGCACTCGATGATGCGTATGCCACCGTGTTGCGGCAAGCGTATTTTGTGCTATTCGAGCGGGACGCGCACAAACTGCTCACCGAGGGCAAAACCGTCGCCGATTTGAACAAAGTTTATCTGGAAAACCTGCACCGGCAATTCGGCGATGTGGTGGACATCAGCGACAATTTCAAATGGGAATGGATTTCTATCCCGCACATTTACCACGTTCCATTTTACTGTTACGCATACAGTTTCGGGCAGTTGATGGTGCTGGCACTCTATCGCCGCTATAAAGAGGTTGGTGCGGCTTTTGTGCCGCAATACCTGCGTATTTTGTCGTATGGCGGCTCTGCCAGCCCGACGCACATTCTCACCGAAGCGGGTATTGACGTGAGCGACCCCGACTTCTGGCGTGGTGGCTTCCGCGTGCTGGAAGAAATGATTGATGAGCTGGAATCACTGGAAAAATAAGATTTTACAAATGCAAAAGCACGCGGATGCATTCCCCTGCGTGCTTTTGCAAAAGTTTAAATTGACCATTTGCGGTAGTTGCGGGTATAATGGGCACTGATTTTTATCGAAGGATTCATCTATGCAACCCATCCCCCAAAAAATTGCCGCCGAACTCAACCTGCGCCCGGCACAGGTTGAACAGACCATTGCCCTGTTTGATGATGACAACACCCTGCCATTTGTCGCCCGTTACCGCAAAGAAGTGACCGGCGGGCTGGACGAAGAACAGTTGCGGCAGATAAAAGACCGCCTGACAGCCCTGCGCAAACTGGCGGAACGCCGCGAAACCATCCTGAAAACCATTGCCGAGCAGGGTAAACTGACCCCCGAACTGCAATCGAAAATTGAAGCCGCCGAGACGATGCAGGCACTGGAAGACCTATACCTGCCATACCGCCCCAAACGCCGCACCCGAGCCACCATCGCCCGCGAACGCGGATTGGAACCGTTGGCACGGGCAATCCTCTCGCGGCAAGATGAACGCAGTGTCGATGTTTCTGCCCTCGCCGCCGAGTTTCTGTCGGAAGATGTACCCGACCCCGAAACCGCCCTCGCCGGCGCACGGGATATCATCGCCGAAACAGTGGCAGAGGATGCCGACACCCGTGCCGCTATCCGCGAATATACCGGCACAACCGCATACCTGCGGGTATCTGCCACCAAAAATGCCGCCGAAAAAGACCCCCGCAAAGTGTACGAAATGTATTACGATTACCGTGAACCCCTGTATCTCATTCCCCCGCACCGATTGCTTGCCATCAACCGCGGCGAGCGCGACGGTGTGCTGTCGGTCAAACTAGAAGTGGAAAGCGATACGGTTATCGGCAAAATAGAAAGCCGGTTCATCACCCACAAAAACGGGGCTTTTGTCCGTCAGTTGGAAACTGCCATCGCCGATGCGTACAAACGTTTGCTGGCGCCATCCATCGAGCGGGAAGTCCGCCAGCTTCAGTCCACCGAAGCCGACACACACGCCATCCAAAATTTCAGCGTCAACCTGAAAAACCTGCTGATGCAGCCACCGGTCAAAGGGAAAGTGATACTGGGCATCGACCCCGGCTATCGCACCGGTTGTAAAGTGGCTGCGGTAGATGCCACCGGCAAATTTCTGGCAGGGGCAACGATTTATCCGCATCCGCCGAAAAAACAATGGGTGGCGGCAAAAGAAATTCTGAAAAAGATGATGGCGCAAACCGGCGCCGAGGTATTGGCAATTGGCAACGGCACAGCCAGCCGAGAGACCGAGCAACTTGCCGCCGAAGTCATCAAAGAAACGAGACACGGGGCGTATGTGATGGTCAGCGAAGCGGGGGCATCGGTCTATTCCGCTTCGCCACTGGCTCGCCGAGAGTTTCCCGATTTGGATGTGAGTATGCGCGGCGCGGTGTCTATTGCCCGCCGGTTGCAAGACCCGCTGGCAGAACTGGTGAAAATCGACCCGAAAGCCATTGGTGTGGGGCTGTATCAGCACGATGTGAACCAGAAACAACTGGGCGAAGCGTTGGACGCGGTGGTAGAAAGTGTGGTCAATACGGTGGGCGTGGATGTGAATACCGCCAGCGCATCGCTGCTCAGTTATGTTTCGGGGGTGAGTAAACGGGTGGCAAACGCCATCGTTGCCCATCGCGAAAAACACGGTGCATTCAAAAAACGGAGCGAACTGAAAAAGGTCAAAGGTCTGGGCGAAAAAACATACCAGCAGGCCATCGGCTTCTTAAAAATTCCACAGGGTGATGACCCGCTGGACAATACCTTCATCCACCCCGAATCGTATCCGGTGGTGGAACGAATTTTTTCCCATTTAGGGGCGACCGGCGACGAGCCGGACTTGCCCGCCCGCATCAACCAATTGCGCCGCTTGCCCGCCCGCGATATGGCGGCATTGGCGAAAAAACTCGATGTGGGCGAATTGACCCTGCGCGACATTTTGGAATCGCTGGCAAAACCCGGACGAGACCCGCGCGACGACCTGCCCGCGCCGTTGCTGCGCGCCGACGTGCTTTCGATGGCAGATTTACAGCCCGGAATGGTGCTGAAAGGCACGGTGCGCAACGTGGTTGACTTCGGCGCATTTGTGGACATCGGCGTTAAACAAGACGGGCTGGTACACATTTCGCAAATGGCAGACCGCTATATTGAAAACCCGCATCAAGTGGTCAGCGTGGGCGATGTGGTGCAAGTGCGCGTTTTGAATGTAGATACAGACCGTGGTAGAATTGGGCTTTCGATGAAAGACCTGCCCTGAAAGAAAACTTGTTGCAAAGGAAATTTAGCGACCGATGCCCGGCAGAACTGATAAATTGAAATCATATGGACGTCCCAAAGATGTGGACATCCACGATTTTTCAGAAGACCGCAGCCCGGAGATTTTGATATTGGGATTTGCCGCCATTATCGTCATTGGCGCACTGTTGCTGATGCTGCCCATTGCCACCGAAAACCGCGTGCCGCTCGATTGGCGAGAGGCGTTATTTACATCTACCTCTGCGGTAACGGTAACCGGTTTGATTGTGGTCAGCACGGTTGAGCGGCTTAGCACTTTTGGCGAAATGGTGGTGCTGGGGCTCATTCAGGTTGGGGGGCTGGGGTTCGTCATTCTGTCGGTGCTGTTTTTGCGGCTTATCGGGCGGCGTGTGTGGTTGCGCAACCGGACAATTTTGCGGCAGACGATGGGGGTTCACAAATCGAACGGCATTTTGGATTTGGCGGTGTCAGTGCTGGTGGTGGTGCTCGGCATCGAGGCAATCGGCGCTATCATCCTGTTTTTCACTTGGTGGGATGATATGGGCGCGGCGCAGGCGGCATATTACGCGATGTTCCACTCGGTATCGGCGTTTTGCAATGCCGGATTCGACCTGTTTCACGGCACAGAAGACCCGAATCTGCTGGTAACTCGCGCCGACCCCATCGCCAGTTTGACGATGGCGGCACTCATCACCATCGGTACAATGGGCATTACCGCTGTTTTCGATTTGTTGGCATTTCCCAGAACGAAACGATTATCGCTGCATACCAAATTTATTCTGCCACTGATGATAGCGATGACTGTCATCGGCACAATAGTGCTGGTAGCCGATGAAATCTTTTTCAGCGATTTTTTGGCGACGCTGCCCCCCGGCGAAGGCGTGCTGGCGGCATTTTTTACAGTTGTGTCCAGCCGCACGGCGGGTATTACCCTGTTGCCCATTGACCAATTGGGGCAAGCTAGCCAGTTGATATTGATGGTGTTTATGTTCATCGGTGGTGCGCCGGCTTCGATGGGCGGCGGTATCGGCTTGACAACAGTTGCCGTGGTGCTGGTGACGCTGTGGAACAACGTGCAAGGGCATCCTGACGTGCGCATTATGGGACGCACACTGCCGCTGGAGACTATCCAAAAAGCCACCGCCATTTTGACGGTATCGGCAGGGTTGGTGTTGACGGTAACGCTGGCAATTTTAATATTCGATGGCGGGCAGATCGTTCCGGTTGCATTCGAGGTTATCAGTGCGTTTTCAAACACCGGCTATTCTTTGGGCATCACTTCCCATCTGAACCAAATCAGCCGCGGGTTGATAATTTTCACGATGTTTTGGGGGCGATTGGGCCCGCTAACATTGGTGGTGGTATTGGCGCAGCGCACAAAACGCACGCAAGTTTATTATCCGGAAGAAAAAATAATTATTGGGTAAAAAATTATGGCAGAAAACACACAGAGTTTCTCGCGATTTTTTGGAGAGAGCAAACGCCGCACCGGGCAAAAACAAAAGCATAACGAATTTATTGTGATTGGCTTGGGGCGTTTCGGGTCGAGTTTGGCAGAAGTGTTGCACGAGCGGGGACACAGCGTGTTGGCCATCGATGCCGATGCGACACTGGTTCAGCGGCTATCGCACACTTTGCCGCACGTGGTGCAGATGGACGCCACCAACCGCGACGCATATATCGAATTGGGCGCGGGGAACTTCGACACCGGTGTGGTGTGTATCGGTACGGATTTTGAGAGCAACCTGCTGGCAACGGTTATTTTGCGGCAATTGGGCGTGCGACGGGTCATTTGCAAGGCACGCACGCGAACTCAGCGAGAAATTTTGCTGAAAGTCGGTGCCGATGAGGTTATCTTGCCCGAACACGAAGCCGGTGTTCGGTTGGGGCGCACATTGTCTTCAACCGGATTTTTGGATTATATGGAAATTAGCGAAGCTATCAGTATAGTCGAGTTACCGGCACCGAAAAACGTTGTTGGCCATACCCTGGTTGAATCACAACTGCGTCAGAAATATGGCGTGGTGGTGGTCGCCATTCGGCGGGGCGATAGTGTTATCTCTTTGCCGATGGCAGATGAGCTCATTCGACGCGGCGACATTCTGGTTATTCTCGGCGAGCCCAATGCGTGTGATGCAATGGTAGAAAAAGAAGGGGGAATACAAGAAGAAGCATAAAGGTGCAAATCGCTTTTTCTCTGTTTCACCCCTGAACAACCAAACGCCAGCACATTCTATTAGGCCTCAGTAAATTTAGAGTACTTTTGTAAGAAGTCTATTCTCTGCGGCGCGGATGGCGGCGTTTTCCTGATGGCGCTTCTTTCTTCTGCGCGGACGGTGCTTCGCTGGGAGTATAATCGTCGGCGGCGGGTGGGATGAACCCGATGGAAATCTTGCCGCTGCGTGCCAGCAAAATTATCAACCCCGCCAAAGCAAACCCAATCGAAATCAGCATTGATGTGCTGACGGATGTATTCAAAAAACGGGGCTGGTCCGGGCGGAAAAACTCAACCCACGTGCGCCCGATACCGGATGCCAGCAGCCAAAAGGACATCAGATACCCCGGTTTGAGGCGTTTTCCAAGACGGATGATGAGATAGACCATTATCCCCCAGCACACCAAATTCCAAATCATTTCATATGCAAAAGTTGGGTGGAAGCGGGTTGTGGCCACCGGAAAGGCGGTCAAATCTGTCCAGGGCGGAATGCGGTGGGCGGCATCGATGGGGATGCCCCAAGGCAAGGTTGTCGGCTGGCCATACAGTTCCTGATTGATGAAATTGCCCCACCGGCCGATGGCTTGTCCCAACAGCATAGCAGGCCCGGCTGCATCGGCGAGCAGCCAAAAGTCGATTTTATATTTTTTTGAATACCACCAACCGACCAGCGCGGCAACAACTACCCCACCGAGGATATTCAACCCGCCGTGCCATATCTGTGGAATTTCTGCCGGGTTTTGCAGGTAACGGGTGTTTCCGCCGATGATGTCATTTAACACGTACCAAATTCGTGCGCCCAAAATACCGCTGACAAGCAGCCATATCAGCGAGTCCCAAACGATATCGGGGTTGAACCCGCGCCGCTTGACGTACCATGCGGCGTAAAATGATGCTGCCACTGCGCCGGTGACAATCAGTAGCCCGTACCAGCGAATGGGAATTTGTAAGTTTCCGAGATGGAAGGTGTAAAGAATTGGGTTAATCATAGGTGCCTCATTCAATGTATCCCAGCCCGCGGAGCTGGTTCATTAGATTTTCGTCTTCTTCCAAGTTGAGTGAGTGATGGGTTTGCCAGGTATCGGGGCGGCGGGCAAACGCCTGTGTCATAAACGCATCCAGTTTTCCGGCAAGTTTTTTGGTGACCGGCGTACGTTCTGTTGCCAAATCGTGCAATTCGTGCGGGTCTTTCGCCAAGTCGAACAGTTCGTCTTGCACGCCGTCGATGCGCACTAGTTTTTCGGTTTTCTGCACCACTGCCCGCCGATTTAACCGGCAGTAGAAGGATTCAATCAGTTGCGGGGTGTGTGTTTCCATCATCGACAGGAATGTGTTCGGCGCATAGGCTTCGACAAAAACCAGTTCGTTTTCGGGGTCGTTGCTTTGCACGGTGCGTAGTAAATTAAGCTGTTTGACATCGGTTGCCGGTTGCGTTTCTGTCTCGTGGATTTGAATACCGGCGTAATCGAGCATGGTGTGGAAAATGCGGCGGGTCGAAACGGCTTCGGCAACGCGCTTTCCGGCAGCGACTTCTCCGGGGAATTTGACCATCAACGGCACATGTACCAATTCTTGGTATGCAACGAACGAATGTCCCATAAAACTGTGTTCGCCCAACCCTTCGCCATGGTCACCGGCGATGATGGTGAGTGTGTTTTCAGCCACGTCTTCGCGGGTCAAAAATTCCAGCACCGGCGCCAGCAGATGGTCTTGATAGGCAACTTCTGCATCATACAAATCGTTCAGCATCGCAGCTTCCATCTTTTTCCAGCGTTCTTCTAGCGGTAGCAGCCAACGGAACGCCTGCGAATTGTATTTTCGCATAAAATCGCGAACTTCCCGGTCTTCTTTAAAATAGGGTGCATATTTGTCCACGAAAGTATCGGGGGGTGAATATGGCAAATGCGGTTCCATCAAATTGACAAAGGTGAAATGCTGCTGGTCTCGATGATGGCGGTGCATTTCTTGCAGATAATTGAAGGTATCTTGCAAGCTGCGTGCCGTATTGCCTTTGAAATTAGCCAGTTTTGACCACAACGGCACAAAAAGCGGGTTCAACGACAGTTGGAAGAGAAAATCGGAGTGTGCAAAAGCGTTTTGGATGGGATACGACAATTTTCGCAATTGCTGGGTGTACCATTCCCACACAGCGTTTATCGGTTTTGGCAGCACAGAAGATGATTTTGGCACCGATGGCACTGCGCCCCCATAATTGTAAAAGGTGTTGAACCCTTGCCGTAATCCGTTGTCTAATATGCCGACCAGCGGGTTATTGCAAAAGCCGATTGTTTTGTAGCCGTGTTCGCTTAAATGGGTGGCAGCAGTTTTTATGCGGCTGTCCAGCCGGTGATGCGCTTGCAGGGTTTGGTGAGTGGTTGGATATTCACCGGTAAACATTGCCGCGTGTGAAGGAATTGTCTACTGTGCAGTAGAAATGCCATTTTCGAACACGGTTGCGTGTCTGCCAAAATCATCAATGTTTGGCGTTGTATCGCGTTGATAGCCATAGCTGGAAATGCGGTCGAACCGATGAGTATCGAGTACAATAAACACGATATTCGGTGTTTTGGCATCCATAATCTTCACACCCCTGTTTTCAGAGAGATATTTCGTGTCGCTTTCGGCACGGCATAAAGTTTAGCACAGAATCCCGTCAGTGACAATTTATAAAATTGGCAAACAACCAATTCATCATTACAATTTATAGCATACAAAAAATAAAATAAAATTCCATTAGGAGGAAGTTATGTCATCCACACCCAAAATACTCATCGCCGACAAAATTGCGCAAGTTGGGATTGATTTGCTGGCTGATAAATTTGAAGTGCTGGTTAAAACCGGAATGAATGAAGACGAATTGTGCGCAACCATTGGCGATTTTGATGCCATTGTGGTGCGCAGTGCCACCAAAGTTACAGCCAAAGTGATGGATGCCGCACCAAAACTGCGAGTGATTGCCAGAGCGGGTGCAGGGTTGGATAATGTTGATACCGCTACCGCCAAAGAACGTGGCATCGAGGTGGTAAACGCCCCCGATGCCAATACCCGCGCCGTTGCCGAACATACAATGGGGTTGATTTTAGCGTTGGCTCGCCATCTGCCCGAAGCAGATTACAGCCTGAAACACGGCCAGTGGAAAAAATCGGCACTGCTGGGCACGGGGCTATACGGCAAAACGCTCGGCATCATCGGGTTTGGGCATATCGGGCGCGAAGTTGCCATCCGCGCGCTGGCGTTTGGTATGCGAGTGCTGGTGAACCAGCGTCGCCGCACCCCGGAGCTCGATTTGGAGGGCGATGTTCAGCCCGTAGATTTGATTGATTTGCTGAAACGCTCCGATATCATTTCCGTTCACGTGCCCCTCCGGCCGGAAACGGTGGGATTGATTGGGGAAAAAGAACTGGCGGTGGTTAAAAAAGGCGCGTATCTCATCAACACAGCTCGCGGTTCGATTGTGGATGAAGACGCATTGCTCAAAGCGCTCGATTCCGGGCGGCTGGCAGGGGCGGCACTCGATGTCTTCACCGAAGAACCGGCGGTGGGCAGTGCCGTGGTTCAGCATCCGCGAGTGATTGCCACCCCGCACATTGCCGCCAGCACCGCCGATGCACAGCAAGCAGCCGCCATCACCGTTGCCGAAAAAATCATCTCTATTTTGAATGCACCCGCCGACAATCCGCTTTCGTTGAGGGTTTTGCCGGTGGATAACGTTTTCCCGCACGAAGAAATCGATCCGGCACGGGTTGAGCGTTTGGTGAAGCGGTTCACCGCCGAAAAAATCCTCAAAAATCCCCCCATCGTCTCGGAATGGTAATGGAAATTTGTGGTTATGGATGGCGCAACGCGCGTGAGTGCGTTCAAACAAATGGGATTTAAATATCTGGTGGCGCAGGTCGTTCCGCTGGAAAGTGGACAAATCGAAGCCCAAACGTGGAATCACGTCATTCAAAAGATGAGCGCGGAAGATTTTCTGGCATTTACAGAAGCGTGTACCGATGTAGCCTACACTGAAGTTGACCCCAACTATGTCGCCGATGGTATGCTGGAAATGGGAGGGGTGTGTTATGTGGTTACGCCCGATTTGCGTACTTTTATCATACAACCGGTGTCGGGCGACAGCCGTTTAAATGCACTGAACAACTATGTTGCCAAATACATCACGGCGGCAAGTGTGGCGCGAACGCGCAGCAATCAATTCCACGAAGTTCGCATTGAATACCCGCAGATGAGTGCACTGGTCGTCTTTCCGACATTCTCGGTCGAGCAGATTTTACAAATTTCCAGCATGGGAAAAACTGTCCCCGCCGGTATCACCCGGATGGTCGTTTCGGGGCGAGTGTTGCGCTTAAACCTCGATTTGGAGCGGTTGAAAGCCGACGAATCGCATCGGGCAAAGTCAACTTGGTTGAATGAAACTGTTTACCAGTTGATTGGCGACCATAGAATTCGCTATTATGAAGAGCCGGTTTACCTGCTGGATGAATAGACCGAAGGACGCAAATGATACCCATACAATTAACACTGCACAACTTTATGGCATACCAAATGCCGCAGACACTCGATTTCTCCGAATGGCACGTGGCGTGTTTAACCGGCGAAAACGGCGCGGGAAAAAGCTCGCTGTTGGATGCCATCACTTGGGCGCTGTGGGGTAAAGCCCGCACCCGAATGGACGATAACCTCATTCATTTGGGTGAAAGTGAAATGTCGGTGGAATTTACGTTTGCATTGGGTGACGCGACCTACCGTGTATTACGCCGCCGAAAAGCGGGCAAACGCGGCAAAACCGAATTGCATCTGCACGGCTTCGCCCCCGATGCAGGCGATTGGCGTACCTTGACCGACGGCGGCGTGCGCGGCACACAGGCAAAAATCAACCACCTGCTTCACCTCGATTACGACACGTTCATCAACTCGGCATTTTTGCTGCAAGGGCACGCCGATGAATTTACGACCAAAACTGCCGCAGAACGCAAACAAATTCTGTCGGATGTGCTGGGTTTGGGCATTTATGATGAATATGAACAACGGGCAGCGGAAAAAGTTCGCCAGTTTGAGCAGGAAGTGGGAATTGTCGAAGGCAGAATTGCGCAGATGCGGCAGGAATTGAGCAACGAAGAAACGTTCCGCCGCCAATGGGAAACCCATCAGCAAGCGGCACACCGGTTGTTGAAAGCGTTACAGCAAGCCGAAAATGAATTGTCAACCATCCGCCAGCAGCAAAAAGAGATGGAATTCAAACACCGGCAATTACTCGATTTGCAATCGCGGCTGAAAGAATCACAGGTGGATATTGATGATCTCACGGCGGGAATTTCCCGTTTGCGACGGCAAATTTCGGGTTTGCAGGATACCATTTCCCGCCGGGATGAAATTGAAACTGGATACAAACAGTGGCAAGCCGCCAAAGCGCGGGTCGAAGATATGAATACGCGGTTGGCAAAAGTTTCGGCATTGAGCCGAGAACAACACCGGTTGGAAAATATCATCCAGCACGCCCGTTCCACTATTGAAACAGAGATAAAAGTGCTGCAATCGCGGAAAACGGAGCTGACTGCGCGCTTGGAATCGGTGGCTGACTTGACAACGCGGCAAGCGGCACTGCGCGAACAAATTTCGGCGTTGGAGAAAGTTGCCGAAACGCTGGAAGTCAATCGGCAAAAATTAACGGCACTGGCGGAAGAAACCGCGCGGCTAAAAACCGAAAACAAGCAGTTGATGCAGGAAATGGATACCATCAAAGCGCTGCTCAGCCAGTTGGAAGAAGCCGGATCGAGTTGCCCGGTATGCACCCAGCCGCTCAATGAAGAACATCGCGCCGCCGTGCGCGCAAAATTCACCGCCGATGGTACCGCGCGCGGCGATAAATTTCGGGCAAACAAAGCACGGTTGTCTGAAATTGCCGGCGAGCAGAAAACACTGCAAACCGAAATTCGACGGGCTGAAGGCGAGTTGCGTCGCCAAAATGCGCTGCACGGTCAACTGGCGAAAATCACTCAGCAGTTGGAGCAAGCACAAAAAGCCTCGGAAACACTGGCGGCAGTGGAAGCGTCGCTGGCAAAATTTGAACGGCAATTGACTGATGCCGATTTCGCTGTGGAAGAAACGGCTGCCCTGGCAAAAATAAATGAGCAAATTTCGGCGCTGGATTATGACCCGCAGATTCACGAAATGGCACGCGCCGAGATGCAATCGCTGGCGGCGTTTGAGACGGAATGGCAAGCTTTGCAGCACGCGCAGGCACAGCTGGTTGATGCCGAAGCACGGCTGGCGAAAGATGAAGCGCGGCAAAAGCGGCTTTTGGCTCAAACCGCCGCCGACCGCGAAACAATGGCGCGGTTGACTGCAGAAACGGCAGCACTGCCGGAAGTTACACAATCGCTGGCAGAAGCCGATGCTACCGTGACCCGCTTGCAGGGATAAGAGCGTCAAGCCCGCGAGGCGATGGCTGCCGCTCGTCAGCAACTCGACCATCTGGCAAATGTAGCGACTGAGGTCGCCAAAAAAGACAACGAGTTGATTGCGTTGAAAGAAACGCAAGTGCTGTACAAAGAATTGCGGGCGGCATTCGGCAAAAAAGGGGTTCAGGCACTGCTCATCGAGCACGCCATTCCGGAGTTGGAAGAAGAGGCAAATCAGTTGTTGTCGCGGATGACCGACGGGCGGGTAAATGTGCAGTTTATTACTCAGCGCACGGCAAGAACCAACGATAACACCATTGAAACGCTGGATATCCGCATTGCCGATGAGTTGGGCACACGCAACTACGAATTATATTCCGGCGGCGAAACGTTTCGGGTTAACTTTGCCATTCGCATTGCGCTGAGTAAAGTGCTGGCGCGGCGTGCGGGTACAAATTTGCAAACGCTGGTGATTGATGAAGGTTTCGGTACGCAAGATGCCCGCGGGCGCGAGCGATTGGTAGAGGCTATCAACAGTATTCAGGATGATTTTGAAAAGATTGTGGTCATCACCCATATCGAGGAATTGCAGAGCGCATTTCCACACCATATTTTGGTGGAAAAAACCGACCGGGGGAGTGTTATTGTCCGCGATTAAAAAACCAGTTCGATGCACGTGTCGGCATGTGTGTCCACCCGAATGTCGGCGTGTATTTGGCGCGCCAATTGCCGAATGAGCGTCATACCCAGCGATGATTTTCTGAGGTCGTTTGCCGCGCCGATGAGCGTGTGGGCGGCTGTCTCTGGCAGCCCGATACCGTTATCGGCAATCAGCAGATGACGTTTGTTTTCCGCATCAACTTGTATATTGATGCGAATGGTTGGGGTGGCTGTTTCTCCATCTTTGAAAGCATATTTCAGAGCGTTGGTGATCAACTCGTTGAGTATCAGCCCGCAGGGGATGGCTTTATCAACATTGAGGGCAATTGGGGCGATGCTCATCTCAAATCGGGGAGAATGGGGCAACGATTGATGCGATTGTTTCAAATGAGAAATGAGCGTGTGGATATATGCACCAAAATCAATGGCGGCAAGATTGCCCGATTGATATAAAGTTTCGTGTACCAGCGCCATCGATTGCACCCGCCCATAACTGTTTTGCAATGCTTCCAATGCGATGGGATTGTCGGTTTTCTGCGATTGCAGGTACAGCAGGCTTGCAATAATTTGCAGATTGTTTTTCACCCGATGGTGAATTTCTTTCAGCAAAATGATTTTTTCTTCCAAAGATGCTTTCAACTCTGTTTCGGCTTGCCAACGCTCGGTGATATCGTGTGCCACCCCGAAAATCCGTTCGGGGTGCTCGGTGTTGCCGGCAACAAGTTCCCACTCTTGATGGAGCATCCGCGTTTCGCCGTTGGGCAAAATAACCCGGTGGTTAAAACTTCCGCGTTTTCCTTTGGCGTGATACACCTTCCAAAACTCTGATTGTATCATCTCGACATCATCGGGGTGAACAAATTTCAAGAAGTTTTCGATGGTTGCGCCAAAATCATCCGGCGCCAGATGGAAGATTTCTTGTGTATTTTTTGACCAGCTGAGAAGACCTTCTTGAATGTCCCATTCCCAATGCCCCAATTTGGCGATGTGCTGGGCTTTGGCTAGTTTCGCTTCGCTGGCGCGCCGCTCGGCAACTTCTTTTTCCAGTTGGGCAGTTCGTTCGGCGACCAGTGTTTCCAAATGAGCCTGATATGCTTTCAACTCTTGTGCGTTGGCTTCGGCGCGAATGAGTGCGTTCTCAAATTGGTGGGTCAAAAAATGAAGCAACGCGCCCACTCCGGTAAAAAGCAGGGAGACCACGATGATATTCGCCACAACGCTTACTTGCAGCGGGCGGCCATATTGCAGCAAGCCGGCGGTTTCTCCCCAGATGATAACCAGCAATGCGATAATGGAGAGTGCGCTGGTAATCCACAGGACTTTTGGCGGCGTGACCATTGCCGCAAATAGAAGTGCGGCAACAAAAAAGAGTGCTCCCGGCACAGAAAAACCATACGCAAAAGAAATGTATACACCCACCAAATAAGTATAGCCAATTAAAAGGTAGCGAACGTAGTGCCATTTTCCGCGATTGATGAGCCGCCAACTGATGAACAGTAAAATTACTGCGAGTGTGCTGGCAATGGGAACGTTTATGGGAATGAGGTGGGTGGTTTGATAAACTATCACGGAGATGAGTGCTGTTGGCGAGTCGAGAATCGTGGCAAAATAAAATACCACGCGGGTGATGTACTCTTTTCGAGCCTCATCCGGTTCGGTTGACCGGGGTGTAGTGTAAAAGTTCCAGTGCCGCAGGATGATTTTTGAAATTTCAGAAAATGCTGCCATCAAATTTCCTCAAAAGGTTACGGTGAATGCGGTGTGAGGTTCAGTGGTCACGGTGAATGAACCGTGGAGTTGCCCGGTAAGTTTTTGTATCAGCGTTAAGCCTAAACTACCCTTTGCCAGGCCTGCCACGCCGTTCAACACCAAATTGTCTTTTTGTTTGGCTGAAAGTCCGACACCGGTGTCGAACACGGTGAGAATGCGGTGTGTGTCTGTTTGGTGGTAAACCACGTGAATTTCGCCGGGCTGATTGTCGGGAAATGCGTGTTTCATCGCGTTAGAAACCAGTTCGGTAATGATAAGCCCTATGGGAATGACGGTGTCTAAATTGAATTGCACGGGTTCGATGTCAGCAAAAAAACGGATGCGGGCATCGCTGCGGTATGATTGGCGCAACTGTTGCAATAAATGCGCGATATATTGCTCCAAATCGATGTGCCCTAAATCGGTATTTTGGTAAAGATGCTGGTGGATGAGCGCCATTGATTGCACACGGTCGTAGCTGTTTTGCAGCGCTTCCAGCGCATCGGGTTGGTTGGTGTAACGAGTTTGCAGATAAAGCAGACTGGCAATTGTTTGCAAGTTATTTTTTACGCGGTGATGTATTTCGCGTAACAATATCTCCTTCTCTTGCAAAGATGCTTGCAGTTTCGTCTCAACTGTTTTGCGCTGTTCAATTTCGGTGGTGAGACGCTGATTGGTTTCTTCGAGTAATTTTGATTGCCGGTGTTCTTTTGTGAATGATTGCTGGTATTCGTCGACAAAAAAGTAGGCTAAAATCACCAGCAATATCAGATTGAAAAGTATTGAGATACTGCTGGCACCAAAAACCTCGTCATAGCGGACATCGGGGGGAATAAAACCCGCCATCCGTAACCAACTGATTCCTATAATAGTTATACCAATAATGGCGGTAACCAGCCACGGCATAAATCCGCGTGCCAAAATTGCGGTAACAAAAATTGCTTGCGCATACAGTAACCCACTAACCATACCCATAGTGTATTTTTCGCCGATAAAAGTAGCGACGGCATACGGTAAAATAATGACGACAAATCGGGCGGTGCGCCAATGATTGTGGGTGGTTAAAAGCCAAGCGCCACTTAAAGAAAAACTGACAAGTGCCAATGTTATGGGCAATACTGCCGGGAAAAGACCGATGTATGCGCCAATGAAGAAAGCTACTGTGGCAGGATACGTTGACAGTTGTCCCAGCAGTAGTATAACCCGTAAGATGTATTCGCGTTGAGCATCAATGGGTGAAGTCGACAGTGGGGTGATTAACTTTTGCCACCATCGTTGACAGATTTTTAGTGCTGTAAGGGCGCGAAAGTTAAATGGTAAATTTTTTCTGGCAGTCATCGCACATCCCGTGAGATACTACGGCATCGGTGTGAGTGGTAATGTACATATCAAGCCGTACCCAATGCCCGTCTTCGTCTTTGATTTTTTGTCCGCACCAGGCACACACCGGCAAAATCCCTTTTAATCGTTTTATATCGGTTACGTCACGTGCGACGATGGCAACAGCCGTCATTTCGTTCACGCCGTTGCGCAGCGGATACATATGTGTGTTTAACCAAAGTTCTTCGCCGTGCCAGGTGAATGGGCTTTCTTGCGAAATTGATTCTCCCGTTTGCAGCACGGTTTGGATGTGCTCGAGCCACATCTGGGCGTTTTCTTCCGGCAAAAAAGCCGATACTGCTTTTCCGATGACCGCATCCGGGTCGACGCCATATTGTGGCGCCGCGTGAAAATAGGTGATGATACCGTCGGTATTGGCGACAATCACCAAATCGTTGCCGCTTTCGATAACCAGGCGCAGGCGTTCTTCGCTTTCGCGGAGTTTGCGTTCCATTTTGTGTTTATACAGTGCCATTTGGATGGCGATATCCAGTTCTTTTTCTTGAAAAGGTTTTACCAGATAGCCATATGGTGTTTGAGTTTTGGCGCGTTCCAGCGTAACATCATCTGTGTGCGCGGTGAGAAAAATAATGGGAATATCGAACCGTTTTTGAATTTCGTCTGCGGCAGAGATGCCATCCATCTCTCCC
>Ga0114931_10000870_pt1 | contig 37864 bp, 56 predicted proteins | sample 2SBtaG_FD_89579 | JGI IMG/M metagenome (GOLD analysis project Ga0114931, IMG submission 89579) | Deep subsurface microbial communities from Kolumbo volcano to uncover new lineages of life (NeLLi) - 2SBTROV14_V59a metaG | ecosystem: Environmental > Aquatic > Marine > Volcanic | place: Kolumbo... | reverse complement strand
CGTAGATACAACAGTGCAAACTGACCTGACTATTTATGAAAACGGTAATATTAGTATGGGTAATGGCAATATGGGTATTGGGACAGCAACATTTGGAACAGGTGCTGCCAGTGTTATTGGTATTGCGAACGGCACGGCACCATCTTCAAGTCCGGCAAATATGGTTCAGCTTTATGCGGAAGATGTATCATCTAGTTCGGAATTAAGAGTTCGAGATGAAATAGGAAATGTTACTACTTTATCGCCACATGCTAAAGATGCGCCTGATTGGATGTATGATAGAGGCAAGGGGCTTGATGAAATGCATAGAGTTGCCAATGGTTATAAAGGTGAAATCATATTTATAAATGAGACCAGGAAAGATAATTTAATACAATTAATGCTTGAAGGAAAACCATTACCTATTGGAAATGATATAAAATTTCGGTTTGTAGAAACTTATGAAGATTATAATTTACGTACAGGAAGCAATTTAAAAATAGAAGATTGGAACGTTAATCAATCAGATGCTGTGACTAAAAGACAAGAAGAGATTGATTCTGCTATTGCGAAAATCAATAAATTAGATGCAGAGATAGCAGTTGAAGTAGATGAAGATATTATAAAAGAAAAAACAAGACAGAGAAATAGTATAAAAGTTCCCAAAGTTTATACTCCTAAAGTAAAACCTGTCTGGATTAAAAAAAAATAAGGATAAATTATGGCATTTAATATACCCGGAACAGATATTGTTTTTGGAAAGTCAAAAATATTGGATAATACCTTAGAATTTGGCGGTGAGGTTGCTAACTTTTTTAATCCATTTAAAATTCTGGGTAATATATTTAATTCAATATTTCATTCAGGAGGAAGTCGATGGGATAGAGATAGTGCAGATACAAGAAATTTATTAGATAAAACTAGAAAACTTACAAGAGAATTAGACCAGTTTACTAATGCGGCACAAAGTACTTCATTAGGTGGTACATATCTTAATTTAGTAAATAAAGATTTGAATGAGTATCATACTACTTCAGGTCATGTTTTTACTTTAAGACAGATATTTGATGGAACAGCAGCAGGTATGATAAATGACATTCCTGGAGTTGGTAATTCCGAAGCTCGTGCATGGTGGAATGCTCAATTACCGGGTGCAGTTAATGTAGCAGTAGGTTTAACCGATAAGCTCGATTCATTTACTTATGATGTTTCCAAGTTTGAATTTGGTATTAGGTATCCGGATGTTACTCTTCCTTTTGAAAAAGTTGGAAATATTTTAGAAAGTGGTATAAATAGTGATAATGGTCAAGTATTGTTAGATGGAGGGTTTACTGGTAATCAGATAGCGGATATTAATAAGGGTACTATAAATATAGGTGGAACTGATTATCTTACAACTGAAGATCAGGCAGCGGCAGATGCGGCCAAAAAGGCAGCAGATGATGCAGCCGCTCGTAAAGCAGCAGAAGATGCCGCTCGTAAAGCAGCAGAAGATGCGGCAGCTAAAAAAGCTGCAGAAGACGCCGCTCGTAAGGCTGCAGAAGACGCCGCTCGTAAGGCTGCAGAAGACGCAGCTCGCAAGGCTGCGGATGACGCAGCAGTTTTAAAAAAGAAACAGGAACAAGAACAGTTTATTAAAGATAATCACTTATCTTCTGATTTCTTTGATCTTACACCGGAACAACAACAGCAGGATTTATTTATAGCTCAATCTCAGCAATTCTTAGATGTAGAAGCGGCCAAGGCAGATTTATTAACACAAAAACAATTATTTGATTCTATAAATGCAGATGCGAATTCTACTCAAGAACAGAAAGACAATCAGACTGCTGCTCTTAATACTTCTCTTGCCGGATTGATACAGGCCGGTATTTTAATAGGAGCGCCTATAGGACAGATATTAACCAGTGAGGATGTGACAAGTGCGGTAAAGGGACAAACTGAGGATGTCGGTGTAAATTTTAGAAATCAAACACCGGATTTAAAGATAAGTCCTACATTGGCTCCAAGTTTTAGTAATACCGCTGGACTATTAGGTGGCGGTGGTGGATTTACAACGAAACCATCTACTATATCAGGTTTCTCTCCTGCTCCTATTGCTGATTTAGGAAAAACAACATTTAACCAATTTGAAGATACCTTTAAGCCTACAATCGCATCACAGGGATTCCCAAAACCAAGATCAATTTTACAAAGGAGTTCATAATTATGGCAAATATATTTCTAGGGACAGCAGTTGAACCTTCTGCGTTTGAGATTTCACTTCAAGGATTATTTCTTGAAGGTCTACAGAAAAGAATTGCGGAAACAGGAAATCTTTCAGAGTCTGTTCTACATACACTAGGATTTAAAACTAATCAAACAGATGGTTCTTTGATACCATTAACAGAACAGGAAAAATTCGATTCTTTAGACCCAATACAACAAGGTATATTTAATACTTTCAAATCGCAATTGAATGAAATAGATAAGGCTTTTTCCGGTCAGAAAACAGAATTTCAGAAACAACGGAGTAAACAGAGATTTGATATTATAAAAGAAACTCTTGCCAGAAGAGGTCAGCCGGTCGCAGGTACTAACTTAGATACAGGGGTAGGTTTTAGCACGCCAGCTATACAATCATTAGCCAATGCATCACGTAATGAACGTCTACAGGTAAGCGCAGAACAGCAAGATAGAAAAAATAGGGCAATTACCGGATTGTTAAATAGTGGAAATACTTTTAACAATTTATTATTTAATCAAAGGAAGTCTCTTCTTGAAGCTCCTAATAGGTTTGATATTGGTGGCGGTGGTGGATTATTAAAAAGTGCTGCTCAAAATGCACAAATACAAGCACAAAATACACAGTCAAATATAAGTGGTTTTGGTGGTTTATTAGGCGATGCAGCAAAAGTAGGATTAATTAGACAATTATTTCCAGGGGCAACTAACATATCAATTCCATAGGGAGTATAAATATGAGTGTTTTAGGCGGATTACTGGGTGGTGCAGGGCGTGGAGTTACTGCTAATGGTGGTATTAGCAATGCTATTTTTTCACAACAAGAATCAAATAGACAGGCAAAGTCTGCAAAGATTAAAGATAAATTAAATAATACACAAAGATTGGCCACTCTTATTGCAGACCCTAATCAATCGGATGAAACAATTGTAAACGCTGTCAATAAGTTTAATGAAATAAATGATATACCTGTCAGAGTTTCTACAATTGAAGAGGCTTTACCCCAAAGAGCAGAAGCAAAGAAAATATCCAATATGTTATTAAAAGCAAAAGGAAACTTTACTCCTGAACTATTAAGAAATACTCAATCATTGCTGACTCAATTTGAGAATAAATTCGGAGAGAATGAATTATTACGAGGACAATTAGAGGCAGGTCGTGCTTCGCAAAAAAAGGAACAGGATAGAATAATTGATTTTCAGGCAAGAGTTATTGCAAATAGTTTGGGCGGTGGTAAAAACTCAACACAACAAGTAGCCGAATTTGCTAGAAATAATGCTAATCTGTTTGCCGGTGGAAGTCAAGAAGCTAGTAATAGGATAAATGCCAGGGTAAATGAATTGATGAGTCAAAATCAGCAGAGTAACTTAACTCAAAGTAAAATAGATAAGAATAGAGGTGTGAATAGTGGCGTGCAAGTCGGCGCTAAAACCGAAGCGCAACAATTATTAAATACTGCCCGTGAAAATGTAGGTGCTGGTGCTACACAACAGGAAGTGCTTAATGAATTTAATAGGTTAAGTAATCAACAGCCAAAAACATTGCCACCTACAGGACAAACAGGGGAACAACTTATTGCAGATGTGAGAAAAAGAAATAAGGACAGAAGATTATTGACTACAGAACAGGCGCAGTTAGGAACTGGAGCTATAGCGGCAGCAAGGTCTGCTATTAATTTTGTTGCAGGTGCTTTAACAATTGCCGGAGTAGAAGTAGCTCCAAAAACAGCAGCAGCAAAGACCGCTATTAAGTCATTTAATCAATTTGTAAAAGCAGGACTTACGATTACAGATAGAAATGCAATATCAGAACTTAAAACAATTGATAAATTTTTACTTAAAACCGATCTTTCTGACCCTTCAGAAAATATTACTAATCTTCTTGGTCTTGTAAATAGATTGGAAAATGCAGTTATTAGCGGACAAGATCAGTTAAACAATAGTCAAATGAGCGTAACACAGAGAGAACATGTTACTAATGCTATAAATAAATCATTATCGTTATTGGGGCAATTGCCATCAACTGCGGAGATTAAACTGAAAACAAATCGTGTTTTAAATAAAACAGATGTTTCTACTATGACTAAAAATGACATAAGAGAAATTGATTTGAATGATGTTAATAGAGAAGAAAAGGTATTATTAAGAAATAGGCTCGTAGAATTGGAGAATTTATAAATGGCAACTCTTGAAGAATTAAATCAATCACTTGGAGAATCAGGTTCACCGGAAGCAATGGGATTTATTCAAAAATTCGGGCAATCACAAGAAAAAATATTAAAAAATTTTAATACAGGTGTTGCTAGATTATTTGGATTACCAAGAGCGGCAGTAGATTTGTTAGATACAGGAGAAGCCAAATTACTCGATCTTGTTGGTTTTAAGAAGAAAGATTTATCTAATACAAAAGAATTTTCTATATTGCCCACAACGAAACAAATATTGAAGGCTGGTTCTAATCAAGGTATCACTTTTGCTCCTGGTGAAGAACCTCAAGATTTGGCATCAAGAATAACACAGAATCTTGGTACATCAGGACCATTACTTCCGGTTTTAGGACCATCAGTAGCAGGGATGGAATCAGTAGCAGCAGTAACTGCTGCAATTGGTGGCAAGTTAGCACAAGAGACAGGATTTGGAAGAAAACACCCTGTGTTGGCAAGGGCTATTGGAGAATTATTAGGAGGTCTTAGTCCATCTAGTGCGAAGGCGGTTACAAATATAGCTGAAAAAGGAGGTGGAATTGGTATTGGTGTTAGTCTTGCTAAAAAAGGAGTTAAAAAAGGAGTTAAAAAAGCAAAAGGTTTATTGCCAAGTACAGAAAAAAGAGTTTTGTCTAAGCTTCAAAAAGAAGTGCCATCTCCGGGATTAGCAAGGGCAAATTTAGCAAAAGAAGCAGTTTCACCAGAAGGTAAATCGCTTTCTGTGGCACAAGCTGCGGGAAGTCCAGGGATTGCAAGAATAGGTAAAGCAGTAGAAGCTGCTGACCCGGCATTTCAAGCAAAAGAAGTTGCAAGAAATATAAAATTAGCAAAAAATTTAGAGACAAAATTTAAAGGCACAGGTAATGTTGATGATGCTAGAATGTTCTTAGAGGCGGAATTAACTAATAAAGCACTTGCGGCAAGAAAGACAGCAGAAAGACTTGAAACTGTCAGCAATTCATCAGTATTAGCGGAAAGGGCAACTAACAAGATTAGAGATTCATTTAATAAGGCATCTCTAGTAGAAAGAAAAGTATGGAATAATCTACCTACTAATGAATTGGCAGGAGGGTCAAATTTAATACGAGAACATAGAAATATTATAGCAAACATTACAGAAGGTGGGTCAAAAAAACAGGTAAGTGATTTTGTAATTGAAAAACTAGGCGATTTTAAAAGAACAAAACGAATAATATCAAAATCAGATATAAGAACCGGTACTAAGTCAAAAAGAATAGATAATATTACTGGCAAAGAAACAAAAAAAGATATAACAGAATTTGCAAATATTGATAAATCTAAAACAGTAAGACAAATTAAAGCAGGTGAATTATTTAATGACAATAAAACAACTGCATCTGCAAAGGCGATTCATGCTTTTTATTCTGAACTTGGACGTGAAATGAGTATTTTATCAAGACAGCCAGGAACTAGGAATAAAATTAGGATATTGAGAGATTTAAGAGAAGCTGCACTGAAAGATCTTGATGAAGCAAATCTTTCATCCTCATATAGAAAGGCAATTGAGTTTTCTAAAGATTTGAATAATAAATTTACTAACGGTGATATTGGAAAAATATTAGGATTTGCAGGAGGAGAAACTCCTGACCCATCGAAAGCATTAGATATATTGGTTGGTGCAAAAGGCCAAAAAGGAAAAACTGCTGTTCAACAGGCATTAAAAGGAACTCCGGGAGCAAAAGAGGAAATAGAAGATTTTATTAAAGTCCAGTTTGCATTGGCAACGCAGAATAAAACAGGTGGTGTTATAAATGCGACAGCAGGAAACCGTTTTTTAAAGAATTTTGATGAATTATTAACAGGTGTATTTCCTGATCTTAAAGCAGAGATACAATCAGCAATAAAAAAGCAATCAAGTGTCGATGATTTTCTTGGAACAACTCGTCTTTCTGATATTTCACCTTTAATAAAAGAAAGATCAGCAGTTGCCACTTTCTTGAAAGCTAATCCTGATGAAGAAGCAACTGCGTTATTTAACATGAGAAGTAAGAGAATAGAAGGATTTGCAGAGATAACAAAAAAATTATCCCAAGACCCAACAGGAAAGGCGATTGAAGGATTTAAAACAGCAGTTGCTACAAAACTATTTGATATGGCAAGAAAAGGAGATGCGATTGATGGCAAAAAGTTAATTAATGCTTTGAGTAAATTTGGTTCTGAATTAGTAAAAGCAAAAGTTTTTACTATTCCTGATATTAAAAGATTTAAACGAATAGCTGATGTTTTTGATAAAATAAATATTAATGCAAGTGCTAAATCACCTGGAGCTATAATAAATGATATACCAAGTTTCTTCCAAACTAATTTATTAAAAATATTGGCAGTTAGACTTACAAGCACAGTGAAGAGAAAACTTGGTATTGGTACTGGATTTGGAACTTCACTGCAAGAAGCAAATATTGCAGCAGGAGTTGGTGGTCGATTTTCTAAAGCATTAACTAATGATGAATCGGAAAAATTACTCATATTAGCAATAAAAGATAAGAAAGTAATGGATAACCTTCTTAAAAAACTAGAAAATATTCCTGCTGCAAATCAGGAAGCACTTGTTAAACAACTTGTTGACAAAGTAAAATCTGTAACAGTTTCAGATGTCAAATCTTTTGCATCAAAACAAGCAAGAGGAGCAGGTAAAAATATTAAGAACACTTTAGAATTTAAAAAACCTGCTGTGAGTGCAGGTGTTATTCCTGCTGCTAATTTAAAAAATAACAATGAGGATGAAGCCACATTAGATAATGAAATAAATACACTTCTTTCAAGATAAAGGAAATAACAAATGAACAAACTATTTAAAATAATTGCAATACTTATATTATTTGCAACTACTTCGGTACATGCAGCAGATACTAAGGTATCAGCATTGACGGATATAGTTTCACCAACTGTATCTGATGATATGTATATTGTTGATAATCCGGATGTTACACCTGTAAGTAAAAAGATCAATATAGGTGCATTATTAGGCGTTGCTGCTGACTTGGATTCTACAGGTGCTATAGTTGCCAACGGAGTAGCACTTACCACAGACACTACAGGCAATTATGTAGGAACGGTAGCGGCAGGCACAGGAATAACTATTGCAGAAGCAGATGGTGAAGGTGTTACTAAAACAGTGGTATCTACATTAGGAACAGCAATAGATACTACAGAAATCACAGACGGAACGGTAGATCAAGCAGACATAGATGACACAGATACATTAGCCGGAAATCCTGCACACCCGATTAATTCAATATGGTTTGCAACTACAGGATTGATTGCAGAAGGTTCAACAGGGGATGCCATAGAGACATTACTTACCTTTGCAGACCCAACGGTTTCAGATAAAACAATTACATTTCCAGATGAAACCGGAACAGTAATCACATCTGCTACAACTCTTGCCGGTGATGTTGGAGGAACAACAGGAGCAACTACAGTCGATTCTGTACAGGCAAACTCAGTCACATTAGCTACTGATACAGTTGGAAATTTTGTTGCATCTATAACCAATGGAAGTGGGATAACTGGCGGTGATGCGGGTTCAGAAGGCGCAGCGTTAACATTAGCGGCAACGTTAGGAACGGCAATCACATCAAGCGAGATTACAGACAATGAGATTTTAGAAGCAGATTTGAATGTCACCAACACACCTACAGATAATTTTGTTTTAAGTTATAATGCAGCAGGTAGTAATTTTACATGGGCTGCAGATGCCGGTGGAGCTGAGACTAACTCTTTAGAATCGGTAATCACAGGAATATTAAATACTGAGATGTTAGTTGGTACAGGTACAGATACGGCTAACTATGTTGCAATGTCTGGTGATGTTACCATGACAAATGCTGGTGTAACAACCATAGGTGCTGATAAAGTTGCATTAACTACAAATACTACAGGTTATTATGCTGCCGGTGATGCAGAGGCAGGTAATGCTCTTACTGGTGATGCAGCGGTAGACTTCTTTGGGGCAGGCGTAACTGCTGTCACTGATGCTACAACCTGTACTGATATAGAAGGTACATTATTATCTATTACTGCCGGCACGCTTAATGCTACAGTGAATACGGCTGATATTGCAGATTCGTCTGTAACTTCTACTGAATTAAATCTTCTATCTGGACTTACTGTATTGTCCGGCAATAACACAGGTGATCAGACAACAGTTTCAGGTAATGCGGGAACAGTAACCCATGCAGATGCGGCGGGTGATACGACAACGTTTGTATCCTTAGGAACGGCAGCAACAGGTTCGCTTGCCCCTGCTACTGATGCGGAATTGACATATAATGCTACAACTAATGCATTGACAGCTGGGTCTTTTGTAGGAAATTTAACAGGTAATGCGGATACAGTAACAACTAATGCGAATCTGACCGGACATGTAACTTCTGTTGGAAATGCTACTTCACTTGGTTCTTTTACAGTTGCAGAGCTTAATACTGCGGTCAGCGATGATACGATTGCCGGAAATGCAACAACTAATACATTTACTAATAAAACAGTGGATGCTAATGGAACTGGAAATACCTATACGAACTTTGATGAAGGGAATATGCTTGCAGGTTCTGATATAGTACGTAGTTCAATAGAATTTATTATAGATGGCGGAGGAAGTGTAATAACCACCGGAGTTAGTGGTGATATTGAAGTACCATTCAACTGTACGATAAAAAGAGTAACATTATTAGCCGATACATCAGGTTCTATTGTTGTAGATATATGGAAAGATACTTATGTAAATTATCCTCCTACAGTTGTAGATAGTATAACAGCAGCAGCGATTCCTACAATTACGACTGCTGTTAAATCACAGGATACTACATTAACCGGATGGACTACAGCATTAACAGCAGGAGATATTTTAAGATATAATGTTAATTCGGCAACTACTATAACACGTTGTACTATTTCATTAATTGTGGAGAAATAACTATGAAAAGAATTATTTTATTAATTGCAGTTTTATTATTGTTTTGTACTAGTGTATATGCGGATAAAATAGCCTTGTTAAAATCAGAAATAACCACAGACCCACTTGCAAGAGGATATTCCGTTATGACAAATGAACAAATTGCGACAGATATGAATACTATATATCGCACGTCTAACAAGGCTTTAATGACAGCGACAGAGGTTTTAAATGCAATAAGCAAGACTGAATTTGATGCTCTAACAGTTGCAGATCAGACAAAGATATGGAATGTATTGCATATTGGAAATGTTAATCCGTTTGGTATTGAAGCTGATATATTTGTAAATGTATTTGGGGCTGGCAGTGCAACTATTACCAATCTGAAAGCAGCAAGAAAAAATAATATTACAAGAGGTCAGGAACTTGGTATTGGAAAGATTACTGTAGGTAATGTAATTCAAGCAAAACTACCATAATTAAGGAGAAAGATATGGAATTTATAAGAAAACGATTAATTTTATTTATTGTAATATTTTGTTTTGCGGTAATTGGTATAGCTGCTAATAAAGTTTATATAAATCCTGAAACTTCTGTTGTATGGAAAGCCTCTGGTGGTGATGAGGTTCTGGATTTAGGTGGTTTAGCACAAGACGCTATTGACTTAGGTGCATATCACGATTTCGGAGTCGCTCCACGATCAGAATGGTACAGATGGGAAATATTTATAGATGGTTATGATACTGCTCCAACGCTTGGAGACCCGATTGAATTGTATTTCACTATGGGAACTGATACCACGCATTTTGCAGGAGAACCTTCCTCCGGCCCCAATGATACATCAGAAGGTACAATAACAACCGATCAGGCAAAAAACTGCACACTTGCCGGAATAGCTAAGGCAGTATCTATAACGGCAGGAGATAATATAAGAAAAAATGGTATTGTAAGATTACCTTTAAGATATGTAGCTCCTGTTGTTCATAACAATGCTGCAAGTACAAGTACATTGCTTACAGGCGGAGCGCATACTATAACATTAACCCCTGTTCCGCCAGAAATCCAGCCATGAGAAAATTATTATTCATTTTTATATTGCTATTTTCTGTAAATGTATATTCTCAAGATTACATACCTTCATTTGATCAGGGATATGCACATAACGCTTCTGAGTGTATACCTTCTGCTGCTAATTTATGGGATGGTAAAGTTGGGCATTGGGTTCCTAGTTTAGGTGTGCAAGGCAGTACATTATTTGATGTGTCCGGTTATGGGAATGATGGCACATTAACTAATATGACTAGTGCGGCTTGGGTTGTAGGCAGGAATGGTTATGCGCTGGATTTTGATGGGACGAACGATAAGGTAATAATGAATGATAATGCTACACTTGAACCACATATTGGTTCATCTGGTGTAATGACGATAACAGCATGGATACATACTAACTCATTGACTACAGCGCAAGCGATTGTGACTAAATATAATTCTTCTACAGGTAACCGTGCATATGCATTTAGGGTAACCTCTGCGGGAAAGATTGATTTCTTTGGGAGTGATTTAAGTTTGAGTAATGGTGATACCGTTATATCTACAAATACAATATCTCAAACATGGACATTTGTTACTCTAACATTTGACGCTAGTATTTCTGGAGACATAACTAACAAAGCCAAATTGTATATCAATGGCATCCAAGAGATTGGCGTGAGGGGTTGGAGTAAAGGAACATTCACGCAGTTTTCTGATACAACAGCTAAATTACAGATTGGTGATACTGATGACCCTGCACCGGATATACCATTCAATGGTCTCATTAATGATGTTCGCCTATATAATCGTATTTTATTAGATTCAGAAATTTGGCAGCTATACACATACCCTATGGCGGATTTGAGACTTGTAAGGAGATATTACAAAGCTCCTGCTGCTGTACCACCCACCGGAAGGCGTATAATAATAATCAGTCAATACATAAATAACTTGATAAACAATGATTTATCTTATCTTTATAATTAAGGAGGAATAAAATGCCGGTTAAAATTACAAAGACAAAAAAAGGATGCTACAAGGTTTCAACTCCGCATGGAACAAAAGCTAAATGTACGACTAAGAAAAAAGCCGAGAAACAAAAACGGTTGTTGAATGCAGTCGAACACGGATTTAAACCTAGAAAGAAGGGTAAAAAATGAATACGATACTCGGAATGATACAGGACAATACAGGCCAAATAAGTTCTACCAGAGTCGGTAAGATCATTATGATACTATGCTGGGGATTTAATGTAATAATGCACGTTTTAAACCCTTCTACAGTGCCTGAGCCGTCCATGGTGCTTACGTCTGCGGTTCTTGGTGTGTTAGGTATAGCAACAGCACAGAAGGCCGTAGAAGGCAAAGCTACTTCCTCAAAGTAATTGTGATTTCGTACTTCCAACCGGATACATTTCAACCGTGTATATTTGAGGAAGGATGGTTGAACGGGAAATCTCTTCCGGTAAAGTAGAGGTTATAGATATAGCCAAGTCCTAATATTGGCTTTCATAAATAACAAATGGGGTAATGGCTATATCTATATTATTTAGGAGTGTATATATGGCTGATTTAATTGATAAAGGTTTAGAAATATTACAGAAACTGAAGAAGGAGTAATCCATGAAGAAATTCATTATAATATTTATTTTATTATTATTGATTGGATGTAGTAGTATTACTAAAAAAGATATCGGGATAGGGCTGATGACTGCTAAAGATACAGTAATTACAACAGGTACAATTGCAAAACATTTGTGTGAACAGGGTATACTTAGTGATAAAGATTGTAAAAAGGCAAAGGAGTTATATACTCAGGCAAGAAAGATATTAATTCAGTCAGAGAATATATGGGAAGATATGATTGATAAAGATTCTCTGGCACGCTTAGATGATTATAACAGATCTCTTGATTCTGCAATGGTTATTATGGCTGAAATAGAGAAGATTATAAGGAGGAATAAATGACACTTACACCAGTTATTTACGAAAGCATTACTTTATTAATAAGCCTTATCAAACTTGCAAGAGATAACAAAGCATTATCTGGCAAACAGCTTAAAGATATCAGAAGAACTATACAAGAGGAATTTGATAATTTTCCGGAATGGAAAGATTTAAGATGAAAAAAATACTGTTTATGATATTTATATTATTTATATGTAGTAAGGTATTTGCAGATACTGAAATTACATTTAAATGGGATAAAAATTTAGAATCTGATCTTGCAGGCTATAGGCTTTACAAGACGCAAACGTCCAGCATATATACTACCGGCAAAGGCAAGGAGGTTATAGAGGTACCTGCAGGCGTAGAAACGGCTACAATCACTATTCCTGATGGACAATGGTATTTTGTCTTAACTGCATTTGATTTAAGTGGCAATGAATCAGGACTATCGAAAGAAGTATCATATCTAGCCGATACTACGGCACCTGGTGTACCGCGAGGAATGACAATTACAATTACAATTAATATTAATCAATAGAGATAGAGATAAAAATATGGATAATGGTGAAGTTGTAAGAGAAGTCAAATCATCAGTAGAGAAATTGTTTGATAAGATTGAAGAAGTTCACAAGACGACAAATAAAATAGATATTAAAATAGCAAAGATGGAAATGGCCGATGACATAATAAAAAAAGAAATTAATGATTGTCAAGCATTCAGGAAAAGTTCAATCAAAAATACAGAGGATATTAATAAAAGTATGACAGAATATTGCGTAAAACAGGGATTTATAGTTAAGATGCTAACTCTTATAGGAGTGACAATTATGGGTGTTATAGGAAGATTAGTATATTCATTTATTCATAGAAATTAATATTTAGCAAAATAATCTTCTAAGTTATTACTTCTTATTTATCAAATTTATCATAAACCTTATCTTGCACATTAATTTTAAGCCAGCCTATTAAATAGCACATTACTTCCTCAGTTTCCCTGCATTGTGATATTCCGCATGTTTCCATAATCGAATCCATCTGCTGCCCATTGCCGTCATTGCTATATCTTGTATACTTCTCTTTTTTCTATACAATTTTCATAAAATAAATTTCAAAATCAATAAAATAAATGTTGTGTATTTGTGTATAAATTGCTATACTTTTTATCATGAAGAAAACAAAAACACAGAAAAAAAGATATAATATTAATTTGTCTTATAATGTTCACCGGAAGGCTAAAATTGAAGCTGATAAACTGACTAAAAGTTTATCAAGTTTTATCGAAAGTTTAATTGTTTCCTATTTTATTAAGAAGAAATAATGGATATAAGTTTGTTATAATTTTTTATATAAAGGAGTGTATGTATTATGGAAGCAAGGATTAAAGTAACTTACAAGTTGCCAAATTTTGATAAAACTGAAAATCAAGGAATTAATTCTGATTATGATAAATTAATAATTGACAAGATAACTTCAATTGGCGGGAAGTGGTATGCTCAAGGTGTTAGTATCTCTGATAGTATAAGAGATATTTGTTTTGATTTAAAATTATAACAAATCAGGAATCATTGGGCGCAAATGGAGTGCTCTGGGACGAGATGTCAGTGTTCGACTAACTGATAGGCCGCCTGGGATGAAAACTTGACAGGTGCATTTGCGCCTAACTTTATGAGCTTGTTAGATTTTTGAATTTATTATGATTATAAAGATAAAACAAAATAATGGTTTTATTAAAGTTAATGTTAGTAGAACAAATTGCAAAAATTTTAAATGCTTTGTTCCTCATAAATATCAGCATAGAAATTATAACGGAACAGAAGGAAGTATGATAAGAAGTGATACTTATTATTCTTGTAGTAATCGGAATTATCATGGATGTCCAGATAATCCAGAATTAAAATTATAACGTCTGAAGTAGGAACACATAATAGGGGTAAAAATAATGAATAAAAATAAAATAAAAAATATTCCTGATTGGAGTAATGTAAAATGGCGCAATCTTAAGCATAACGAGATTATAAGAAAAGGTGACTGGGTAGATATGTGTAGAGATGGTATGAAAGATAATCCTGTATGGAAACCTGCAACTTGTATAGGAAAGAAAGCTCCTGATTCAAGCTATCCAGCACATAGGATTTATAGACGGCTAATAAGTAAATAAAAAATATCTAACAGATCGGGAATCAGTGGGCGGCTAAATGTTTTCCTTGCTCTAACGAGATACAATACTTACAAGGATGTCATCAGCCTTATCGGGTTGCCATTTGCCGCTCCACTAAGCCGGACTAGATTGGCAATCTGGCTGCTAGCAATCTCAATGACAATCAATACACTTATCAGGTCTGGAATCAGCCGCCAGTATATAGGTCATCGCACACGGTAAGGCGGTAGATAAGTGTGATAGCTAAAATGATTAGTTATAAACCGCACCTGTATTATTGGTCGGCTGTATGAGTTTGTTATAATATTTTATACAAAGAAAGGAGATATTAGAAAATGCAATCGTTCGATAATCTTATATGGGGTCAACTTGACGGAGAAACACCCAAAGAGAAATATGATAAATTGGTAAAATTACAAAGAACAATGCGGCAAATAGCATATCCAAGAAGAGGAACAGAGGAAGAATTGTGGACAATTGAAATAATCGCAGAAAAAGCTCAAGAAACAATTATGTATAACAAAGATTATTAATATTATAACAGTCATAGATAAGCCGCCAGTGTTTTTCTGGTCGGTTTTATTCGTTGTTATAATTCAAAACAATCAGAAAGGGGTATAAAATGGAAATAATTGCAAAAACTGAAGATGGGTATTTGATAACTGCAAAGACTAAGGAAGTACAAGAGATTTTAAAGGCGGTAAATGGTAATTTGCCAGACAACTTAGACATTGGACAGAAATTACCTGCTATAGATTATGCAAATACAATTACTAAGGTTAAAGCACTAAAAGATGATTATAATTTTGGCTTGATTTTTGATAAATTAGAAAACTTTTGTAAAACGGCAAATGAACTAAAAAGTGTAGTTGAGAATGCAGGAACAATAGAATTATAACAAGTAATAAGTGGAAAATAAATCTGCCTATAGAGAGACTTTAAGATTATGATTTACCAGGCATCAGAATAATCTCCTTTCGCTCTCGTAATGGGTGTTTAGGTTTCCCGCAAACATCTATGTAGGCAGATTACTTATAATAGGAGGGTTTTAAATGAGAAATTTTATAAGACTTATCTTTTTAATAATCTTACTCAACGTTTATAAACTCTATCGCAGAATCAAATACAACGAAAGGGATTGAATTGGAGAAGACATATATAGGGATAGATAATGGTGTCACTGGGACAATTGGAGTAATAAGTAAAGGCTATGATTTCTTACATAAAACTCCTGTAAAAAAAGAACAGTCGTTTACAAAGGCCAAACAAAACATAACCAGAATAGACTATAAATTATTATCAATAATGATTGATCTTTATAGTTCTGACTCAATCGCAATAATTGAACAGCCTATGATTAATCCTAATAAGTTTAAGGCCAGTCTGTCGGCAGTACGGGCACTTGAAGCAACATTGATATGCTTAGAATCACATAAAATACCACATATGTATATATGTGCAAAGCAATGGCAAAAAGAATTATTGCCAAAAGGGCTGAAAGCAAAGGAATTGAAAAAAGCAAGCAGGGATATAGGATGTAGATTATTTCCTAATCAGACAGAATTTATATGTAAACATGATGCAGATGCTTTGTTGATAGCGGAATATGCAAGAAGGAATAATTTATAATAATCAAATGAATAATATAAATAAAGAAAATATAAAAGTACAAAAGTGTTTCAAATCGGGTTTATCGAGCAAATCGCATAGACTCTGTTGCTCCACTGTATGAGTTTGATAGGTGTATTTCCGAGAGGATAGGAGACTAAGCCGGACTAGATTGGCAATCTGGCTGCTAGCAATCTCAATGACAATCAATACACTTATCAGTCAAAACTGACCTGCGAGAGAAGAAAAATGAAAGATATAAAACAAAAAAAGGCTAGACCGCATGTGCATTTCGAGTCAGCGTCCAGTGGTTTGTTATCTGCTATTTTAGAAATACAAAAAATTATACATGAGAAAAAATGTAAAACATATTATAAGGAAACAGATTTGATATTAAAGATTTTACAGAGAGTAAAAAATGCGAATAAGAAGATAGTTGTAACTTGTTGTGCTGATTGCCCATATTGTCAACAATTACCAACCGCTAACTTTTTTAAAGATATAAGATATTCGTGTGAACTGGTAACCAATATTATTATTGAACAAACCGATGATGATAAAGTGCATATAGATTGCCCACTTGAAAACGATGAAGAATGGGTGTAGCGTATAACAGACTTAAGTAAGATGCTGCGGAGAAGTTAAAAATGAAACAAACAACTAAACCGGAGAATCAGGAGGATATTCGCAGTCATCTTGACTGCGTGGTTAAACCGCACTTTAAGGTGTCTGTATATGATGACTTTTATTGGTCTGAAATAGAGACTGATATTCCACAATTTGAAATCAGGGATTTAATAAGAATATTAAAATCTTACGGATATGAAAATGATTCTATATTAGTGGAAGCGGTATAACTGTCGTAGATCAGCTTCCGGCAGGTTGACTAATAACTTAGAAAACAATTAAAACCTAGATCGCACGAGCATTGCCGGTAAGCTGGAGCGGTTTGTTATATTTCAAACACTTGGGGATAAGGAGAACATTATGGAAGAAGAATTGAATGCAATATGTGATAGACTTAGGCATGATATTAAAGGTGGTTGTAAGACAGTAAAATCATTGATGAATCATGGAGAATTTAAAAACGAACAAGCTTACAATGGGCAACATGAAGAAATGAAAGCTAATATTATGCTTTCATATAGACATTTAGAAGATGCAAGAATGAGAGTTGGTAAAATTTTGCAAGCAGCGGGTGATGGTATATCTGTTTATGACAAAACAGACAATGAGAAATAGAATATTTCTAAAATTTAAATCCAAGTGTTTGAAATATAACAAAGTAATAGATGGAAAATATATAATTATGATTACAAAATTGATAAGAAAGGAAAAATTAAATGCAAAACAATGAAGTTGCAACTACCCCAGCAGCAATGATCGAGCTAGCAGTAAAATCAGGTACAGATCTGGAAAAACTTGAGAAGTTGTTAGAGCTTCAAGAGCGATGGGAAGCGGGAGAGGCCAAAAAGGCTTACAACAAAAATTTTGCTCTTGCACAGGCAGAAGTTGAAACAGTGCTAAAACAAAAATATAATTCACAAACAAGAAGCTTATATGCTGATCTAAAAGATGTAGTTGAAACACTAAAGCCTGCATATACTAACCATGGTTTTTTTATCTCTTTCAGTGAGGAAAAAACTAATGAAGAAAAGACTATACGTATAAGAGCAAAAATCGCTCATGAAAATGGACATATAGACACATCGCATTTTATAGATGTACCTTTAGATGGCGTTGGTATAAAAGGAGCATCAATGATGACAGCAATACACAGTAAAGGGTCTACATTAAAATATGCAAGAAGATATTTGCTTGGAATGATTTTTAATATTGCAGAAGAAGACGATGATGCAATGCTAGAAAAATATAATGCACCAATTAAGCCACCGGAGCGTAAGAACAAACCAAAAGATGCAAATGAAGAATTTTTCAATAAACTTATTAAATATAAAAATCAACTTGGCATGGAGATCTTTAAAGATATTCTAATAAAAAATGATTTGAAAGTTTCTAAAATGGGAGAATTGAAAAATATTGATATAAGCATTCGGGAAGATTTATTAAAAGAATTTCAGGAAAATTTAGAGAAAGGAAAAAAATAATATGCAATATAAAGCAAAAGGAGAAGAAGAATTAAATCAATTTACTATATTTGAAGAGGGTGAATATAGTTTTCGGGTAGTAGAAGCAACTAATCAAATAAGTCAAGCTGGTAACGAACAGATAAAATTGAAACTCGCTTTATTTGACGACAATGACCGTAGAGGCGGAGCGTATGATTATCTACTCGAAGCAATGCTTTTTAAAATTAAACATTTTTGTGAGGCCACAGGATTGGATTATGAAAATGAATATCTTGATGCCTCAATGTGTTTGAACAAAACCGGCAGATGTAAAGTAAAAAAAGAAGAATATAAAGAGAAATGGCAAAATAAAATTGAAGATTATTGCAAAGATGAACAGGCTGCTTTTGTAGAAAATTGTAAGGCCGATGCAGAAGAGGAATTGTTTTGACCAAAGAGGAAACATTTGACAAAAGCCTTATAAGAGGTTATAATTCCTGAAAATAAATATAGTATGAGCAGATACTATCAGGAATGTTTCAAAGAAAACCCTTTTGTGAGGTACTGCTCTATCTTGCAAGAGGGTTTTTTGTTTAGAGGAATTATGGGAAGAATAGACTTAACTGGAAAAATGTTTAATAGATGGCTGGTTGTTAAATATAGTCATACAAAGAATAAAGTTGCTTACTGGAATGTTAGATGTGTGTGTGGTAATGATAGAATAGTTTCTGGTGTAAATATTAGACATAATAAGACTAAATCATGTGGTTGCCTACGAAAGTTAAATCATAGCGGAAAAACACACGGATTGTATTATACAACAAGTCATTCAGTATGGAGAAATATGAAAACTCGTTGCAATAATCCTAAAAGTGACAGATACAAATGGTATGGCAGAAGAGGGATTAAAGTGTGTAAGCGTTGGGAATTATTTGAAAACTTTTATGCTGATATGGGTGAAAAACCAAAAGGTTTAACCTTAGAAAGGATAGATAATAATAAAGGATATTCTAAGAAAAATTGCAAATGGGCTACTCATAAAGAACAGGCAAATAATCGTAGAACTAGCCGTATATTAACTCTAAATGGAGTTTCTTTAACAATCGCTCAATGGTCTGAAAAGTTGAATATTTTACCAGCAACCATATGCAACAGGATAAACAAAAGTGGCTGGTCGGTTCAAAGAACATTAACTGAGGCAGTCAAATCATGAGCAATTTTATATATAACGAAGATACGAGAATACATACGCTAGATGGTATTATTTTGCCTTCGGTTAGTCAGATTATTGAGCCACTTACGAATTTCGATAACATTCCTGTTAAAGTTTTAGAAAGAAAAAAACAGCTTGGAATATATTTCCATTTAGCAATAGAATTATATGCGCTTGACGATCTTCGCATAGATAGCCTTGATTCAAATTTAATCAAACCTATGAATAGTTTTATCCAATGGGAAAAGAGTCAAGATGATAGAAAATCAGCTATATATGAAAAGCCTCTTCATCATAAAACTCTTAAATATTGTGGAAAGCCCGATAGAATTTCAGATACACGCATAATAGATTTCAAATTAAGACGATATAATCCGATTACAGATTGTTTGCAACTAGAAGCATATCGACACATGGTAAATCATGAAACGAGGGCACTGTGGACGGTGTGCTTTGATCTGGAAGGCAAGATAAGCGTGCATGACGCATATCATTCTCAAGCCTGGGCAGTATTCAGGAAGCTTTTGGATAGGTGGAAATCTGAACAGAAATTTAATTAACTTTTAGAACAGTGGAAAGGGGCAGTTAAATGATAGATGAAATAACAGTATATGAAGAAAAAGAGCAAGCTTTAAGCTTAGTGGAAACGGCAAAGAATATTAAAATTAAGACTATGTTTGATTTTTCTTTTGCAAATGATCTCTCTGGGTCTTTGAAGAAAGCAGAAAATGGGATAAAAAAATATTGGAACGATGCGGTAAAAGATGCAAAGACTGCTTACGATAGAGTAAGGAATTTGAGAGATGCTGACTTAAAACCAGTACAGTATGCACGCAAAGAGATTGATACTCTTGCAGGGCAATGGAAGGCAGAAGAGGATAGAAAGACAAGAATAAAGCAGGAAGAACTTGAACGCAAAGCGAAGGAGAAAGCAGATCAACAAAGGCAAAAGTTGATTGAAAAAGCCGAAGCTGAAAAAGATGAAAAGAAAAAAAAACGTCTTTTTGAAAAAGCTGATTTTATTGTGCAAGAACCTGTATTTGCAGAAAAGACGATTGAGAAAACTACAGCACTCTCCGGCGGCGGAACCCGTACTTGGATAAAAGATATTGAGGTTAAAGTTGATAATATAAAAGAGGTTTGCAAGGCTGTTGTTGATGACAATATACCAGTAACTTGTGTCGAGTTTAAAAATCTTAAAGCCTGGGCAAAAGTAATAGGTTATAAAAATATTAATATTTACGGTCTCAGCATAAAAGAAATTTCAAGACCTTCAACCAGGGCATAATAGAAAGGGGGTGATGTAATTGACGATGGTGATAGCGGTACTATTTACAATAGCGACGGTTCTTACTCAACCTATGATGGTCAATAACAGGGGGAGTACGCATCCTGTATAAACACACGCTTGCCGGGGAGGGATTCCTTCCCGGCATTTTTTAATTATATTATTGACAAGTAAGTGACATAATTGTATCATGTTTATATGGAACTCAGTAGAGAAGATAGAAAATATGGTTGGTTTCCTTATTGGAGGTGTTGGATGAAAGAAGATTCTATATTCTCATTAGACTCTGATTTAAATAATTTGTGGGTATGGTGTTTATCGAAAGCATCACACACAAAGACGAAATGGGATTTTATAGTAAAAGGTAGAGGTAAAATATATGTAGAAATTTTGCCAGGACAGTTTGTTTGTGGCAGGCATTCCATGGCAAAATCTTTGGGTTCAAATCCGAGTACAACATGGAAAAGATTAAAAATGTTAGAATCACATGGCTTTATTTCAATAAAAAGTGACAAGAAATATTCTATCGTAACTATATTAAACTGGGATAGTTACAAAGATACTACAGGAATAAAAAAACAAGTAATTGAACAAGATATTGAACTAGATCGTGAGCAAGAAACTAGACAACAGCGTGACACTAAGAAGAATGTAAAGACGTTAAAAAATGATAATAATGTAAAAGATAAGGAAAAATATGGTGAGTTTGTTTTTTTAACTAAAGATCAATATGAAAGACTTATTGATAGATTTGGCGAAGAGGGAACAAAAGACAGGATTGAAAACTTGAATGAGGGGATAGGTTCTAAAGGATATAAATATGATTCTCATTATCACACAATATTATCGTGGGAACGGAAGAATAAAAAAAAGAAGGTGGAAAAAGAAAGAGGGTTGGTAATATGAAAATAGTTTTACTGAAATATCTGTTAGGCTGGTATGTCAAAAATCTTGTGTCAAAAAAATATACAGAACAAAGATCACAGTTAGTTAATTGTTGTGATTATCTTTTAGAGAATATGGAATAATGACAGAAAAATTAAGTACCTGTCCTGAATGCTCACATACAAGAAAAAAGAAACATGATAAATGTATGAGCACAAATATTGAAACAGGGTTGTTTAATTGTTTTCATTGTGGATTTAAAGGTATATTAAAAAGCCATAAGGCCACGCAAACACATAAACGCATGTCTATACTACACAAAGATATTAAACTGCCTGAAAAAAGCTTATCAGCTAACTTAATAAAATATTTTAGAGATCGTGGAATTTCAGAAGAAATATTGATTAGAAACAGAATATCAAGTAATGGAAAAGAAATATTATTTCCATATATAAAACATGGCAATATTATCAATATAAAATATAAGACAAAAAATAAACGGTTCAGGCAAGAAGCTGGAGCTGAAAAAATATTTTATGGTATTGATGATATAGCTGAGCATAAAACAGTTATTATAGTAGAAGGCGAAATGGATAAATTATCTTTCAATGAAGCTGGGTTTAATAATGTTATCTCTGTACCAGATGGCGCTCCTGCTGTGAATACTAAAGCATATAGCACTAAATTTGATTATATTGAAAATTGCGAAAAAGAATTAGAACATGTTGAAAAATTTATTATCGCTACAGATAATGATCAACCAGGAATAAAATTAAAATATGAGCTTGTCAGAAGATTATCTCCCGAAAACTGTTGGTATGTAGAATATCCTGATGAATGTAAAGATGCAAATGATATACTTGTGAAACATTCTGATTTTATGCTTATGTCGGTTATAGATAATGCAAAGCCTTGTCCGGTTAATGGTATATTTACTGTAAACGATTTTGAAAATGAAATATTGAATCTATATTACAATAATGATGCTGGTGGTATTTCAACAGGATGGGCAAATATTGACAAGTATTATACAGTAAAATCTGGCGAGCTTACAATAGTTACAGGAATTCCAAGTCATGGAAAATCTGAGTACATAGATGCTCTGACTTTAAATCTTTGTAAATTACATAGTTGGCGTATTGCTTATTTTTCACCTGAGAATTTTCCTATAGAAAAACATATTTCTAAGATGATTAGGAAATCTATTAGAAAACCATTTAGTATTAATTACAATGGACATTTAGAAGAAAATGAACTTGAAGCAGAAATAAAATATCTTAATAATTTGGTTTATTTTATCTCTCCAAACGATGAAGAATTAAAGATTTCTGACATATTGGGAAAAGCAAAAGCATTAATTAAACGATATGGTATAAAAGGACTTGTAATAGACCCTTGGAATGAAATAGATCATTCCAGACCGATATATATGACAGAAACTGAATATATAAGTGATTGCCTAACAAAAATAAGAAGATTTGCAAGAAAACATGATATACATGTGTGGCTTATCGCTCATCCTACAAAGTTAAAAAAAGAAATAAATAATAAATATCCTGTACCTACTCCTTATGATATAGCCGGTTCTGCAAATTTTAGGAACAAAGCAGATAATTGTATATCTGTCTGGCGTGATCTTCAAGACGAAGAAAGTAGCGTTGAAATACATATTCAAAAAATAAGATTTAGAGATGTAGGTAAAATAGGAATGGAAAAATTAAAATATGATATACCAACCGGAACATATAGAGAGGAGAGTGTATATTGTGAATACTAAAAACAAGCTTTTAACGTACTTTCACCGGCTTGCTATGGCAAAACAGGTTGCTGATGAACAAGGACAAGAAATAATAGCCTCTGAAATAAAAAGAATAAGAAAGAAATATCTGAAATATGAAGAAAATAAAAATGATAATCGAGCTTGAATATGATGATGAACTTATGCATGGCAAAGATCAAGAAGCTATTGCTTGGTTTTATAACGATATTCTACTTGGTAAAACCGGCTTATTGACTCTACATTCCAATGAGATCGGAGATCAAATCGGTAGCGTTGAATGTATTAGCGTTATTAAAGAAAAAAACTAATACACAGAAGGTATAGAAATTATTCCAGAAGAGACTCAAGAAACGCAATTTCCTGCATAATTGTATCTGTTTGTTCTAAAATCGGCAGAGGATATACTAAATTTTGATATGGTGTGTTTATACAATAAGGCAAGCCTGTTTTTTCAGATACTGGGCACCCTTTACATGATTTACCGATTTTTCCATAAAAGAGCGTACACAAAGGACAATTTTTTGCTTCTGGGAATACATTATTTTTCAAAACATCTATTTCCCAATGTTCGATTGACTTCTCAAGTGCCTTGCGTGTTTTCCTATTCATTTTTCACACTCCCATATAATTTCAAAAGGTTTCCAGTTGCCATTGACTTTTACCTCTCTAATTTGCCTTGTATGTGGTAATTCCCTTGCTTTGCATAGTTCCATATGCAAGTAGGCAATATATCCAGCCCACGCCAATCCTACAGCGATTATGGCGCCATATTTCAATATTTTATCCATGAGATTTATTCCTTTTCTTACAAATTGTTAAAAATCCATGTAAATGCGCTTACAATTCCAAAAATCACCACAAATGTAAATATATAGAAAAATATCATGTCTTTTGTGTTCATTATTTTCCTTTCCTTTCTTCCCAAGAAGTGATATGGAAGTAAAAATTACCGGCATTCTCAACCCGGCAACCTTGTTTTTGTTTCTTATTTTCTTCATATTCACGAACGAAGTGGTAAAATAGTTCATCGAGATCGTATTGTGTTGAGCCTCTTACTGTTAAACTTAATTCCAACATTTCATTATCCATAATTTTGTCTCCTTAAAATTAAAGTCTTAAAGTCTTACACCGACTACAGATGCGATTAAATTTCGACAAACTTAAGAAAGGTTTCTCGCAACATAAGCAAACACGCTCTTTTTCCTGTATTTCGCTTCCTGCAACTTGTATTATCTTCGGCTTTGAGTTATATGTGAGTATTCGCCTATACGTTCCTTTCTTTTGATACAATGCTTTTTTGTAGTTCGCTTGCTGCCACTTCTGGCATTCTGATAACACACCAGGTACTCCGCTACAACATACTTTAGCACGGTTATTAATCATATTTACGCCATATTCAAGAGGTTTCTTGCATTTTGGATTTGCGCAACGCCTCTGGAGCTTTCCTTCTTTTTTCAATTTCCGGTCTCTTTGTATCTTCTTCTTATTTTTGCTATAATATCGTTTGTTGTACTCAGCTATCTTCTCTTTGCTTTTCATTTTTCGGTTTCCCTTTTCTCTATTTGTTTGAAATTATATGTAATAGCTGCGTTAACAGATTTGTTATTTTGTTCATCGGAATATGCAAGATTTCCCAATTGGCAGGCAAATACTAGGTCAGGTTCTTCAGTATGCGCATAGAGCATCCAGGAGCCGTCACGATAGAATTCTATCCGTATCAGACTATATGCATTTCCGATACTGTTTTTAATCAATTTCCGTAATTCTGTTTTATTTTTAATTCTCATTTTTGGCTTTCCTTTCCTTTCCTTTTGTTTCTAAAATAATAAAATTTCTATCATTTGCCGGGAACTTGCAGGCGTCCCGGCATGGCCCTTCCTTTTCACAATTAATAATAAATAACTTTTTCGATTGTCGTGATTTCTCCTGCTAGTTTTTCTGCATGAGAAATACAGCATACGGTTACAATCTTATAAGGCCTTCCCCGTTTTTTTAACCTTATTTTTTGTTCAAATAGTTTTATGTGTCCATTCAAATCACCTTCTTTTAAATTGCAATAATCACAATTTTTTTTCATTTTCTTACCTCCCTTTCTATAAATATAAAATAACAAAGTAATTTCAAGGTGTCCCGGATTACTCCAGGACACGAAGGGATTACTTAATTATTTTACGTATAGGATGATTTATGTATTCTTCGTCTTCAACATTAGTATCCCCTAGCCACAAATATCCGGCATCATAGATGTTATCTGGGTGACCATCAACCAAAACTGGAGAATCAAAGCCACCTTGAAGCCATGAAAACAGGATTAGTGCACATTTGCTGCCATTAATATACATTTTATATGCTACAAATTCTCCACCAGCAACCGATCTCCCGATAAAATCATTTGTATTCGCAAATTTTCTAACCCAATCGCTCCATGCATTATCATATTTACATTTTCTTTTATATTCCTGTCCATCTGGCAGGTGTATAGATGATGCATTTGAGCCATTCAGGCTGAGTATAATATCAGCTATTTCTTGTTTTGATACTTTCATTTTTCTTACCTTTCTAAAAAATTAACAAACTAAAATAATTAATCCCAGGCTGAGCTTGCAGCCCGGAATCAACAAATTCACTTATTTTATTTTTTCCTTCCTCACCCTCCTGCAACTCTCTACCACTCTCTACCAAACACCTAACCTCTTTATTATCAACACCTTCCGTTGGTAGAGTTTTGGTAGCGTTTCCCTGACTCTCTACCAACTCTCTAGCTGTATAAGTATTTGGTATATCAGGACTTGAGAGAGTGGTAGAGTTAGGTAGAGTTTCTACAGGGGGTAGGGGTTCAATAATTCCGTATTGATTACTTTTCTGGATATTCCAAATTGTTGTCATTGCAAAATGCCTCAAATTCCGCTTGTAGCCGCTCCTGAGCCTCTTTGTCGTCACGGAGTATAGCATAGCCTATGTTGTTTCTGTAGTTATGCCATATCCGGGTTTTCTCCTTTGTAGTCATGTTATTACCTTTCAAAATAAAATTATAATTTCTTAAGCCACTTATACATAATGCATACCTCATGCCAAAAAACACAAATAAATTGTAAGTATAATAAATATAAGGATTTAAAATTTGAGAATTATTTTAAGAATCTACAATCTCAATATAGTATTTTAGCAACTGCTTTAAGATTAATAATATCAACATGTTATAGAAATCTAAACAGTGAAAATTTGTCAATGATAATTGTTGGATATGACACAATTAAGACAAAATGTCGAGGCATATAACACAAAATCAAGCGAAATTGACTATGTGTCATCAATCGATTCTAAGGGTTTGCAAATCTCTTGCATGTGTTGACAAGCAAAATGGTTTTTGGACGTCTTAGAAACGATTGTAAACCGCTAGAATTGTTGTATTCTCAACAATAAATTGTTTTAAATATTATAAAGTTATAAATAATAATTATTACGGTATGTCATAAATATAATAATCAAAGTATGTTATGAACAGACAAAAAAATAAATAATTATTACGCTTGACAAACATCGCTTACTATATGATATAATATCAAAAAGCCATAATTTTAAAATGAATGTGTATTTTAAAATGTAGATGAGTATTCAATTATTATTAATGTTTCAATACAAATAATATTCCCAATGTCTATATTTAAATATGATCAGTATTCACTATCATAAACTATCTAATTTTAAACACTTTCACAACTGGTTATTCACAATAAAAAACTTCAAATCATTCATACTCTTCAGGTTTGCCGGTATCACAATTATCATCAATTCCAAAAAAACCTCTTGACAAGTATTAACAATTATGCTAACCGTGTCAATTATGGTTACTAATAAACTTGAAAAGCTTGTAGAGAAACAAACTGTTAAATTAACAATACCGCTCGTAGCTTCATATCTAGCAAGAGGTATTAAACGTACTAAAATCGCTGACCTTTGCAACATATCAGCTCAAGCTGTATATGATTATTGCGCAAGACATTACAACGAATTAGCACCACTTATAGATAGTACAGATGGCGTAATGGCCATTCAAGCAAAACATATTGCTAATAAGGCACAAGAAAGATTATGTCTTCACTTGAATGAGACTGAGAAAAAGGATTTATTCGCTCTTAATGCCATTTCTGGTACACACATTGACAAATATCGCTTACTCTCAGACAAAAGTACGCAAAACGTCTCAATGCAGACTATACAGGCTAACAAAGAGGATAGAGAAAGCCGTAGACGGGAATTACAAGAGGCTAGGGCAAGAGTGTTAGAGTTATCAGGCGAAGGAGAGAAGGACGTCTGATAAATTATATTATGTTATTTAATTATGTAAACATTGCAAGTGGTAGGGGGTAATGTGCCTTTTTTTAAACTGATATGTATAATTACACCCCACACACAGTCTGCCCAAAATAAAAGATTTTCATATGAATAAGAGTGCTAACATAGCTGGTCAGGTTGAGTTGAGATTACATTCGCTTGAGCAGAATTTAAATTCATTGATAGTGAAGCAGGGTATGTTTAATGTTGACAATAACAATGCGTTGGTGAAGTGTAAGAAGGTGTTGGATGTGTTGGTGGATAGGGTGGAGGAGTTGGAGAGAAGGGTTGGGGAGTTGGAGAATGATGTTATTTAGTGTATGTGTGATATTGATATTAGTGGTTTGGATATTGTTTCATGGATTGATATAGATATAATGACAGCCAAGAATATTGATTTTTCACAATTAAATAAAGTATATGATGCAGCGCAAAAAGCTGGCGTTAGTTTTGATTTAGTATATGTGGAACCAGACAATTCATGGTATTTTGTTATTAATTCTGCTGCTTCTTCTGATAGATGGATTGGTAAAAACAATTCTTTTGAAATTGCATGTGAATGTGTATTGGAATGGTTAAATCAACTAATACTATAAAAAAACCGGGTAGGCCGAAAGGTAGTAAGAATAAGGCAAGCAAGCCTAAGAAGATTATAAAGAAGATTAATAAGCGTAAGAAGAAGCCTGATGGAATGTCTCTTGCTGAGATTGATGCTGAGTTAGACAGGCTTGATGAGGAAGAGGCTAATGATTTAAAGATTGAAGAGTTGTATATAAGTACGCATAGGTGGGAGTTTTTCAAGCCGTTTAAATGGCAGAGGGAGTGTGGTGAACAGGTAGGAGATCATTTTGTTACATTAGCGGCGTCTCCGAACGGAATTGGAAAGACCACGTTGGCAATATGTACGATAATGTCGATTCTTGCGGGATATGAAGCGTGGAATGAAGTATCTGCTGATTATCCTGGAGCTGTGAAACATGATGGTAAGTATTTCAAGCCGTCTCCGCTTGGTAAATTACCGGTAGAGGGTGTGAGGATAAGGTTGACAGGGAATGATTGGTCGCATCATTTGGGGCAGACTGTGGTGAGAGAAATTAAGAAATGGTTTCCAATGGATGATTTTCACACTAAAAATAATACCCAGGGGGTAACATGGTTTTATACTCATAAGCCTACAGGGAGTACGCTTGAATTAATGACGCATGATCAGAAAATAGGATTATACGAATCGTGGCGTGGTCATTTTTGGTTGCCTGACGAACCTCCGCCGCAGAATATATTTGAAGCATTTGCAGGAAGAGCTTTGACGGAGCTTGATGGCAAGGTGTTTATTCCTACTACGCCATTATCTCAGGCATGGATGTTAGACGAGTTAGTGCTTAAAAATGATTCTGATGTTGCGGTAATCAAAGATTTATGCTGTTTGGATAATGAAATAACATATGATCATGATGATAATATCCTAACTGAGATGGGGTTGAGTGGGAAGAGAACGAAATACTGGCGTGAGATGGAAGGACAAAAGAAGAAATATTATGATTATATAATGCGTTGGGATTTATATACTGACATTGATCAAGACGGTCATCCTGCGCCTGATGATCAAGGCGAGAGTGCTGAGAGGTTTCTTATTGAAAATACTGAAGAAGACAAGCACGAGCTTATTAGAAAACTGAGATTCCTTAAAAAGGCAAAGAATACCAGCCTGGAAGATAAGCCATCAAGATTCTTTGGCATATTTAAGAAGCTTGTCGGGCTTGTTGTAAAAGAGTTTAATAAGTCTAAACATATATTGCCTGCTTTTGATGATGAAGTGCCGGCAAACTGGATAGTTTCGTTTCAAATTGATTTTCATTTAGGCAAACCACATGCAATTGCGTTTTATGCCTGTTCTGAAAGGAATATTCACTATGTTGTAGATGAGGTGTGGGAGAATATGACGCCTGAGGAGATAGCATATCTTATTATAAATAGGAAGAGAGTGCGTGGATGGAATATTGAATATGGTGAGATAGACCCTTTAAGCAAGGGTGATGATAAATATATGAAAAACCGTGATGCAGATGCAGAAGATTCCTTTACTATTATAGAAAATCTGTTAGATGAAGAAGATATTGAACTTGGTGTTGCAAATAAAGATAAGAAATCTGGTTTTATAAATATAAAATCATGGTTGAAGGGAGTTAATAAGATTCCTGTACTGTACTTCCTTGACAATTTGCAAAGTATAAAGAACGATATGTATGGGCATATATATGAAATACAGAGGTTATGCTACGTTAAAGGCGAGATTGAGAAGGTAGATGATCATTTTATGGAGTGTTTATACAGATATACACTGATGGGCGTGACGTATGAAGAAAAATCAAGGCATTATGAAATGGCAGGCAGTGGAGAGATTGGGTGGATGGGATGAAGATGAAAACAGGGGATAAATATACTATTCAAGGCTTGAGATTTGGCAAACAGTTTAAGAATGGTTTTACTGCACATTGCAGAAAAGGAAACGAAACGATACTTATTTATAATAAAAAAATGAACATAGCTCCAATAATGCGTTATCTATTAACGAGAAAAATAACAATTAAATAGTCTTTAAGGTTAGCTACCTTATAAGGCAATAAAGTGAAAATAAGGGCAATATGACTGTCATATAGTTATGTTGCCCTTTTTTATTGCAATAGGAAAATGAAATATGGCAGGAAACGAAACCGAAGGTGAAATATTAAAAAAGGATGATGTTAATTTTCTCTCAGTTGCGCAGAAGCGATATGCACGCCTGTTTAGTCAGGACGAACACAATCGTCAACAAGCAAGGGAAAACTTACGTTTTGTTTATGAAATAGATGAAGGGCAGTGGTCTCAAGAAGATCGTGACCAGAGAAAGAGAGATGGCAGACCATGTCTTACCTCTGGACAACTACGTAAATTTGTAGCCGGAATTGCTAACGCTGAACGTGACCAACGCATTGCTGGAAACGTACGGCCTGTTGATAGCGAAGGTGATGTTGAAATCGCAAGGATTATATCGGGGATAATTCGTCAGATAGAACATGCCAGTGATGCAGAGAGAATATATACGATGGCCGGTGAGCAGGCGGTTGCAGGCAATGTAGGGTATTGGCGTATTAAGTCTGAAGAACTTGACAATAGTTTTGATCAGGAATTATTTTTAGAGGGAATCCGTAATCCGTTTTCAGTTACTTTAGACCCTGACGGCATGTTTGCCTTTATAGATGAAAAGATAAGTCGTTATGAATTTAAACATAAATATCCTGATGCAAATGAAGAAAATATTGATATTGACGCTCAATATCGAGATCAATGGTATGACGAAGAATCATTATATATAAGAGAATATTTTTATAAAGAAAGAGTTAAAACAAAAATAGTACAGGTTCGTAAAGTTGACCCTTCCGGGCAACTATTAGGAGAGGCAAGGATATTTGATTTAAAGCGTGATAATGTTACTGAAGAGCAACTTGCTGCTTCAGGTTGGAGAATAGAAAACAGTAAAACACCTAAAAAGTTTGTTGTTAAATGGGCAAAGATTACCGGTACTCAAATATTGTCTAAAGGTGAATGGCCTGGCAAAGATATTCCGATTATAGAAGTAGAAGGTGATTGGGTATGGATTGACGGTAAATTATACAAGCGTAATTTGACACAAGGTGCACATGATGATCAGCGTATGTATAACTTCTGGCTTACAAGTCTTGCAGAACGATATGCACTTGCAAGTAAAGCGCCTTACCTTGTAACAACCAAGATGATTGCAGGATTAGAACATATATGGAAATATGCACATAAAAAACTTTATCCATATCTATCATTTAAACATGATACTAAAATGCCCGGAGGTCCTAAACGTGTGGAACCACCTCAGATCAGTACTGGCGAGGCTTCCATGCTTAGTATTCATAAAGAGAATATTATGGATACTATCGGGAGATTTGAAGCTTCTTTCGGGCAGAAAAGTAATGAGCGTTCTAAAGTTGCTATTGATGCAAGAGCGAACAGGTCGGAAGTCAGTACGTTTCACTTTCCTGACAATTTTAGACGAGCAATTAATAAATCTACACGAATGCTTATAGATGTTATTCCTCATTTTTACGATACAGAACGAATACAACGTATATTCGGAGAAGATGGAAAAACAGACAGTCAGGTTACTATTAATTTTGATACAGGGTTTGTTGATAGAAATGGAGACCCGATAATACTTAATGATTTAAGTATTGGAAAATATGATATTGTAGAATCTATCAAATTAATGTCTACACGCAGACAGGAACAGCTTGTAGGCATGCAAGCACTGGCAGCAGGTAATCCAATGTTAGGAGTATTCCTTGCCGGTGATATTGCAAAATTACAGGATTGGGATGGTTCACAGGAATTGGCAAAGAAGATAGATGCAAATTTGCCTGCTTTATTAGGAATTAAACCGCAAAATGCGGAAGGCCAACCGGGGGCTCAAACCGGGGTAGGAGAAGGACAATGACAGAAGTATTAGAAGAAACAGAACAGGCTGTACAACCTGGGGAAGAACAAATTGAAGATAAAGCCGGTGACACACAAGAAGTAGATACGGCTGCTACTGAAGAAGAAAAGGGTAATGGGTTTAGTATTGAGGATATAGGGTCTGATGCTGTAAAGACAGACGAGGAAGTACTTGGAGTATCTGAAAAGGCGCAAGACAGGATTAATAACAAGATAGGCAATGCTATTAAGGAGCGGAATATTGCCCAAGAGGAAGCTCGAAAGGCTAAAGCCAGGATAGCAGAATTGGAAGCGGAAAAAGCTATTCCTACCGAGAAACCTGTTGTTCCTCTTGAACGTAATTTTGTAGAGGATGAGGAATATCAGGCGGCAATGGATAAGTATCAATCCGATATTATTGCTTATAATGCTGCTGTGAATAAAGCTAATTCTCAGAAATCCGAGGCTGAAAGTCGTGTAGCTGCAAATGATAATAGGCTTCTTGCTCAGATGGATGAATTACAGAAGAGATTTCCTAATATCAATGTTAGCGACACTATTTCGTCAGTTGCAGATGTAAATGGTTTCGGTAATGCAGCTCCATATATCAGTGATAGTGAACACAATGCTAGAATTGCGCTTTTCCTGGCTAAAAACCCAAGTGAATTAACAAGAATAGCATCTTTGACAGATGCAGCGATTATTAATCGTGAGATTGGAAAACTGGAAGAGCGATTTTCTAATGTACGGAAAAAAACAACCTCTGCTCCTAAAGCACTTGATACCGTAAAGGGAGAGGCTTCGACTGTTATAAAATCTATTTATGATATAAAGGATAACAGTGAGTTCCGTAAGGCAAGAAATGCGGAGATGAGGGCAAAGAAATCTTAAATTAAACAGGGCTAATACGATAAGTGATCGCAGACGCGGTGAACTAACGTATTGCCTATAAGGAGAAACTTATGGCAAATACATTAAAAGATTTATCTGATGGTGATATTACGAGGGAAGCGTTGGTAGAGTTTCATAATGCGTTGACTTTCCTCAAAACCATTAATAATCAATACGACAATAGATTCGGTAGAGATGGACATAAAAACAACGGAACACTGCTTATCAGGAATCCTAATCAGTATACTGTAAGAACAGGCAAGGTTATGGATGTGCAGGAAGCGGATGAAAACACCACTACCCTGACAGTTGCAACGCAGAAGGGTGTTGACATGGAATCTTTCAGTTCGCTTGAACAAACCATGCAAATAGAGGATTTCAGGGCAAGATACTTACGACCTGCAATGTTAAGACTTGCCGCTGATGTAGAGAGTACGATTATTACTTCTATGTATAAGGAAGTATTTAATATTGTAGGTACGGCAGTAGATAAGCAACCGGCAGCTTTGATTGATATTCGCAGGGCAGGCGCAAGGTTAACTGAATTTCTTGCTCCGAGAACTGACCGCTATGCACTGTTAACTGCGAGCGCAATGTCAACAACAACCGATACATTGAAAACTCTTTTTCATGCAAATGCTGAAATTGAGAAATCTTTTCTTGATGGATATGTTGGCCATGCCGCAGGTTTTGACTGGCTTGAAACCGAGATGATTCCTTCTCATACTAATGGTTCCAGAACAGATACCACACCGGTAGTAAATACATCTACTGATATAACAAGTGGTTCTTCAAGTATTGTTATTACAGGGTTTACCAATGCTAAAACATTAAAAGAAGGTGATGTATTCACGATTGCAGGTGTATATGCGGTTAATCTTGAAACAAAAGTAAGACAGTCATTTTTACAACAGTTTGTGGTTACTACTGATTATACTCTTAATGGAAATGATACTATTGTGGTTTCCCCTACACCTTATACTTCAGGTGCAAGACAGAATGTTGAAATAGTATCTGCTGGTTCCGGTAAGGCAGTTGTAAACCTTACTGCCGGGGGTAGTGGTGCTGCAAGTACGAGTTCAAGGCAGAATCTTTGTTATCACCGTGATGCATTTACTTTTGTTACTGCTGATTTGCCTCTTGAGCCTGGACAGAGAATGAGTCGGGAGGTTATGGATGGTATATCCATGAGAATATGGCATGGTTCAGACTTCAAGAATGATGAGTTCGGAACCAGGATTGATGTTCTTTTTGGAGCTAAAGCTATCAGACCTGAATGGGCAGCAAGAGTACGAACTACATAGTAAATTTAAATATTTGGGGGTGGATAATCCCACCCTCATAATTTTCAGAATATACAGGAGGTTTTTATTATGACAAAAGTTGAACAATTAACAAGTGGCCAGCCTGATGGTTCGCTTATGGGCAGATCAGATGATAAGATTGGCTTTTATGGTTTGACAACTCCTATTGTAAAAGCGACTGTTACGCTTAGTGCCGGGACTACAACTACGCTTTTAAAAGCAGATGTTGCAGCCATAGCAACTGCGCTTGACAATTTGGGTCTTATTACCAAAGCATGATTTTGAGATGGGAGTGGGATAAAACCCACTCCCACATCTTTAATAGAAAAGGCGGTTTTATGAACTTGTTTGTAGCTATAACAACATATGAAGATAAAATTTTTGCAAAATGTTCCGAATCTATACTCAATAATTGTATCAATTTAATTCAAAGAGGATATAAGGTAACTGTTTTTTATAATAGTGAACTTTATATAGATAGATCAAGAAATGCTTGTATTAAAAAATTTCTTGAAACTGATTGTACAGATTTATTATTTGTTGATGCTGACCTTATATTTGATGATACTGCTATGGAAGAAATTATCAAATATGATAAACCTATTGTAGCTGGTGCTTACAGATTGAAACAGATATTTGAACATTATCCTATTGTAATTGATTTTGATAGGGAGCATAAAAATTGTAAGGATGAGAAGACAGGACTGTATGGGTGAAATCAGCACCTACAGGATTTATGAGGATACAAAGAAGAGTGTTCGAGGCAATGATTGTGCATTATGCATTGAAAACAGATACTCATGGTATAATGCCTTTTTTTGAAACAGGTATGAGAGTATTTAATGATGGTCAATGGTGGGGTGAAGATACTGCCTTTTGTAAAAAATGGACTGATATGGGCGGTGATGTAATGGTAGAACCAAGACTTACTTTTACTCATATAGGTAATAGAGAATATGAAGGAAATTTACATAAACATCTTATGGGCAGAGCCGTAAAAAACCTTGATAAAGTTGAAGAAGGTATATCCGGGTGGATGAGTCCTGCTGAGTTGAAAGTGTTAAAGAAATTTGCTAAGAAATCTGATTCTATTGTTGAGGTTGGTTGTTGGAAAGGGAGAAGTACAAAAGAATTTCTTGAAAACTGTAATGGGAAGGTCTATGCAGTAGATCATTTTTCCGGTACAAATAGTGATTATTCGTCTGATTTAGCTTCTGTTGAATTGAATATATATGATCAGTTTATTAAAAATGTTGGTCATTATAAAAATCTTGAAATATTAAAAGGTGATTCTGTAGAAATGGCAAATATGTTCAATGGCACAAAGGTTGATATGGTATTCATAGATGCTGGACATACTTATGAAGAATGTAAGTCTGATATTGAAGCGTGGCTGCCTAAATGCAAAAAAAGAATATGTGGGCATGATTACAGCAATGATCACATGGGAGTGAAAAAAGCGGTTGATGAAAAATTCGGAAAAGCATTTAAAACAGTAGATTCTATATGGTGGGTTGATTTATAACAGAAATTAAGCATATTTAGGAGAATAATTTTGCCTGATAGGACAGTAAATCAAATAACTGATGCGGCATATCGCAAAAATGCGGTAAAATCACCTACGTCAACTCAAGATGGATATGCACTTGAAGCGTTTCAGGATATGTTATCGTCATGGAGTGTAGAAGGGCTTATCGTACCAAATTATGTAACGGAAAATTTTACGCTTACTGTAGGGCAAGCAGTATATACTATTGGTGTTATCGGTGATAGTCCTGATCTTGTTACGAGTACCGGCAGACCTCTAAGAATAATAAACGCATTTTTCAGAATAAGTAGTGTTGATTATCCTATTAATGTGGATATGACAAAGAGTGAATATGCAAAAATTACTCAGAAATCTTTAAATTTAAGACCAAGATCACTTTATTACGACCCACAATATCCTACCGGAAAGATAAAATTCAGTGATGCATGTGACACTGCATATGATTTCCACATGCAATCAGAAAAGGCACTTACTGATGTAACGGCAAAAACGGATACATTAAGTCTGCCATTAGCGATAAATGAAACATTGGTTTATAATCTTGCTTTAAGACTTGGTAATGAACTTAAAAGTAAACTAAGTGATGATGTCAGGCGTATTGCTATAGAGAGTAAGCGTGCGCTTGAGGATTATAATGCAATAGAGAAACTTGCTGATACGGTATCTCTTGATAATGCGATTGTCAGTAACAGGTATAGTAGATCAATGGATTATAATAGAGGTTATTAAATGAAAATATTGGTTATTGTTACAGGATTAATGATAGTTGTTTATTGTAATCTTAGTTTTGCTGATAAGACTATTAAGAATCCGTTTGTAGATCATAGACAGAAGATAGCTAATACACTAGATGATTTCAATGTATCTGTGCCGTCAACAATAAGTAGTGCAGGAGTAGAAGGACAAGTGGCGTATGATAGTACTTATTTTTATATCTGTACGGCAACAAATACATGGCGGCGTGTGGCCATATCAACATGGGCTACAACCGGCTCGTTACTTTTAGAATCAGGTAGTTATATTTTATTGGAAGATGCTAGTCAGATATTATTAGAATAAAAATGAAAAAACTACTAATTATTTTATTTGTATTGTCAGTTACTTCTATAGCAAATGCACAATATGAAGGGCAGACATTTGTTATTGATTGTAGTCGTGGTGGGTTTAATAATAATCTTAATCGAGATAAATTATCTGCTAATGCATTTGTAGATAATTCCAGAAACATAAATCTTCATAGATCAGGCAGGTCTAAGCGTGGTGGTACTGATCATGTTAATTCTACGGTAATTACCGGTACACCGAGAATATGGGGTATTTATCAGTTTACTCTTAAAAACGGCAATTCATATATTATAACAGCCACTTCAGATGGCAAAATACAGAAAGATTATAATACTGAAATAAAGACCGGTCTTACTATAAATCAGGCAGTTCATTTCGAGTCATTTAATAATTTACTTATTATCTGCACAGGAAATGATTTACCGGAGGTATGGACAGGTACAGGTAATACATCAACATTGACGAATGTGCCAACAGATTGGAGTACTGGACTTAATTATCCACGTAAGATGGTTAAACATGGCAGGGAATCTTCAGAGCGTTTGTGGGCTATTGGTGGTGCTGTAGACCCGTATACCGTATATGCTTCTGATCTTAATACCTCAGATGGCTCAACTGAACCTGATTTTTCAGATGCGAATGTTATTACTATTAGTATAGATACAGGAGATCAATTCGGCATAATCAATGCTGTTGAATATGGGGACAGATTATTATGTGCAGGTAAAAATCGTGTATATGTGATTGATGACCTTGATACTACAGTTGCTAATTGGGGATATTCACAGGCTCAATGGCGTGGTGGTACTGCTAATGACAGGACATTGCTTGCTGTGGAAAATGATATAGTTTCTTTTGATGAATCGGGCACTATTTATAGCGTTGTTTCTACTCAGGAATATGGTGATTATAAGAGAGCAACTTTAACCAGACCGGCTT
>Ga0114931_10000869_pt1 | contig 37875 bp, 38 predicted proteins | sample 2SBtaG_FD_89579 | JGI IMG/M metagenome (GOLD analysis project Ga0114931, IMG submission 89579) | Deep subsurface microbial communities from Kolumbo volcano to uncover new lineages of life (NeLLi) - 2SBTROV14_V59a metaG | ecosystem: Environmental > Aquatic > Marine > Volcanic | place: Kolumbo... | reverse complement strand
GAAACCTGGAACCAGCGTGCCTTTGAGGAGGCGGGCCTGCACTTTGATTTTGTGCAGGAAAACCACTCTCTGTCCGCCCGGAAAGGCACGTTGCGGGGCCTCCATTTTCAAAGCCCCCCGGCAGCCCAGGACAAATTGGTGCGTGTGGCCGCCGGCGCCGTGCTGGATGTGGCGGTTGATATTCGGATCGGATCTCCCACTTTCGGCGCGCATGTTGCATCTGTGCTGTCGGCGGAAAACTGGGATCAGCTTCTGGTGCCCCAAGGTTTTGCCCATGGATTCTGCACGCTGACCGACGACACGCAGGTCATCTATAAAGTCACCGCTTATTATGCGCCGACGCACGACCGGGGCCTGGCGTGGGACGACCCGGCGCTCGGCATTGACTGGGGACTGGCGCCAAGCGCCACCATCCTGTCGGACAAAGACCGCGCGCATCCTGTTCTGAAAGACCTGCCGGCCTATTTTCACGTCTCAAACCGCGCCTCCTGATCTCATGACCGGCCCCATTCTCATTTTCGGCAAAAAAGGCCAAGTGGCCACCGCGTTGGCCAGAACGGACTGGGGGGGGCATCAAGAATTACATTTTCTGGGGCGCGGGGATCTCGATTTACGCACAGCCGGCGCAGAAGGGATCGCGCGCCGCATCAACCAGATCGGCCCCTCCCTCGTCATCAATGCCGCCGCCTACACCGCCGTTGACCAGGCTGAGTCCGAGCCCGCCGCCGCTTATGCCCTGAACGCCGTCGCCCCGGGGCTTATTGCGCAAAGTTGCGCTGCGGCCGCCATCCCGCTGATCCACATTTCCACCGATTATGTGTTCGATGGGACCAGCGCCGCACCGTATGCGGAAACCGATCCCATCTGCCCCGTCTCCGTCTACGGCGCCAGCAAGGAGGCGGGCGAGCGGGCGGTACGCGCGGCAACGCCCCGGCATGTCATCGTGCGCACGGCGTGGGTCTTCAGCCCCTCCGGCCGGAATTTTGTCAAGACCATGCTGCGTCTTGGCGCCGCCCGGCATGAATTGCGCATCGTCGACGATCAGATCGGCAGCCCGACCTCTGCCGCGGATATCGCTGCCGCCCTCGCGCAGATCGCACAGCGCTTGCGCGCCCGGCCCGCGCCCGCGCCCGCGTGCGGCACCTATCATTTCTGCGCCGCCGGCCACACAAGCTGGCACGGTTTTGCCGCCGCCATCTTCGACGCAGCACATAAACGGGGGTTTCAGGCCGCGCCGCGCCTGTTGCCCATTCCCACCAGCGCCTATCCCACCCCGGCCCGGCGGCCGCTGAATTCGCGTCTGGCCTGCGCCAAACTCTCCGCGGCCTTTGGCGTCACCCCGCGCCCCTGGCGCGCGGGCCTTCATGCCTGTCTTGACGCCCTGCTGGGGCCGGTGCGCGCTTGACGGCGGCCTCGGTCTGACGGGCGCCTTTCGGCTTGACAGCCAGCAACCGGGAAGTATAGTCGCCGCTCGCTCAATACAGCCCGCAACAGCAGGCCGCTTGCCCTTTGGCGCGGCTCCCTGAAACAGGCGCATAAACTCAGCGGAAAGACCCCATGTTCGCAGTGATCAAAACAGGCGGCAAGCAGTATAAAGTCGCCAAAAACGATGTTATTTCCGTTGAAAGACTGGCGGGAGATGCGGGAGACAAGGTGGCGTTCACGGATGTCCTGATGCTGGGCGGCGCCAAAGAGGACGGCAGCGATGCGGTGATCGGCGCGCCTATGGTGCCGGGCGCCTCTGTCGCCGCCGAAGTGGTGGAGCAGGGCCGCGGCGCCAAGATTATCGTTTTCAAGAAGAAACGCCGCCATAATTATCGGCGCAAAAAGGGCCACCGCCAGGATCTCACCATGGTCAGGATTCTGGACGTTCAGGCCAAAGCGAAAAAAGCCGCGCCCAAAAAGGCCGCGCCCGCCAAAACACAAGGCGGGCATGAGTCTGCAGCCGAAAAGACACCGGCCAAAAAATCGGGCGCCAAAAAATCTGCCGCCGCCGCTTCAGGAGAAAAATAGATGGCTCACAAAAAAGCAGGCGGTTCGTCGCGCAATGGCCGGGATTCAGCGGGACGGCGCCTCGGCGTTAAAAAATACGGCGGCGAAAACGTGATTCCCGGCAACATCATCATCCGTCAGCGGGGCACGAAATGGCATCCGGGCGCCAATGTCGGCATGGGCAAGGATCACACGATCTTTGCTGTGCAGGAAGGCAATGTCGCCTTCAAGACCAAACGCGGCGGCCGGACGTATGTATCGGTGGTGCCGCGCGCGCCGGAAAAATAAAGGCGGGCGGCCTGATCACCGCACGCCACACGCGGTGGTCCCGTTTAAGATGCAAGGGAGATGGGAGCGCCGTCTCCCTTTTTTCATGCCCTCGCGCGCCGGCAACCACTGATGACCACAGATTTGAAAAACATCACCCTGAACACCACCGCCCTCACATTGCGGCCCGTCACCCTTGACGATGCGGACTGGATCGCCCTGCGCTCAAACGATTACGGCATCGCCAGAATGACCCTGTCGATTCCCTACCCGCAGACCCGCACTGACGTTCTGCATTTTTTGCAAGAATCGCTCGTGCACGCGCAAGCCGGCACGGATTTTGTTCTGGCGATCGTCAGCCATGTGCCGTGCGGCCTGATCGGACTGGCTGACAGGGACAATGGTACGGCTGAACTTGGCTATTGGCTGAGCCGGACGGAATGGGGCCGGGGCTATGCGACGCAGGCCGCTCAAGCCGTCACGGCTTTTGGTTTTGATGTGCTGGGATTAGAGAACATCACAGCCGGTCACTTCAACGATAACCCGGCATCCGCGCGGGTTTTGGAAAAAGCCGGTTTTCATTATACTGGTGAGATCTGCCATCTCGTCAGCCGGGCACGCGCAAAAGAGACGGCGTGCAGACAAATGATCCTGACGCGCGCTGAATGGCGGGCGGATCAGAGAGAGTCCACTGAATAAACGCCGGAAAAACCCCTGATGAAATTCCTTGACCAGGCGAAAATCTACATCCGCAGCGGCGATGGCGGCGCGGGATGCGTCAGCTTCCGGCGCGAAAAATGCGTCGAATTCGGCGGGCCTGACGGCGGCGACGGCGGCAGGGGCGGAAATATCTGGGCGCAGTGCGTGGATGGGCTCAACACGCTCATTGATTACCGCTATCAGCAGCATTTCAAGGCCCCCACGGGGAGCCATGGCATGGGCCGCAACCGCTCCGGCGCCAAAGGCGCTGACGTCACCTTGAAGCTTCCCCTCGGCACCCAGGTGTATGAGAGCGACAATGAAACGCTCATCGCCGACCTGACGGAGATTGGCGCAAAGGTGTTGCTCGCCAAAGGCGGCACGGGCGGCTTTGGCAATACCCATTTCAAAGGCCCGTCGAACCAGGCGCCCCGGCGCGCCAATGCCGGTCTCAAAGGCGAAGAGCGCTGGATCTGGCTGCGCTTGAAATTGATTGCCGACGTTGGGCTGGTCGGCCTTCCCAATGCGGGAAAATCGACCTTTTTGTCCGTGGTCAGCCGGGCCACTCCCAAAATCGCCGCCTACCCTTTCACCACCCTGCACCCCCATTTGGGTGTGGCGCAGCAGGACGGCAGAGATTTCGTTGTGGCGGACATTCCCGGTCTTATTGAAGGCGCGCATCAGGGCGCGGGATTGGGGGATCGTTTTTTGGGCCATGTGGAACGCTGCGCCGTTTTGCTGCATCTGATTGACGCCACACAGGAAAATGCGGTCGCCGATTTTCACACCATCACCGACGAACTCACCGCTTATGGCCGCGGCCTTGATGAAAAACCCCGCCTTGTCGCGCTGACCAAATGCGACGCCTTGAGCGCACGGGAAATCGGGCGCTGCAGGGCGGCGTTTGAAGAGGTTGGGGCCTCTCCTGTTCTTGAACTTTCTTCGGTCAGCGGCGCGGGCGTCACCGAGATCTGCCGGGCTTTGCTGGCCATCCTCGCCCGGCAAAAGAAAAAGGCGCCGGCGCTGAATGAAAAAACGCACAACGCCCCCGCCTCCTGGCGGCCCTGGTGATCGCCCCGTCATGAACAACACACCCTCTGCCCCGCACGCGCGCCCTCTCACCGATGCCCGCCGTGTCATTGTCAAAATCGGTTCAAGCCTCATTGCCGACCCCGTCAGGGGGTGCGTCAAGGCCGATTGGCTGGCAACCCTTGCCGCCGATATTGCCGCCCTGCGCGCGCAGGGCAAGGAGGTGGTGATTGTGTCGTCGGGCGCCATTGCGTTGGGCCGGCAGGCGCTGGGTCTGGCGGCCGGCGAATTGAAACTGGAGGAAAATCAGGCGGCGGCGGCATCCGGGCAGATTCACCTGGCCCATGCTTACGAAGAGGCATTGCGGCCCTATGCCATTACCATCGCGCAGATCCTGCTGACTTTGGCCGATTCCGAAGAGCGCCGCCGCTATCTCAATGCCCGCGCGACTCTGAACACGCTTTTAGGGCTGGGGGCGGTGCCGATCATTAACGAAAACGACACGGTGGCCACCAGCGAAATCCGTTACGGCGACAATGACAGACTGGCGGCGCGCGTGGCGCAGATGACGAGCGCCGACTGTCTGGTTTTGCTGTCCGACGTGGATGGTCTGTATACGGCTGACCCGCGACGTGATGCACAGGCCGCCCATATTGACTCTGTGGATGAGATCACGCCGGAGATTGAAGCCATGGCCGGCACGGTGAGCCCGCGCGATGCCCTGCGCCTGGGCTCGGGCGGTATGACGACCAAACTCATGGCAGCGCGCATCTGCCTGCAGGCGGGGTGTCATATGGTCATCGCCAACGGCCATGCGCCATCGCCCCTTGGTGCCCTTGAGAAAGGCGCGCCGTGCACCTGGTTCACTCCCCGCTCCACGCCGGTCACGGCGCGCAAGCAATGGATCGCAGGCGCTCTTGATCCAAAAGGCGCCCTGCACGTGGATGATGGCGCGGTAGAAGCGCTGCGGCAGGGCAAAAGCCTGCTCCCCGCTGGGGTGATCCGCGTCACGGGAACGTTTGAGCGGGGCGACGCCGTGCTGGTCAGGGACCGGGCGGGCGGCGAAATCGGGCGGGGTCTCAGCGCCTATTCCCACAGCGCCGCCAGCAAAATCATGGGGCATAAAAGTCGTGAAATCCCTGCCCTTCTGGGCTACCGTGGCCGCAGCGCCATGATCCACGCCGATGATTTGATGCTGACCCGCAAACCGGCCCCTTGAGAAAAATCGCCCCAGACTGCGCCAGGAACCGTGATGACCCCCACAGCCGCATCCATGAACGTACCCGAAGAGGAAGAACTCAACCGCATGATGTCCGGTCTGGGGCAGGCGGCCCGGCACGCCGCCGCCGTGCTGGCGACAACCGATGCTGAGACAAAAAACGCCGCACTCAATGCCATGGCTGCTGTCATCCGCACCCGGATGGACGAAATCCTGGAAGCAAATGCACTTGATCTCGCTGCAGCACAAAAACAAGGCATCAGCGACGCCTTTCTCGACCGGCTGAAGCTTGACGCGGCGCGCGTGGCGGCCATGGTCGGCAGTCTGGAAGACATTGCCGGACTGCCCGATCCCGTGGGCACTGTGCTGGCGGCCTGGGAGCGGCCCAACGGATTGCGCATCACGCGCGTGCGCGTGCCGCTGGGGGTCATTGGCATTATTTATGAAAGCCGTCCCAACGTCACCGCCGACGCGGGCGCGCTGTGCCTCAAAGCGGGCAATGCCGTTCTCTTGCGGGCCGGGTCGGAAAGCCGCCACTCCGCCGCCGCCATTCATACCTGTCTTGTCGAAGGCCTGACGCGCGCCGGCCTGCCCGCCACCGCCATTCAACGCGTTCCCACCACTGACCGGGCGGCCGTCGGCATCATGCTGAGCGGCATTGGAGGCTCCCTCGACGTCATCATTCCCAGAGGCGGCAAAAGCCTGGTGGCGCGGGTGCAGCGCGAAGCGCGCGTGCCGGTGCTCAGCCATTTGGAAGGCAATTGCCACGTCTATATTGATGGCCAGGCAAACCTGGATATGGCGCGCACCGTGGCGGTCAATGCCAAAATGCGCCGCACCGGCATTTGCGGCGCGGCGGAAACCCTGCTGATCGATCACGCCATCGCGGACATCGCGTTAAAACCCATCGTTTCCGACTTGACCGGGCTTGGCTGCGAGCTGCGCGGCGATGCGGCGGCCTGCGCCATTGATTCGCGTGTTCATCCGGCTACGGAGGAAGACTGGTCTATGGAATATCTCGGGCCCGTTCTGGCGGTGAAAATTGTTGACGGCGTTGACGGCGCCATCGCCCATATCGCGGCGTATGGATCACACCATACCGAAGCCATCGTCACGGATAATCAGGAAATCGCCGAGCGCTTTTTGGCCCGGGTCGACAGCGCCATCGTGCTGCACAACGCCTCGACCCAGTTCGCCGATGGCGGCGAGTTCGGCATGGGAGCCGAGATCGGCATTTCCACCGGCAAATTGCACAGTCCTGGACCGGTCGGCGCGGAACAGCTCACCACATTTAAATATGTCGTGCGCGGATCCGGCCAGATCCGTCCTTAACAAGCGCCGCACCATGCAATATCGCATTCAGGAAAAATATGCCGGCGCAGGTATGCGCATCGGCCTTTTGGGCGGGTCGTTTGATCCGCCGCACGCGGGCCATCGTCACATATCCGAAATCGCTTTCAAACGTCTGCGCCTCGACAGCGTGTGGTGGCTGGTGACACCGCAAAACCCACTGAAAATCAGGGCGCCCTCCGCTTCTGCTGCGCAACGCCTGGCCGACGCTCAAAGTCTGGCCCGCCATCCCCGTTTCAACGTCACCGATGTCGAGCGCCGGCTTGGCACGCGCACCACCATCGACACCATCGGCGGTCTCACGGCGCGCTACCCACGCATCCGGTTCCTCTGGATCATGGGCGCGGACAATTTTATTCAACTGCCGCATTGGGCGCATTGGACGCGCATTATGACCACTCTGCCTGTTGCAGTGATCGCCCGGCCCGGTTATCATTTGCGTGCAGGATTGAGTAAGGCGGCCTGCCGCTATCAAGCGTGCCGCCTTCCCACGGAGCAGGCCATTCTGCTCCCCACTATGAGGCCGCCAGCGTGGACACTTCTCAACGACCGTCTTCACCCTGCATCCTCCACGCAGATGCGCGCAAAATCCGCCCGCTGAGTCAGCGATAGTCCCGATCCTCTCCCGCGCGCGCTTCCCTTGAAATAACGGAAAATCCATGAACCGCACTCTTTCAGATCAAAACGCCCCGGCCGGTGCTGTGAGAATTCCCGGACGCGAGACGCTGTGCACCGCCTTCAGACACATCCGTGCCCATTCCATTGGGCTTACCAACCCTCTGGAAATCGAAGACCAGGTGGTGCAAACCTGCGCCGATGTCAGCCCCACGAAATGGCATCTCGGGCACACGTCCTGGTTTTTTGAAACGCTGGTTCTGAAACCGTTCCTGCCCGGCTATGAAACCCCCGACGCGCGCTATGCGCATATCTTCAATTCCTACTACAATACTGTCGGCCCGCAATTTTCCCGCCCCAACCGGGGGGATCTGTCGCGCCCGACCGTGGCGGAGGTGCATGAATACAGGGGCCATGTGGAACGCGGCATGGAGGCATTTTTCGCGGACGCCACCGCCGACACATGGCGCCGCGCCGCCGGCACCATCGAGGTGGGTCTGCATCACGAGCAGCAGCATCAGGAACTCATCCTCACGGACATCAAGGAAGTGTTGTCGCATAACCCGCTCGCCCCCGCGCCCTATGCACCGGGAAGACGCAAAAACCAGTCCGCCCGGCACAGCGCCCCGACATGGCGCGCCTATGACGGCGGCCTGTGCCCCATTGGCCACGATCCGGCAGCGCCCGGCGCGCTTTTCGCTTTTGACAATGAATCCCCCCGCCATGAGGCGCTCATTGCTCCTTTCGAGATTGCCTGCGCCCCTGTAACCAATAGTGATTTCCTGGATTTCATAGAGGATGGCGGGTATGCTGAGCCCGCGCATTGGTATTCTGACGGCTGGGCTTTGGCACAGACCCAAGGCTGGACAGCGCCGCTGTATTGGCGCGGCCGGGATGGAGACTGGCAGCATTATACGTTGTGCGGCCTTCAGCCGCTGGATAGGAAAGCCCCCGTCGCTCATGTCAGTTTCTATGAGGCATCCGCCTACGCTTCCTGGGCCGGCGCCCGGCTGCCCAGCGAATTTGAATGGGAACACGCCGCGAATGGCCAGAGCATCTCAGCGCAGGCGAATTTACTGGATTTTTCCGATCCCGCCGAGACTGCCGGTCCTGTGGATGCGCCATTGCCACGGGCGGCGGCAGGCGCTGCTGAACTGAACCAGATGTTTGGCGATGTGTGGGAATGGACAGCAAGCCCCTATGCGCCGTACCGGGGGTTTAAAACCCTCCCCGGTGCCTTGAGCGAATACAACGGCAAATTCATGTGCAACCAGTATGTCCTGCGCGGCGGCGCCTGCACCACGCCGCGCGATCATATCCGCCCGACCTATCGCAACTTCTTTCCGGCCGCCGCCCGCTGGCAGTTTTCAGGGGTGCGTCTGGCGCGCGATGGCGCATGACATCCGCCCCGGCTCTTGAGCAATAGAAAATATCTCCATGACCCAGCCTGATACATCCGTCAGTGAGGCCGCCCCCCCCATCCCGGCGCTTGATTTTTTTATCGACCGGGAACCGCCCCCGGACGATTTTTTCGCTGATGCCGTGGCAGGCCTCTCCCAGCGGCAAAAATCCCTCCCGCCCAAATATTTTTATGACCGGCGTGGCTCCGCGCTGTTTGACGAGATCTGCGCTCTGGAGGAATATTACCCGACGCGCACCGAATTGGCTCTGCTCGCCGATATTGGGCCCGAACTTGCCGCCCACGCAGGGCCCAAGCGCCGGGTGGTGGAATATGGCAGCGGCTCCAGCGTCAAAATTAGAACGCTGCTGGATGCGCTGAGCACGCCCGCGGAATATACCGCCATTGATATTTCGCGCGCCCATCTGCTGAACGCCGCCACCGCCCTTGCCAAAGCCTATCCCGCTTTGCGCGTGGGCGCGATTTGTGCTGATTTTACCGATGCGGCGCTTTTTCAGTCTCAATCCACCGCCCTGACGTACGAAGGCGCCGGACTGGGACAATTTTTAGGGTTTTTTCCCGGCTCGACCATTGGCAATTTCGACCCTCACGCCGCCATTTCATTTTTGCGCCACGCGCGGCGCCAATTGGGATCGGACGGACAGCTTCTCATCGGCGTCGACATAAAAAAAGACGCCGGCATCCTCAACCGCGCCTATAATGATGCGCGGGGGGTGACGGCTGAATTCAACAAAAACATCCTGGTACGCATGAAAAAAGAATTGGGCGCCGATGTGGATTGCGCCGCTTTCGCCCACCGCGCCTTTTATAATGAACCCCGGGGCCGGATCGAAATGCACCTGCAAAGCCTGCAAAATCAGTCCATTTTTATCGGAGACCACACGTTCACATTCACGCAGGGCGAGACCATTCACACCGAGAATTCCTATAAATATGATAGTGCCGGATTTTCCGCCGCCGCCGCCGCCGCCGGGTGGGGCCGCAAAGCGGTGTGGAAGGACCCGCAGGATTTATTTAGTATTTTTCTATTGGAAGCAAAGTCTTAACCATAGCTTTCCGGCGAGAAAGTCAGAGATTGGAAAACCGCATGGGGTTGTGCTAAACTGCGGGAGATCTGGAGTAGTTTTTCGCAGGTGGCGGCGGCTTGAAAGCTGGTGCACGTGACACAAGAGTGAGAGCCGGGAGCTGCCCCAGGGTTGAGACTGTCATTGAGAATGGAGGAATTCCCCTGTCCACGCATCATGCGGCCCCGGAGGCCAGTGAGCAGAGCGCGCCTGACATCAGACGCCACGGTCCATTGCTTGAGTTGATTCTCACCTGTCTTGAAGACGATAAAGCCCAGGAAATCACCTCCATTGACTTAACCGGAAAGACCACCCTTGCGGACCAGATGGTGATTGCGAGCGGGCGATCACACCGCCATGTCTCGGCCATATCCGATCATCTGTTGCGCCGCCTCAAAGAGGCAGGTTTTGGCCGCTGCCGGATTGAGGGCATGCCGCATTGTGACTGGGTGCTGGTCGATGCGGGTGATGTGATCGTCCACATTTTCCGGCCCGAGGTGCGGGCGTTTTACAATCTTGAAAAAATGTGGGGCACACGGGCGCCCGATACCCTGCGGGTCAGTTGAAGTGTGATGCACATCACTGTAGCCGCCATCGGCCGGCAGCGCGGCGGCCCCCAGGCGGCGCTTTTTCATCGCTATGCCGATCTGATCAGATCCACCGGACCGGCAACCGGGGTCACCCGCTTTTCTTTCGTTGAAATTGATGAGCGCAAAGGGCCGCGGGGACCGCGGGGCCGCGCCTGGCAGGCGGATCATTTGCTGCGCGCCGTCCCTGAGTCCGCCATGATGCTGGCGCTTGATGAAAGGGGGCGCGCGTTCACCAGCCGCGCTTTTGCTGAGGAGATCGGCCGGCGGCGGGATGAGGGACAGCATCTCGCTTTCCTCATCGGCGGGCCTGAAGGCCATGGGCAGGCCGTGCTGGAGCGCGCCGCACTGACACTCTCTTTGGGCCCGGCCACCTGGCCGCATCTGCTGGTTCGCGTGATGCTGGCAGAACAGATTTATCGCGCCCTTTCCATTTTGAGCGGGCATCCCTATCACCGTGATTAGGATTTTATTTTCGGACGCGGGTCTAATATCTTCTCCGGCTTGGAAGCCGTGCGGTTTGTTGTTAACACTAAATTAACCGGCACAAGGCGGTTCTCCCCTGTCAGATCCTGTCCGGCGGGGCCCGACGGGGCATCATGCGGCGAATCCGACACGACACAAAGAGGTGTTGACACAAGATGACACACTGGCCGCTCCGCTCAACCTTTACGTCCACGCTTTTTGCGCTGGCGCTGGCGCTCGCCTCAGTCATGGGATCGGGAAGACTCAAGGCCGAAACACCCCAGCAGGCACGCGAGACTGACACACGGGCGCAACAATTAGAGCGTTCTTTACGCCAGGCTGAGAGCGCACAAAAGACACGGCAGGGGGAGGCGGATGATCTCTCACGTGAAGCGGACGCGTTGCAAGAACGCCTGCAGGATAGCGCCCGGCGCGCCAAAAAGCTGGAAGACGCGCTGGATGCCGGCGGGCGGCATCTTGATGTCCTTGTCGAGCAGGAACAGGGCGCGGTCCAGGCACTTGAGACGCAGCGCGCAAAACTGGCCGGGCTTCTTGGCGCCGTGGAAAATCTTGAACGCGCCCGGCCGCCGGCACTGCTGGTGACGCCGGACCGGGCCGTGGATGCGGTGCGCAGCGCCATCCTGCTCGACGACCTCCTCCCGCACGTGATCCGGCAAACTCAAATTCTCGCGGCCGATCTGAAAAACCTGCAAAATCTGCGGCAGGAAATCACCGCCGAACAGGCCACCCTTGCAATGTCCGAAGCCGTCCTGGCCAAAGAACGGCACGCCATCGAGACCGTGCTGGCACAAAAACTGGCACGGCAAAGCGCTGCGGAAACGGCGCTGCGTCAGGGCGCCGCCGCTATCGCGGATAAAACCAAGGAAATCGCAAGTTTAAAGGGTCTCATTGCCGCGCTCTCGCACGGCCTGCCCCCCGTCACCCCAAAACCGGATATGGGCCAAGATCTGGCATTGCGCACGGCACTGCCCGCAGACATCCGGCCCGGCAACCTCAACCATGAAGGTATGCTGCAACACGGCAATACAACTTATGCATTCAGTCAGGCCAAAGGTTCCCTAAAATTACCCAGCCCGGGACGTATTTTACGGCATTTTGGCGAAAGTGATTCCCGGGGCCAGAGCGTCGATGGGCTGATCATCTCCACACGCGCCCAAGCTCAGGTGGTCACCCCTTTCGATGGCAAAATTGTGTTCGCCGGTCCATTTTTAGACAGGCCGCAACTCTTGCTCATTGAAGCGGGTGAGGGATATCATATCTTGTTATCGGGAATGGCGGTTATTTATGGCCGGGTGGGGGATAGATTATTGGCTGGTGAGCCTGTAGGCATGATGCCGGGGTCCAGCGGAAGTGATCTTCCCCAGAACCAGCCGTCCGGACCGGAGCTTTATTTGGAATTCCGGAAAGACGGCACTCCCATCAATCCCCTTCCGTGGTTAGCGGCAGATGAAAAGAAGGTCAGCGGATAATGCGCAATACTTTATTAGGCATGGTTTTCGGGATGCTCGTGGCGATCCCCCTCACGGGATTGACCGCCAATTCCGATACCTATCATCAACTGGATCTGTTCGGGGATGTGTTTGAGCGCATCCATGCGGATTATGTCACGCAAGTGGATGATGCCGACCTTGTCGAAGCGGCCATTAACGGCATGTTGGCCTCGCTTGATCCCCATTCCAATTATCTCAATCCCGACAATTACCGCAATGTCCAAGTGCAGACCCGGGGCGAATTCGGCGGTCTTGGCATTGAGGTCACCATGGAGGATGGCGTGGTCAAAGTGGTGTCCCCCATTGACGACACACCGGCGGCGCGGGCGGGAGTCGAAGCGGGGGATATGATCACGCATCTGAATGGCGAAGCAATCCAGGGTCTCACCTTGCAAGAAGCGGTCGATAAGATGCGCGGGCCAGTCCATACCAAACTTGAACTGACGGTGGTCCGGCAAGGGGTGGAAAAGCCATTTAAACTAACCATTGTGCGCGATATCATTCGTGTGCAATCCGTCCGCTTCCGGCGCGAGGGAAATGTCGCCTATGTCCGCATCACCCAGTTCAATGAACAAACCCAGAAGGGGATTGAGCGCGCGCTGCGTGAGCTGAAAAAAAAGATCGGCAATAATATTGAAGGCGTCGTTCTGGATTTGAGAAACAATCCCGGCGGTCTGCTCGATCAGGCCATCGCCGTCTCTGACGATTTTCTCAATCAAGGGGAAATTGTCTCGACCCGGGGCCGCAATCCACGTGACTCAAGCCGCTGGCAAGCGGAAAAAGGGGATTTGGCCGATGGCTTACCCATCATTGTGCTGATCAATGGAGGTTCAGCGTCAGCTTCGGAAATTGTCGCCGGCGCTTTGCAGGATCATCGCCGGGCCGTCATTCTGGGCGCGCGTTCTTTTGGCAAAGGCTCAGTGCAAACGATTATCCCTTTAAGCAGTGGCAGCGACGGCGCGCTCAAACTCACCACGGCCAGATATTACACGCCATCGGGCCGCTCCATTCAGGCCAAGGGCATCGACCCGGATATTCCCGTTGAACTCAAGCCTGAAATTGAAAAAGACGACACGGTAGCAATGCGCTCTGAGGCAGATTTGCGCAATCATCTGGATGCGGAGGAAACCGCACCGGCAAATGAGCAACATACCCCCAGTGCCGTTGATAAAATCCCGGCGGAAATTCTGCAACTGGAGCGTCCGTTAAACGATGACGTGAAGGATTACCAGCTCACCCGCGCCCTGCAAATCCTGCACGGTATCCGGCTGAACACCGCCAGTGTGGACAGTGCGACCAGTAATAATTAGGGACTTTCAGGAGGCGTATAAAGCAGTCTGGTTATCCTGGCCAAACACGGTCTGAACGGATTCGCCCAGATGGCATGCGCCGCGTTGCAGGGGTGCCAGATAACGGGAAAGAACGTCATCGGCGGACAGCACCGAATCAAAATACCGCAGTCCAATACAGGCAAATATGCCCTGATCGGTAAACACCGGGACCGCCAGAACGGATGTTTTGCCCGCCGCCCTGGTTTTCTGCCGGAAGGAAAAAGCATAGCCCTGGCGCCTGACTTCTCTGACCATGCCGTTGAGAAACTCTTTTTGTTCGATCAGAATGTGCTTTTCTGAAGTCGTTTGGCCGATCAGTTTCAGCAACGTGTCTCGTTTGTGTTCATCACAATATGCCAGATAGACCTGACCCGCCGCGCTGCTGCATAAGGGCACGCGCGTGCCGACAGGGTAGCGGTCCAGCGTGAAAGGGCTTTGAAAATCCGTGGTCTCGCGGATCAGCATTGACGTGCCGTTCAGCGTGGTGACGGACACCGGAAATTCAACCTCTTTGCCCAATTGCTGCAGGATCGGCCCGGCGATATCCGTGACCCATGCGCTTTCGTCATAGCCGTAAGAAAGCTTTTTCACCGCATTGGTGAGTCTGTACGTGTTGTCCCGCTCATCAAATTGCACATAACCCAGATCGCGTAAATTCTTGAGAATACGATAAAGGGTCGATTTGGGCAGAGCGACAACTTTTTCAAATTCACACAGATTGGTGCCATTATGCGCATTGAGTTGTTCAAGCACCTGAAATCCACGATGAATTGCTCGAACCGTTTTAATGCTGCTGCCCATAACCCGGCTTCCTTTCGACACCACTGACTGAGTCCCGTCGCATGTTTTTGTGCCGGACCAGCCTGAACATGCACCACCCTGCAGTTCATAGAGTGGAATTTATGAGAGCGCTCTCTTAAGCCCATCTTAACACCGCCGGGCCCGCATTCAGGCCGCATCCGGAGGGCTGTGGCGCGTTTTGAGAGGTGGCACACTCTCCTGATGGGGCATTCTGGCCCATTGCCATCCACCTGTTCATACGCAACCAATAGCACTATTGCAGATCAAAGACATGTTTCAAAAAATCAATGCATCACAGACGAGAGAGCGACCACTGTTATGAAAGATTGCCAGATAGTAATTATTGGTGCCGGCATTGGAGGATTAACCGCCGCATTGGCGTTACAACATTATGGTTTTAAGGTCTCGATCCACGAGCAGGCGCCTGAACTGGGCGAGGTGGGGGCAGGCCTGACCATCACGCCCAACGCCACACACGCGTTCGATTTCTTAGGGCTGGGGCCACGTCTGGCGCAGACTTATTTCATCCCCACAGCAGGGGCCGTGAAAAATTACAAAACCGGCGAAACGCTTCTGAAGACCTACCGGGGAAACACGCCTTTTGAGAAATATGGCGCGCATTATTTTCAAATTCACCGCGCCGATCTCCATGCGGCCTTAAGCGACGCGGTTCTGGCCAATGATCCTGATTGCATTCACCTCAATCATACCTTTGTAGACCTCACCCAGGATGGGACAAGCGTCACAGCGCGTTTCACCAATGGCGACACAGCCGGCGGCGACGTTCTTATTGGCTGTGACGGCGGAAATTCTGCAGTCCGTTCCACTGTATATGCGCCCGAACCCGTGGTCTTCACCGGCCAAGTGGCGTGGCGCGCTCTGGTGCCGGCAGACCGTTTAACGCCCGAACTCATGACGCCGCCCTCTTGCGCCTATATCGGTCCGGATCGTCTGTTCACACGCTATTTTATTCGCAGTGGCGACATTGTGAACGTGGTGGCACTGGCGCGCCAGCCCGGCTGGGAAGAAGAAGGCTGGACCATTCATGCGGAAATTGACGAGTTTCTTGATCTTTACCATGACTTTCACCCGCATGTGAGAGAGATCATCAAGGTTCTGCCCCCTGAGCTTTTGTTCAAATGGGCCTTGCGCGATCGCGCACCTCTGGCGGAGTGGATCAACGGGCGCGTCGCGGTGCTGGGTGATGCGGCCCACCCGATGACACCGTTTCTGGGTCAGGGCGCCGTGATGGCGATTGAGGACGGCATGGTTCTTGGCCGCTGTTTTCACGAGGGCTCCACTGTTGAAAACGCCTTGGCGCTTTTTGAAGGAACGCGCAAAGAGCGGGCCAATGGCGTGCAGATCCAATCGCGTGAACAGGCGGCATCCTATCAGGGCACGGCGCTTGAAGATTATAATCCGGGGCGCAATGCCGAAGGGCGGGGCCTGTTTGCCTATAATCCGGTTACCGTCCCACTAACTGTCTGACGACTTCGCGGTAACGCTGGCTCACCGGAATAGTCAGTCCACTGACGAGGGTAATTTCACATTTGCTCTCCGTGCGTTCCACGCGGTCAATGGCATGACCATTCACCCAATAAGACCGGTGCACCTGCACGCCCACCCGGCTGTCAATATCCTGAATCGCATCCTGGAAACGGCAATGCACAAGTTCTTCGTTTTCTTGTGTGTAGACGCGCACGTAATGTTCCTCCGCCTTGATCGCGAGGACATCCGAGATGTTATGGGCATGATGGAGGCGTTTGAGGATGGCGGGTTCATGGTCAGGCGGGAGGCTGTCATCCGCTGCAATGGCAATTGACGCACCCGGCGCGCCGGCGTTGTTTGTCGAAACTGCCGGGGTGGGGGCAGAGCCCGGAGAGAGCGGCGCATCTGATCGCGCGCCCGCACCCTGCCGGTAGCGAAAACGGGGCAGTCCAAAAAAACGGTCAAAAAGATAATTCGCCGCAACCCAAATGGCGCCGCCCCGCACGGTGCGGATGATCAGATCCGCCGTTTCCCCCGGCGTCTGTGGCCACGGCCAGACGGGCAGGGCCGCGCCGCCCGGCCAGCGCTGATGAAACAGATCTGATATGGCCATCACATAAAGAAAAATCGGCCAGCTCGACAGCAGCGCCCCCAAAGTGGTCAGCACCCAGAGGGGGGGCCGCCAGCGCCTGGCCGCCACCTTGACCAATTGGGTCAGACCGCTGACCAGCCACCAGGACGGCAATGCCACCAGCAGGAGATAAATCGACGCGCCGTCATAACCGATCCTGTCGACGTAATCGCTGCCGATAACCGCAAAAAAAGCCAACAGAATGGGCAAGCCCACGTAAAAAGCCAGCACTTTGGCGCTGAAACGCGCCGCCCAAACTTCAAAATTTTCAGGCGCACTGGTCTTCATCGTGCACTGTTTCCTTGTGTCTCGCCGGCGCCTCTTTTCATCGGTCACTCAGCTCAGACCGGGACAAGATTAACCATTTTCACACCGGCGCGGGCGTCACCGCAAATGGGTCCAAGCCTTTAGATAACAAATTTGAGCGGCTTCTTAAACGGGTCGTTTAAGAAGCCGGGGGCACCATGGGCCCCGGTTTGAGGAAATGATCCTGCCGTCTGGTGAAATCGGCCGCAAATTTCCGCACATGCCTGCCAATATAATCTGGGGTGAGACGAAGGCGCCCCGTGCCGAGGGGTGTCCGTGCACAATTCACAAAGACGGACTTGCGCACACAAAGTTGGGTTAAAAAAGGGAGAGTCAGGTGATGTCACAAGAGTTAGCCAAATTGAACCGCGCGCCTTTGGTGGGATTTGCGGTGTTTTTTATCGTTTTCGCCACCATGGGCCTGGGCCATTCGGTGATGATTTTGATGGAAGCGCTGTTTGGGCATCATTATGTCTATCACTCGGCTCTGGGCATGGGTGTGGTCGGCGCACTTGTGTGGTATTTTGGCCTCACCAATAAGAGCGAAACCATGCAGACCTGGCTTGGCTTTCTCGCGGGCACATTTGTGTGGACGGGATGGGCCGAGTTTTCCTTTGTTTATTATTCACGGGCTCTGAACGTGCTGCCTTTAATGGAAAATGGCGAAATTGTCACCAAACAGGAATACCTCTTAATGACCTCCTCCATTGGTGTCCTGGGATGTTCCTTGCTGTTTTTCTTCTTTAACAAAGACACGAAGTGCAATTTCTTTCGCTGGTTTCACCGTAGACTTCATATGAAGGTCGGCATCGGCAAGCCCATCAGTCTGAATGATCGCAATTTTTGCAATATCACCGCGGTTGAAACGATTTATGTCATCTGGTTCTTTTATATTTTTCTTCTTGTGATTTACGACAAGAATTTTCTCGGTGATGACAGTTGGGCGATGTATCCGATCCTGGTTTTCATCGTTTCCTGGACCGCGTATCTCACAGCCCGGCTGCTTAAATTCACGCGCATGAGTTCAGCCATCCGCTATGGTATTCCCACCGCCATCATCGGCTGGACAGCGGTGGAAATCCTCGGCCGCTGGAATCTGTTTGAAGAATTCTGGGTTCACCCTTTAAAATATGGCGTTCAGGTGAGTGTTGTGGCCTTGGCTTTTCTGGTCGTGCTGGGCGTCACGGTGATGACGCCAACCGATCGCACGAAAACCAAACATGCCTGAGCCAGAAACAAAGCCTGGGGACCTCCTGTGCGGGATCCCCAGGCTTTGGCTGCCGGATTCTTCATAAAATAAACTTTATTCGGCCGCCGCCCTGGCGACATCAGAGCCGGGCAGAAGCGGGATAGGGTCAAGCACCCAGCCTTTGACCTTGCGCCGCGCCGGTGAGGGGATGGCATAGGCGACTTTGCCCCCGGTGCGCGTGACTTCGTCGGCGTCAATCCGCCAGCCGCATCCTTCCCACTCTCTCACCCGCTCACGATAGCGCGCCACGGCCCTGTCATGCTCGACAAAGATTTCGTGAACATTGGTGCGCGGCGTGACAACGGGTTGCAGCGGCTCCAACACGTCGCGATCCTGAAGCGCGACATATTCATTGCGCCCCATCATGCGTGCGTCTTCTTCCGGCTCTATGAGAAAATTGCGCAGGTTGATGAGAAACAGGCTGGTGTGCGCTTCGTCAATCGGCGTTTCAAAAAGATATTGGTGAATCGAGATTTTGTCCGTCGGGTGAATGTGTGTCCACACGCTGGAAATCCCCTCATGTCCGGTGCCGCCTCTGATAATGGCGTTTTCGGTACGCCCCGAGACGGCGCGCATTTTTTCATCGGGCAGGGGCGGCGCTTCGCGTTCCCCATAAAACCCCGATCCCCACGTCGTTTCCGAGATGGTGATGGGGTTAAGTTCATAATCTTCCTTTTTGCCCTGAAAGCCGTGCGTGGGGTGTACATATTCATTATGGGCCGGGTCCACGCCATTTTCCACCGAGCGCTTATAATCAATGTTCCAAGAAAAATGCTGCACGGTGGCGCGCCAGCCTTCTTGGCCATATTCTTCGATTTCCATGATCGGCGGGCGCTCCTCCGCAGGCAGATCGCCCAGAAAAGCAAACACCAGACCATATTTTTCCTGAACCGGATACGCATCGACCCGCGCGCGGGACGGTATTTTGGCGTCCGCGCCCAGTGACGGGATGCGCTCGCACACCCCGTCGCCGTTAAACTGCCAGCCATGATAGGGGCATTCCACGCAATCACCCTTCACCTTGCCATGGCCCAGCGACGCGCCGCGATGCACGCACACATCGCTCACGCAATGGGCTTGACCTTCAGAATCGCGAAACAGGGCAAAATCCTGACCCAGCATGCGGACGGTCTGTGGGGTTTGTCCGAGGTCCGCACTCAGGCAGGCCGGATACCAGAAATTGATAAACATCGCGTGTTCTCTCCCTTCTTGTGATCTCACGGAGTAAAGCCAGGGTGCCGGAAGATTCTTAGGCCGTCCTTAATAGAAGGCCTTTGAAAAAAACGTTTTGCGTTTTCTTCCCGCCGGTCAGCTTTAGAATAGTTCAAAAAAACCTTATTGAACTGGCCCGATGTTCAAGGAAGAAACATCCATGATATGCGTATAGGCAGTGCCGTCCGCTTCACTGCGGGTCCAGGCCATTTTCGTCCCGTCCGGGGAAACCGACGGCAGGCCGTCCCAGCCGTCGTAATAAGTCAGCCGCACCGGATCACCGCCTTCCAGATCGCCCAGGAAGATCTCCCAGTTTTTGCCGTCCACCACGCGCACAAACACATAATGCCGGCCGTCCGGCGCCGGATAAGGGGCCCAGTTCATATCATGGTCGAAAGTGTGGGCGGTGCGCTCCGTGCCGTCATGCTTCATGGTGAACACCGTCATCGGCGTGGGGAAAAATTTGCCGTGCTCGCTGCGTTTGGGCGCGCGGAACATAATGGTTTCCGAATCGGGAAGATAAAACGGCGCGCCTTCCTGCCAATCGTCGGTAAACGTGATCTGCTCTTCGCCGGTCCCGTCCGAGCGCATGCGCCACAGATCGTCCTTGCCGTCAATCTGCCGGCCAAAAACAATCCATTTGCCGTCAGGAGAAATCGACACTTCCGCTTCGTAATATTTATTATGAGTCAGGCGCTGGACATTGCCGCCGTCCAGATCTGAGATATAAAGCTCGGCGCCCGTGGGATATTCTTCCGGGTTCGACCAATCCCCCACCGGCATGTCCATATTATCGCGGGTCGATGTCCACACGACCCTTTGCTGATCGGGGAAAAAGTAAGAGCACGCATCCTGCCCGCGGTCATTGATCTTTTTGATATCTTCCCCCTGATCGGTGAACGTATAGGTGAGGTTGCCTTCCTTACCATTGGCGGCGGGAATGGCGGCGGGATCTTTGGTCTGGGCAATCAGGTGCAGACTGTCCGGCGCATAATAAGCCTCGCCGGACGGCGGCACATTGGGCACTTTCCAACTGGGAAGTTCCTGGCCGGCGGGCGTGGCCGTTTCTGCGGGCCCCGTGCTGGCCGGTACGTCCCCGCTGGGGGCGGGGGCGGTGTCAGCGTCTGCGGTTGCCGCCTCCTCATCCGGTGAACAGGACATCACCGATAAACCCGCCGCCACCACGGCGCTCAGTGCAAATATGCGCGCCTTTTGCATGACATCATCCTCCCTCATGACCAGTTCAAAACATTATGGATCGTGAGCCTAAGCTGCCCTCTCCCCCCTGTCCAACAGTTTGACGAAAAAGTTACGCCGTTTTCCTGGCGGTCTGCGCTTCTTTTCTGCGGGCTTTTTCGCCTTCACGATTGGTCACCATGCGCGTGTGGAGGTTTTGTATTTCCGTGCTCGCCGTCTTTTCAAACGTGAAAGGCAGGAAGGCATGAATGAAGCAGCACCAGGCGCTCTTCATTAGACAAAAGCCGAACGAAGACGCAGCGATCAGATGCTCGCCATAGGATTCGCCGACGGAATTGGGATGTTCTGTGAACAGTGTTTTTAAAGCCATAACGTCTTTAGGTTACGCGCGATATCTTGAAAATTACTCCCAAATTTACCGGGTTCGGAAAGAATTTATGGCATGGTCGTCCTCTCTTGATCTATTCCTGAAAAAATTTTCCCCAGCGGCCGGATCCCTCTTCTTGTACCTTCACACCAGGCCGAATCAGGGCACGGGGGCGTTGAAACGGTGCCACAAGAAAATAATTCCAACTTTTCAATAAAAGCAGAATATTTTCCTGACTTTCCTGGGATCTATCGGGCTGTTTAGCAGATAATTTTGCCTATAACAGGATAGAAAACTTTATAGGGCCCGTGTGACGGCGCCCAAGCTTTGGGCGCCACCGCAGCCCCCGGGGGGAAATTTCAGCCGGGATTTCAGCTTCGCCTAAGGCTGCTTTGAGAGAACATATACATAGATTTTCGCAGACCACATCCATACCAAGGAGAACAATTATGAAAACATCTCTCGTCGTCACAGGACGAAGGGGACTGGCATCAGCCGCTCTGATCATCGGCGGCCTGGCGGTGGCGGCTTTTTCATCGTCTCCAGGGGTCACGCCGGGTCAGGGCCAGGAACTGCCCGTGCGCAGAATTCCGAACATCCCTGAATCCGCCGAAGCCTATTACGCGCCCGACAGCTATCATGTCATCGCCCAGGTTCAGGACCCGGACGCCCTGCCGCCGTCCTCTGCCAGAGCCGCCGGCGGCGCCCTGACCTATACCTTCACGGATGACGGCAAGGAGATCACACGCATCAATGATCATGGCCAGGATGCCTGCGAGTTTTACTTCCCCGGCCAGAAAAGAATCGTCTGGACGTCCACACGAGATCATATGGACATGCCGGTCGGCAATTGGTCGAATGAGACAGAATACCCCAAAGGCGCGGAGCTTTATATCTCTGACCTCAAAGGCGGCCACATCCAGCGTCTGACCAATAATAACTATTACGAGGCGGAAGTGTCGGTGTCCCCTGACGGCAAGTGGATCCTCTTTGGGCGTCAGATCGATGGTAAAATGGATCTCTGGATGATGCGCTCCGACGGCACCGGTGAGCGTCAATTGACATTCACCGATGACTGGCAGGAGGGCGGAGCGTTCTTTATGCCCGACAGCAAAACCGTCCTCTACCGCGCCTGGAGCCGGAAGACCTACGGCAAAGTCAACCCCACGCCCATGACGATTTTCACCCTCAATACGCAAACTCTGGAGCGCACCCAGCGCACATTCGACCATGATATGAACTGGGCGCCTTATCCCACGCCCGACGGCAAACATTATGTGTTCGTGCGCATTGTGGATGGCAACAATTGGGAGATCTATCTCGGCAATCTGGATGATCCCAACGACCGGGTGCGGCTGACCTATAATGACAGTTTTGACGGGTTTCCATCCATCTCTCCTGACGGCAAGAAAATGTTGTTCACGCGCAGCGTCGGGGAGCATTTCATGGGTGATCTTTATACTTATGTCATGGACATCTCTTCGTTGAATGTCGGTCCGGAAAACTATAAACCGGAATAAATTTGATAAGGGGAATTCAGAGCCTTGGACGACAGGCTCTGCACGCTTCCTGAGAATATGTTAGGGTGGCGGGCTGTTCCGGGATGAACAGCCCGCCATTCTGGTATGATGACATGATGGACTGACATGTAAACGGGGGATTTTGAATGAAACGCAGCGTCAGACGAGCCCTTTGCGGCACGGGTTTTTTTCTCGCCCTGGCTCTTTCAGGATGCGCACATCAGGGACAATTGGATGCCAATGGGATTGCGGCGCTGCATCGCGCGCTTTTCACCATAGACACGCATGTCGATGTGCCGCGCATCGGTGACGCGCAAGACGTTGATTTTTTGAGCGCGCCCCACGCCCAGGTCGATCTGCAAAAGATGCGGGATGGCGGGCTCGACGCCGCGTTTTTTATCCTGTTCACCCGCCAGGGACCTTTGACGCCTGAAGGCTATGCGGCCGCCAGAGCGGAGGCGATGGACCGCTATGCCACCATCCATCGCATGCTGACGCGCCATGCTGACTTAATAGAGCTGGCTCACTCGGCACAAGAAGCGCGCCGGATTCACAAAAGCGGGAAACTTGTCGCTTTTCTCGGCATGGAGAACGGTTATCCGCTGGCCGGAAACCCGGCCAATCTCAAGGAATATTATGATCTGGGCGTGCGGTATTTGAGCCTGACCCATATGGGCCATAATGCGCTGGGCGATTCATCCGACCCCAATACCAGACTCAACGAGCCGGATCAGATTCACGGCGGGCTTTCGGACAAGGGACGCGCCGTCCTCGCTGAGGCCAACCGCCTTGGCATTATGGTCGATATCTCGCACGCTCATCACGATACGGCGCTGCAAATCGCGCAACTTTCCAAAGCGCCTGTCATCGCCTCGCATTCCGCCGTCCGTGCCCTGACAGACGTGGCACGCAACATGTATGACGATCAGATGATCGCTGTTAAAAACAGCGGCGGTGTGACGCAGATCGTGGCCTTTGACCGCTATCTCAAGAAAGAGCCGCCTGAAAAAACAACCGCCATCATGAAACTGGGTAAAGCGGTTGGCCTCAACGCCGAAAATCACGATCCCAATTCCCTGCCGGAAGACGCGCGCCTCACTTATGAAAAAGGGCGGGCGGAAATCGAAGCCAAATGGCCCGGCGCCAGCGTTTCCACATTCGCCGATCATATCGATTATGCCGTGGCGCTCATCGGCATTGATCACGTCGGCATCGCCTCTGATTTTGGCGGCGGCGGCGGCGTTGAAGGATGGCGCAACGCCGCCGAGACTGAGAACGTCACCGCCGAGCTTGTGGCCCGCGGCTATAGCGCTAAAGATCTGGAAAAACTGTGGGGCGGGAATCTGTTGCGCGTGCTGGGGGATGTGGAGCGCATTGCCGCCGCGCTCTCCCGGCCTTGACATCGAGAGGCGGACCTGTTCCAAACCTTCTGTCCACCAGTCCCGCTAACCCGTTCCTCTCCCATGCATTCTGTCACTCAAAACATTAGCCGGTATGGCCCAGGCATTCTTGCCAGCTTGACCATTGCCATGGCTGCCGGGTTTTTGTCGGACCATTATGGCGGTCCGGTCATGCTGTTTGCCCTTCTGCTCGGCATGGCGTTCAATTTCCTGAGCGAAGAGGGGCGTTGTGCGGACGGGATCCGCGTTTCGTCCTCCAACATCCTGCGCATTGGCGTCGCCCTTCTGGGGGCGCGCATCAGCATTGATCAGGTGATGGCGCTGGGCTGGTATCCCGTCGCGCTGGTTCTGGGTTCCATCGTTTCCACCATCCTTGCCGGCCTTGTTTTGGCAAAATTGCTGCACCTCGACAAATATCTGGGCCTGCTGACCAGTGGCGCCGTGGCGATCTGCGGCGCATCCGCGGCCATGGCCATCTCCTCAGCTCTGCCCAAACATGAAGGCCTGGAGCGCAACACCATATTCACGGTGGTCGGCGTCACCACGCTCAGCACGCTGGCCATGATCATATACCCCCTCGTCATCACCACTGTGGGCCTGGATCACACCCAGGTGGGTATTTTCCTCGGCGCCACCATTCATGATGTGGCCCAGGTCGTGGGTGCCGGTTATATGGTGTCGGAAAAAACGGGCGACGTCGCGACGCTGACAAAATTGCTGCGTGTAGCGATGCTGATCCCTCTGGTGTTATCGCTGGTCGTCTCAGCCCGGCTGCGCCATGCCGACGACGGCGCACACGCCCCACTGCCGTGGTTCCTGTTTGGTTTTGTGGCGGTGTTTGCCATATGCAATTTCTCTCTTTTGCCGGCCGCCCTGATCGCACGCCTCATTGACATATCGCGTTGGAGCCTGGTCACGGCAATCGCTGCCTTGGGGATGAAAACTTCCCTGGGCAAACTGGCGGCCATCGGGCACAAAGCCATCATTCTGATTGTGGGGGAAACGCTCTTTCTGGCGATCCTCGTCCTGACCGAGATGAAGTTAACGATCTGATTTTGGCGCCGGGTCCGGCAGATCCAGAATATACGTATCTATGGCGCTGCGATCTTCGGGGGTGAAATGGCGCGTACTCTGGGCGATCACCTCCGCCATGGCGCCATCCAGCGTATCGCCGTCAGGCGCCAGTCCCAGGCGCAGAGCAAATGCCACATCGCCGCGTGTCCATCCGTCTTCGGCCAGAGCCCGGGCGGTGATAGTGGGCACCTTTTTACCGTCCGGCCCAATGCCTCCGGACAGGGCCCGTCCCCCTTGAGTATTTCCCAGCCACCCCCGCGGGCTGTGGCATTCACCGCAATGACCCGGTCCCGTGACGATATAAGCGCCGCGATTCCATGCGGCGCCGCGTTTCAGGTTGGGCTTAAAGGGGGCCGGGCGAAAGAAAAGATTTTTCCACGCCCGCATTAAAACGCGCTGTGAGAATGGCCAGGTCAGGTCGTGCCCCGACGCTGTCGATGGAGCCGGGGGTACGGTCTTGAGATACGCCCAGAGATCGGCCACATCCTGCGTGCTTAAATGGGCAAAAGAGGGGTAAGGAAACACCGGATAATAAGAGGAACCGTCCGGGTCCGCGCCATTCAGTACAGCCTGGGCAAACGCGTCCCGCGTCCATGACCCGATGCCCGTGACCGGATCTGATGTGATGTCCGGCGCGGAAAAAGAACCAAAAGGCGTTTTAATGGGCGCGCCGCCTGCAAACAGCGGCCCGGCCCCCTTGGGCAGCGTGTGACAGGAGGCGCAGTCAGCCAGACGCGCGACATAGGCGCCGCGCACCGCATCCCCCGTGATCCCGGTCCAGTCACGCATCTGTGCGCGGGGCGTCCAAAAAAGATAGAGCAGGGCGACCGACAATCCCGCCACGCCCGCCAGAATGAAAAGAAGCTTCTTCATGAGGCGGGTCCCCTCAATTTTCTTCTTCTTTTTTCTCTTCTTCTTTTTTCCTGAATTTGGTGTGACAGGCTTTGCACGTATCCGTCAGATCGACGAAGACCGGCTGGAATGTTTCCTGAGAATCAGCGGCCGCCGCCAGCGCTGCGGCTTTGGTCCGAAGCTCGCCGGCCAGTTTTGAAAACTTGGTCCAGTTCTGCCAGATGGCGGGAAGGGCATGAGATTCGTCAGACTCACTTCCTTTCGGAAAAAGGGCAATGAGATCTGCACCGCCATGGGTGGTGATGGTTTGGGCGCCTTGCTGCACGGCTTGGCCGTCATAGGGGATTTTCCCTTTCAGCATATCGCCCATCCTGGTGACGGCCTTGCCAAAAGACTTCATCGTATCCATGCGCTCCTTGACAATTCCAGTTGCCCCTTCATGGGCTTTCAAGTGACCTCCCCCCAGCAGAGCGCTGCCTGTGATCACGCAAATCCCTAGTACAAAACGCATACGTGCTGATAGTTTTCTCATGTTTTCTCCACACAATTTTCCCGCCCCGGCGCAAAATCTATCTGACTTGCTCTGAGAAAACCAGACCGTGGTTTTTCCCCACACACGATTGTGAATGGCTCAGGCGCAAAAATTCAGACCTGCGCCGCGGGTTGAACCACGGGCTCGGGCTGCCAGTGGCGCCGGGCATACAGCGCTGCGCCCAAGACAATCAAATTGATGCCCCCCATCATGACAAAAGGCGCGGTGGGCCCGAATCCGTCAAAAACCCGGCCACCGATATATGTCAGGCACATAATACCCACACCGCCCATCAGGCTGAATGTTCCCAGCACGGCGCCCCGTGCGTGCGGTGGCGCTTCCTGCCCGATCAACACGCCGCCCGCCACCATGGCGCTCGATTCGCCAACCCCCACCAGAACACACGCGACCAGAATAAAGGATCCAAAGGGGTCAGACACCAAACTCAAAGAGAAATAGCCCAGAGTTGCCAGACCGAAAGCGATGCACATGCCGGTCATGCGCGGCACTTTGTCGAAGACAAAGCCCACGCCAAATGCCCACAGCAATCCCACGCCCTGGGACAATCCAAACAACATACCGGCCTTGGCGACACTTTCTCCCAAGGACAAACCAGCCGCCACGCCTGTTTGTGTGAGCCACAGAGAAAAATACGCCGTCAAGATTGCCAAGTCTCCCCGCGAGGCGAACGCCATGCCGTAAGCCAGGGCGATGCGGGGATTGTTGCGTGCGGCGGCAAAACCGCGTCCGGCCTGTTTGACAATATTTTCGGTTTTTCTGAGCGGTGTCGTGCGGCCTTGCAACCCCCAACGCATAATCACCGCAAGCACAAACAGATAGGCGCCGAACGTCCAGAAACTGAGACGGATGGCTTGCAGATCGCTGTAGCCGGCATGCACATACCAGGAGGGTGTTTTCGACAACAGCACGGCCATAATGGTGACACCCAGAGCATTAAAAAACCCCACAGTGCCCATCCACTTGCCCCGGGTCACGTTTTGTGAGTATTCCGCAAAGCAGGTGTGCATCATCACCATCACCGCCGAAACGCCAAAGGCATAAAACACCTTGAACCCGATGAGTTCACCTTCCGAAGTGGCCAGGGGATAGAGCAGATAGCCCAAGCCCACCACGACCATGCCGGCGACATAGACAATGCGCCGCCCGACATTATCGGAAAGCGCGCCAAAAAGGCTCACCAGCAGAATAAAAATGGCTTCCTGCAGCAAGCCCAGCAAACCCGTCAGGGACCCTTGAGCCCCCTGCGGGATGCCTATGACGTCAAACAGAAAGGGCTGGCCAAAGGCCATGAACGTCATGACGCCGATGAAAGTCGAGCCGGCGAAGAAAAGCGTCATCGCATTGATTTTGGTAATGCCCGGCGTCAGCCAGAAGAGGCCAAATTTGACGCCGTTCATATCGGGGGTGTTAAAGTTGCGAGACGTCTCTGACATTCTTCGAGCCTGGTGAGGGTTTCAAGGCGGTCAAATCAGGGGCCATAACGTCACGCGAGGGTCTGATTCAATTCAACGAAATAGCCGTCCCTGTCAAACAGGCTGAGCGTGCGCAAGCGCATGGGCGCACCGTCCGCGCCGGGGACTTCCCACTCATGGGGGGCCGCCACGATGCGGTAGCCCTGCCCTTTGATATCCTCATAAACCTGATTGACGTCATCGACACTCAACAGCAGGACGATATCGCCTATTTGCAAAGTATCGTGCTGCGATGCAGGCTTTTGCAGCGGCGGATCGATAAATTCCAGAAGGCCGATCATGCCGATGCTGGGGTCCTGGCATTTCAGAATAACGAGATGGGTTTTTGCGTAAGGGTCATCAGCCGGCAGACCTTTACCCGACAGAACGAAATCATCCTCCCAGAAAACCGTCATGCCCAGAATGTGCTGATAAAATGCACGGGATTTTTCCAAATCGGCGACGATGAGGGTCGTACGTCTGACAATGGTCTCGGCCATTATTCTTTTTTCCGTTTTATCCCGGCCCGGGGAAAAATGAGGCGTGAATCACCATACGGGGGGGGGCGTCACGCCTCATGTCATTTTGCCGGGGGTGCATGCGCCGCGGGCTTAGTTTGCCGCCTGCGACTGAGATTTCAGCGTATCCATAACCTGCTCCCTCAACCAGACGGCAAAATTGGGGTGTTCCGAAATGCCTTTGACGCTGAATTTATAGTCAAGACCTTTCAAATCCCGTTCGATCTTCCATTGAATGGAGCGCGCCGCTAACAGGTTGGTAACGATGATAACGTTCTTGCCGGCATCATCGGCTTTAGAAATCATCGCGCGCAATTTCTTGACATTGGCCGCCCGCACCGCCATGGGCGCATCGTCCTGCAATGTCAGCACTTGAACATCGCTGAACCCGCCTTCCTGTTTGACGGTTTTACCCAGATTGCTAAGGATTTTCAGGTTCTCTTGATTTTCCTTATCCCAATGAGGCCCATGCGCAACAATGATCACCAGTTCATTGGCAGGATCCGTGCTTAGATCCTTGGCGTGATCAAGAATAATTTCAGCAGCCAGCGGACTATCCTCAATAGGTTTGACAAATAGCAGCTTGGCTTTGGTTTTGACCTGGGGGATATCCAGGAAGGAACCGTGTGCGCGTTTGCCGAACACATAATCCCATTGATACGCGAGCGAATTATATTCCGTTGAAACCAAAGGCACCACAATTATGGTCTTCGCGCCGACTTCAGTCAGTTTATCCAGCGCGGCCTGTATATGGTCCGAACCCATCATTGACATGCCAGCCGCGATCGCCGTGGGAAATATTTTCCCTAAAGGCTTCACCGCATCGCGCATGACCCTGTCGCCGGTTGGGCCAAAGCCATGAATCAGCACCAGAATACCAGTGTTTCCCGTCGTTCCCTCAGGACTGAGATAGCGCCAGTCATTGCCACCCATCATCTGCATTTCAAGAAGAATTTGTTCATCAGTATATTCTTTATAATGAGGAACCCTGTCACGCAGAATGGCATATTGCTCCGGCGTTATCATATTCGACATGTCCATACCTTTGGGCATGCTGGCCTTGTCACCATCATTTGAAGCCGACATATCCATACCTTTGGGCATGCTCGCCTTGTCATGGTCTGTCGCGCCGGACATGTCCTTTTGCGACATGTCTTGACCGGGCGCCTTGGCATTCTCGTCATCTGATTGTTTTTCCCCGCAGGCTGCGAGAGAGAACATCGCAAATCCGGCAAGAGCCATGAAAGACAGGCGCCTCGCCGTCCTGCCTGAGATCATACGCACACAACTTTTCATGATGATTCCTTTTTGGTGGATCGATTGAGTCATACATTCAGTCCCATGAATAAAATAATCATGGTTCGCCATTCTGGCTAGTTTGGATATCTCATTGGAACGGGCTTGAACACCCAATTGCTGGGGTCCTGCTTTCTGCTGGGCGAAGGGATGACACGGACAAATTCAGTCTCCCGGCTTTGTTTCTCACTGTCGATGGCCAAACCCTGTTCTTCCAGCTCTTTGATTTTTTTGCGAAAGACCGTTCCATGATGATCAGAAGACAGAAGAAGCTCATCCGCCAGTGACGGGGGAACCCGGGCCGGTTTAAGATGCTTGAGTATAATGGCATCTTCTTCAATAACAAGATAGACGCGGCGCAAAGCGTCTTCGTCATATTTTTCATCCATGAGGAAGTTGCGCGCCTGAATAAAATTAAGTTGCGTTTTGTCTTCCTCAATGGGCGTGTAGGCGGTGACGATGATCTGGGACATATCCTTTTGCATGTGCATCTGGATGCGAATACACGGGGCCGGCACAAAAATCTGAACCTCAACCTCCCGCTCGTCGCGGGCATCGGGAATCGCTTCACGCCAGACGCCGCGCTTGTTCAACGGCTTGCCGGAACCAGAACCGTATATGCGGTTATTGCTGTCTTCGACCTCGTAATCCTTCACCTCCGGGTTTTCCGGATTGCCAAAATCGGTATGGACAAAAACCGCATGGGCCCGGTCAACACTATTTTCGAGTGCGCGTACCCAATTGCATTCAAAATGCGCCCGTCCACGGGCAAAACGCCATTGGCCGGATTGTTCTTCAAATTCAGGATAAAAATCGGGCAGGGGCGGGCGTTCCGCCTCCGGCGCATCTCCCAGAAAAGCCCAGACCCAACCCCATTGTTCTTCAACAGGATAGGAATCAACGCGGGCGCGTTTCGGTATTTTTTTGCCCTCAACCAAAGATGGAATTTTAATACACGTGCCCGCGCCGTCATATTGCCACCCGTGGTAGGGGCACTCCACGGCGTCTCCCACGACTTTACCACAACTCAAGGAGGCGCCCTTGTGAACGCACGTATCGCTCAGACAGTGGGCCGCGCCTTTCGAATCACGAAAAAGCACAAAATCCTGCGCCAAAGCATGAACCTTTTTCGGCGTGGACGTCACGTCGTCTGAATTTGCTAAAACGTACCATTGATTAAGAAGCATAAGCGGTCCCATACAGACTTTTTGACAGATGGGCGGTACTTTCCGGTCTGCGCCTTAAACCCGGCTTAAATCCGGCTTGAACCCGCAACAGGCGCGCGCGGACGCTCAGCGCCGCGGGCAGGCGCTGGACCGCAAGCGACCGGCAGCGTTTGAAAATCCCCTTTTTTCATACCATAACAAGGATTTCAGTGCGGGCTTTTCTGCTCTTCCCGGCCTGTCCGGCGTGCCGTGCTTTTCACTGCCATGCCCCCAGACCATGGACAGATTGGCGATCACGGCAAGGCCCAGTCCCAGGACCAGCACGGCCAGGGGCGATGATGTCCTCGGCGTGGTGGGATTCTGTGCGACAGGGTTCATCTTGAACGGCATGGGCGTTTCCTCACCAGTTGCAAGTGGCTCTCAATTTGCGAAAGACTGTACCCACATCCTTGAAGAAAAAACCCTATGATAACCGCCTTACGGAGTGAATCTTAACCCCGGGAGGCCCCTCATGGCCTTCGAGAGAGATTAATTTACCAATATTCAATAAAACGCGAGGGCGAGACAGGTTTGCGCCCTTCTGGCCCAATACGTCTCCCCTTGACCTATGCGATGGATAGAGTCATCCCATATCAAACGCCACTTACTGGCAAAACCTGGATTTGAAAATGATCTGCCTAAGGATTTCATTTCAATTCCTGCTCAACGCCCTTTGATGATAAAAGGTCCCACGCACCCATGTTTTCGCAGCTCCCGGTCGTCAGCAACAAAATATTTTGCGGCGGCGCGATAGCGCTCTGGAGTTTCATCCTCTTCACGATGAGCGGCGCGGGCCATCAAAAAGTGAGAAAAACCAATGCCTCAACCCGACAGTCAAATTCCATCTTATGTCTCACAAGCGGTGAGTAGCCCACGGCGTACGGCTGGCGACCGCGCCCGCGATGAAGGGCGAAAACCGGCGTCCGTTCTGGCGTTTTTCGGCGTCAAGCCGGGCGACCGCGTGGCCGAACTTAACACCGGCCGGGGGTATTTTACCGCTTTGTTGTCGGAAATTGTCGGCGATGACGGCGTGGTCTATGGCATCACCACCGCCGGCAGCGTCAAGCGCTGGAAAGGCAATCCGCTGGACGATCGCATCGCTAAACATGGCCTCACCAACATCAAGACATCTGTGGCCAATACCATGGACAGTCCCAATTTTCCACTGGATCTCGACGCTGTTTTCATGATCATGACCTATCACGACGCGGTGTGGTCGGGGGCGGACCGCGCTAAAATCAACACGGCGGCTTTTGAGGCATTGCGGCCCGGCGGCCTGTTCGGGATCATTGACCATCACGCCAGAAAAGGTTTGGGGACGGAGGATTGTGAAAAAAATCATCGCATTGAGCCGCGTATTGTCATTGAAGAAGTCAGCGCGGCAGGCTTTCAGTTTAGCGGTGAATCGGACGTGCTTAACAACCCGGATGACCCTCTCGATATCCCGGTGCACAGCAAAGAGATTCGCGATCACACCCATCGCTTTTGTCTGAAATTCACAAAGCCGGTTTAAATCTTTTCACGCGAGGGGCGTTCTTGCCTGTCCGATATAATGGTAGCTGATGAATTTCGGCCCCTTCAGATAAGCCTTTTCCATTAGCGTGATCTCAAAGCCCGCTTGCAGGATCAACTCGTCCATTTTCTTGTTCGGGCTGCATCCCGCCAGCATGCGTAAGACGGGTGTGATCCGGTCCTGCCATTTGGCCACCTTCGCATCGGGCGCGCGTCCATGTTCGATAAAAATGAACTGCCCGCCGGGCCGCAGGACGCGGCGCATCTCCTTCAGGGCTGTTTTCAGTTCCGGGATGGAGCACAATGTCCAGGAACTGAAAACCGTGTCCACCGTGTCGTCCTCAAGGGGAATGTCCTCTGCCGGCGCCGCCAGCAGATCGACCGGAAAAGGCGCCGCGTCCGCCAGGCTTGCGGCCCGCCCCAGCAGATCTTTTGAGGGCTCCAGCCCATAGAGACGGTCAACTTTGTTGGAGTAGTACGGAATATTCAGCCCCGACCCCAGACCAACCTCCAAAACGGTCTTCGCAGCACGCGGCACCGTCCGGGCCCGGTGCTCCGTCATCACCTCATTGCGCATGCCCCGATCAATCAGAACGGGCAGGATTCGATTTTCATACCAGCCCACGAGCGTCTCTTTCTTTATCGCCCAGATCAAATGAACGGGCTCCCATCATGCCTTGACGTCTCCCAGGGCCGCAACATAGAGATTCTTCCCATTCCGGTGTCTGGCACACCCGTTCCTGCGGGGTGAGCGCGCCGTCCCTTCTGCGTCTATACTGACGCCGGGCCAAACGGCCCCCACCGGATCAAGGGAGAACACAGTGACCATCATCAAAGCCTACGTGGATGTCCCAGCCGGTCAGATCCATTACCGTCATGTCACGGGGCGTGGTCGGCCAATCGTTTTTTTGCACCGCACGCCCGCCTCCTCCATTTCTTTTGAGCCCATGATGCGCCTCCTTGAGGGCGTCGGGGCCCTTTACGCATTCGATACACCCGGTTTTGGCCAATCCTTTACGCCGCCGGACATGCCGTCCATGGCTGATTATGGCGGGTGGATGCTGGGCGCTTTTGACGCGCTGGGTATCGACCAGCCTGTGATTTTCGGCAATCATACCGGCGTCAACATCGCCGTGGAACTGGCGCTCAGCGCGCCGGAACGCGTGGCGGCCCTGGTGCTCAACGGCATTGCCTATTACGATGAAACGGAACGTCTGGCGTTTCAGGCCCGCATCTCCCCGCCGCGCGCGCCTGATCCCGCTGGCATTTACGTTAGGGAAACCTGGGACATGGTGGCGGGCCTTATCGGGACGGACGACCCGAACCTTGTGCACCGGGAATTTTTGGGCGCCATGCACGCCATGAGCGGACGTCATCAGGCTTTTTCAGCAGTTGGCGCTCAGGATCTGCCGCAAGCCCTGGCGCAGATTGCCTGCCCGGTTCTGGCTCTCACGGCTTGTGACGACATTTTCCGCAACAAGTTTGATCTGTTACTGAGCGCGCTGCCCGCCATCACCGGCAAAGTGCTGGGCGCCGGCGGGATCTGCGCACCGGAACGCGATGCCCAGACCAATGCAGCGGCTCTGCGCGCCTTCCTGACAACACTCAAGCAGACACCAAAATAAAGCGCATTGACGCCTTGCGGAGCCGCACGTTTGGACACAGAATAACCGTCCCTCAAGCACGATGAAATGCACATCAGGGAAGGACGGAACACATGACTCAAGGACGGGTGGCCATTGTCACAGGCGGCACACGCGGCATTGGCCGGGCAATCAGCGTGACTTTGCACCAAACAGGTTACAGAGTTGCCGCTATTTATCATGGCAATGAAGACGCCGCGCGGGCTTTTTCGGAAGAGACCGGCATCACCTGCTATAAATTTGATGTCAGCGATTTTGCCGCCTGTGAGCAGGCGCTCAAGACCATCACCGGAGAAATGGGAGCTGTCGAAATTCTGGTCAACAATGCCGGCATCACGCGCGACGCGACTCTGCACAAAATGACCTATGAAGACTGGCAATCGGTGATCGACACGGATTTGGGGTCTTGCTTCAATATGTGCCGGTTGGTGATCACCTCCATGCGGGAGAAGGGTTTTGGCCGCATCGTCAACATCGGCTCAATTAACGGCCAGGCCGGACAATACGGCCAGGTGAATTACGCTGCGGCAAAATCCGGTATTCATGGCTTTACCAAAGCGCTGGCCCAGGAAGGCGCGGGCAAGGGCATCACCGTCAACGCCATCGCGCCGGGATATGTGGACACGGATATGGTGCGCTCGGTGCCCGAGCCCGTGCTGCAGAAAATTATCGCGCGCATCCCGGTCGGCCGCTTGGGCAAAGCCGAAGATATTGCCCGGGGCGTCTTGTTCATGGTCGCCGACGAGGCCGGGTTCATCACCGGCTCCACCCTGTCCATCAATGGCGGGCAGCATATGTATTAAGGGGTTTTTTCATGCGCGTTGCAGGAAAAACGATTGCGGTGACGGGGGGCGGCGACGGCATTGGCCGGGCGCTGTGCCAGCGCTTGTCCGCTGAAGGCGCCAAAGCCATTGCCGTGATTGACATTGATCGGGGGCGGGCGGAAGAGGCCGCAAAAGAAATTGACGGCCTGGCGCTCCAGGCGGATGTGGCACGCGAAGAGGACGTCCGCCGTGTGATTGACGAAAGCCAGGAGCAGCTCGGGCCCATTGATCTGTTTTGCTCCAATGCCGGCATTTTGCGCCCCGACCCGGCGCGCGCGGATTGCGTTTCCAGCTCCAATAAAGACTGGCAAGCCAGTTGGGACGTCAATCTGATGTCCCACGTTTATGCCGCACGCGCTCTGCTGCCCTCAATGATCGCCCGGGGGGAGGGCTATTTTCTCATCACCGTATCGGCCGCCGGGTTGCTCAATCAGATTGGCGCCGCCGCCTATTCGGTGACCAAGCACGCCGCTCTCGGGTTCGCCGAGAGCCTTGCGATCACGCACGGGCACCAGGGCATCAAAGTCTCGGCTCTCTGCCCGCAAGTGGTGGACACCCCCATGGCCCAGAGTGTGGGCGCGGGCGCTGCCGCCGTGGGCCGCGTCTTGACACCCGAAGCGGTGGCCGAGGCGGTGATCCAAGGCCTTGAATCTGAAACATTCCTGATCTTGCCCCATGAAGAAACCCGCACCTATGTGGCGCGCAAAGCGGCCGACACGGAGCGCTGGCTTTCCGGCATGCAGCGTATGCGGGCCGACCTTTTGAGTGGCGCCTGAGCCAAACGCATGATACCGCCGGGCACGGCGGTATGTTTCTCCCTCTTATGCAGAAAGCTAGCAGCATGGATTTTGAATATTCCCGCAAAGTGCAGGATTTGCGCGCCCGCGTCAGCCGGTTCATGGAAAAATATGTCTATCCTGCTGAGGCGACCTATTTCGATTTTATCGAACAGGCAGACAACCGCTGGACAGTGCCGCCCATCATGGAGGAATTAAAAGCCAAAGCCAAAGCGCAAGGGCTGTGGAATCTTTTTCTGCCCGATACGGATCTTGGCTATGGACTCACCAATCTGGAATACGCCCCTTTGGCCGAAATCATGGGGCGCTCGCTGATCGGCTCCGAAGCGTTCAACTGCTCGGCGCCGGACACCGGGAATATGGAAGTGCTGGTGCGCTATGGCACGGACGAGCAGAAGGAGACATGGCTCAAACCTCTGCTGGACGGCGAAATCAGATCCGCCTACGCCATGACGGAACCCGCCGTCGCTTCGTCCGACGCCACCAATATTGAATGCGAGATCCTCATGGATGGCAATGAATACGTCATCAACGGCCGCAAATGGTGGACCTCGGGCGCCATGGACCCGCGCTGCAAAATTCTCATCGTGATGGGAAAAACAGATCCGCAAGGCGCCGACCGGCACAAGCAGCAATCCATGATCCTCGTGCCTCTGGACGAGCCGGGGGTGGAGATCGTCCGGCCCCTGCGCGTGTTCGGCGATGACGATGCGCCCCATGGCCATGCCGAGATCGTGTTCAATAACGTCCGTGTGCCGACCAGCAATATCCTTCTGGGTGAAGGCCGCGGCTTTGAAATCGCGCAAGGACGCTTAGGGCCGGGGCGCATTCATCACTGCATGCGGCTGATTGGCTGCGCCGAGCGGGCACTGGAAGAGATGTGCCGGCGGGCGCAATCGCGTGTGGCCTTTCGCAAGTCGCTTGCCGATATGGGCAGTGTCAGGGAAAATATCGCCCGGTCGAAATGCGAGATAACACAGGCGCGCCTGCTCACTCTGGCGGCTGCCGACAAAATGGATAAGGTCGGCAACAAGGCCGCCCGCGAAGACATCGCCATGATCAAGATTGTCGCGCCGGTCATGGCGCAAAATGTGATCGACCGGGCCATTCAGATTCACGGCGGCGGCGGCGTTTCGCAGGAATTCAACCTGGCGCGCGCCTGGGCCTATGCCCGCACCATTCGCCTGGCGGATGGCCCTGACGAAGTGCACATGGCGGCGCTGGCAAAACGCGTGCTGCGCCAGAACCCGCCATCACAGGCATCTGATTCATGACCGCTTCGGTACACACTTTTGACGCAGCCAAGCTCTCGGCCTATCTGGAGCCGCGCATTGAGGGCTTTGGCGCCATAAAGAAGGTGAGTAAATTTGCTGGAGGCCAGTCAAACCCCACTTTTTTGCTTGAAACGCCAACGGCCAAATATGTCCTGCGCCGCAAACCGCCGGGCGCGTTGCTGAAATCCGCCCACGCGGTCGATCGCGAATACCGCGTACAAAAAGCTTTATGGGAGAGCGCGGTTCCCGTGGCGCAAATGTATCATCTGTGCCAGGACGATGCCGTCATTGGAAGCTGGTTTTACGTGATGGAGCATAAGGATGGGAGGCTGTTCTGGGACGCCGCCCTGCCGGAACTGGGCGTGGATGAGCACGCCGAAATGTATGACGAGATGAATCGCGTTCTTGCGCTCATTCACAACGTCGATCTCGAAGCGACGGGCCTTTCTGATTACGGCAGGCCGGGCAATTATTTTGAGCGCCAGATCGGCCGCTGGATCAAACAATACCGCGCGTCGGAAACCGAACCGGTGCCGGCCATGGAAAAGCTCATCGCCTGGCTGCCCGAACATGTGCCGCCCGATGACGGCCGCATCTCTCTCATCCATGGCGATTACCGGCTCGATAATCTGATGTTCCATGCCAACCGCCCGGAAATCATCGCCGTCTTTGACTGGGAATTGTCGACACTGGGGCATCCTCTGGCGGATCTTGCTTATCAGTGTATGCAATGGCGCATCGGCCGGGACTGGCCCATCAAGGGTCTGGACGGGCTGGATCTCGCACAGATCGGCATCCCGCCCGAAGACGCTTATGTGGCCGCCTATTGCGCGCGCACGGGGCTGAGGAAAATCCAACACTGGCCATTTTATCTGGCGTTCAGTTTTTTCCGCCTGGCCGCGATCTGCCAGGGCGTGGCCAAACGCGCGGCGCTGGGCAATGCCTCCAACGCCGAGGCCCATAAAGTGGGCGGCATGACCGCCCCCCTTGCGGGACTGGGGCTGGAAGCCCTGGGGTAAGCGCCGCGCCCCTCACACAAAAATGAAATCATTGGCATGGAGATCGGCGGGTGCGACGCCAATGAGGGTCAGGCTGTCGCCGCCCTGAAAGTCGATCACGGTATCAGCGCCCACTTGCATCGCCGCTGCATTCACTT
>Ga0114931_10000868_pt1 | contig 37899 bp, 38 predicted proteins | sample 2SBtaG_FD_89579 | JGI IMG/M metagenome (GOLD analysis project Ga0114931, IMG submission 89579) | Deep subsurface microbial communities from Kolumbo volcano to uncover new lineages of life (NeLLi) - 2SBTROV14_V59a metaG | ecosystem: Environmental > Aquatic > Marine > Volcanic | place: Kolumbo... | reverse complement strand
GGGAGTTGGCCTTTTGTCCGAGATGAAAGAATCTTTGGAAATTCCAGTTATTGCCAGTTGTTTTGCAGACACCGTGGATAATATCGCCCGTGTTGCTGAAAAACTTATTGAAGCCAATCCAGTGGCCATTGAGTTAAATTTATCCTGTCCAAATACCGAATCGGATTTTGGCCTGATGTTTGCGCTCGATCCAGAGGCAACAACCAGAGCGGTCACTCAGGTAAAAAAAATTGCCGGAAACACCAAGGTCTTTGTGAAACTCACCCCTGATGGGGCAAATATTGTCGAAGTCGGCAAGGCAGCAGAAGTAGCCGGAGCGGATGCACTCACTGCTACCAATACGTTGTCTGGAATGATCATTGATATACACACGAAACGACCGATTCTTACCAATAAATTTGGTGGATTGTCGGGACCTGCAATAAAACCCGTTTCAGTCCGTGCGGTATACAATCTATTTACCGCGGTTAAAATTCCCATCATCGGAACCGGAGGAATTAACACAGGGGAAGATGCCATTGAGTATATAATGGCTGGTGCAAGTGCCGTAGGCATTGGTTCTGGCGTATATTACCGAGGTATTGATGTATTTAAAAAAGTAACTGCGGAAATGGAAGATTTCATGAAGAAAGAAGGTTATAAGTCGATAGAAGAAATGCGAGGAGTCGCGCACAAAGCAAAATTTCTCATTTCTCATTAACCTAAACAAACACCAATGAGATCAATTTAATATTTTTATGAATCAAAAACCACAAGTACTTCCCATTGCAAAAATCATCACGGAAAATGAGCGCGTGAAGACATTTGTCTTTGAGCATGAAATGAAGTTCAAGCCCGGGCAATTTGTCATGACCTGGATCCCTGGGTATGATGAAAAGCCATTTGGACTCGTCTCACGAAACAAGGGTGAGTTTATGATCACGGTTGCGGCAGTAGGAAAGTCAACCACGGCGCTTCATCAGATGAATGTGGGAGATATGATCGGATTTCGCGGACCGTTTGGATCAGCATTTTCCTTGACTAAATCGGGATCAATCGCCATGGTCGCGGGAGGATACGGCATGGCATCGCTTTTTAATGTAGCCAAACAAGCGCGCGAGAAAAAACTAGATGTGCATGTCTTTTTGGGAGCGCGCACAAAGCAAGAACTTCTGTATCTTGATTGGATGAAAGAACTGGGAGTAACACTTCATCTCTCAACTGATGATGGATCTGAAGGGTATAAAGGATTCAACGTTGAAGTGTTTAAAGAGTGCGTTGAGAATAAACCCAAATTCCGAAATACGAAATCCGAAGCAAATTCAAATGATCAAGATGTTTCGAGCTTCGATATTCGAAATTCGAATTTTAATAAGGTCTATACGGTCGGTCCTGAGATCATGGAGATGAAAGTCGCCGAAATCTGTTACAAAAACAATATTCCCTTTGAAGTCTCGCTTGAGCGTTATATGAAATGCGGGATTGGGATTTGTGGTTCTTGTTGTGTTGATCCTATGGGTTGGCGCATGTGCGTGGAGGGTCCCGTCATTGATGGCGAAAAACTCAAAAAAATCACCGAATTTGGCAAATATCATCGGACTGCGTCCGGTAAAATTGAATCCTATCCTTGGGTCAAAACGTCCTAATTTTGCTCGTATTCTGTAAAAAATAATTTACAATTACCTCGATGGATATACCGATACGCTTCATTGGGAATATAAATCAGGAAAAGAAAAAGCACGCGAAGCGTGTATTCACCTTGTCAATGCACTTGAGAAGTATACATCGCTGATTGTTGGCATTGAAAAATAAACACCTGCAGTTCCTATTGGTATAATATTTTATGCATCCTCTTCGATTTATTCACATTTCAGATACACATCTTGGACCGAGTACAGATTTCATCCAACATAATGTAAACACGTATCAGGCTTTTTCTCACTTTTTGAAAACAGTCAAAAAGCTTCCATTCAAGCCTGCATTTATCATTCACACCGGTGATGTATCTGCCGATTGTTTTGATGAAGGGTATACATTGATGGCGAAAGCGGTTGAAAACTTAGGAATTCCAATGTATTTTGTGACCGGAAACCATGATCGCTCAGAGCAGATAAAAAAATACTTGCCGATGCAGAATGTTGAAGTCCTTTCGGGAAAATTGAACTTGTATCACTTTTCTGTAGCTGACCATCATTTTATGACCATAGATGGGCGCGGTCCTGATAAGATTGATCCACATGGCATCATATCTGATGAGCAGATGGATCTGGTCAAAACAGAGTTGGCGACAGGAAATGACATATCCTTTTTCATTCATTATCCGGCGCTCAAGCTCGATAGCACCTGGTTTGATGAGAATATGCTCTTGACGAATGGGGAAGCCTTTCATCAGTTACTGGTCGCACATAAAAAGCAGGTTCGCGGTGTTTTTTTCGGGCATATTCATCGTTCAATACAGACCTATCAAGATGGGATACTGTACGCAAGCGTCGGCAGTACGGCGATTCAGTTTCATCTGAACCCTGGTCAAAAGATGCCAATGTTTGAGTCCACTGGTAGAGGGTATTTTAATATCGTGAGTATGGACGGACACCAAGTAACAATTAAGCAGCAAAGTTTTGCAAATGGGCAAACACTGTACAAAAATAAAACATAGTTATCAATTATTTTATTTTTCATTATATGAATATCATTCATTTTGATGTTGATTCAGAATTACAAAAGTACCTGAAAGGTGATACGCGACCAGAATCATTACAGGCAATAGATCCTGTGGAGGATTTTTCAAACGTTGACGGTATATCAATTAAAACAGGATCAAAAGCCGACAGGGATTCATTACATCGTTTTACTCATTTGAAATTACTGATTACTCGAACTGTTGGAACAGACCATATTGATCTTGCATACTGTAAAGAAGCAGGGATTGAGGTCAAAAATATTCTTGATTATGGCGCCTTTAATATTGCAGAGCATGCGTTTGCATTGCTGCTTTCTGGAACACGAAATATTTTTGCAACACAACCGGAAATTCGATCAGGAACATTCACGTTTAGAGGACATCTCGGGATTGCTCTAAAAGGGAAGACTCTTGGCGTTGTTGGAACGGGACGAATCGGACTTGAAGTGATAAAACGTGCCAATGCCTTTGGTATGACGGTCATTGCACACGATGTGTACCAAAATGAAAAAGCTCGTCAAGAACTGGGATATGAATATGTCGAGCTTGAAGAATTGGTAAAAAAATCAGACATCATCACGCTCCATGCCCCTCTTCTTACTAGTACGCATCATATGATTGATGCTGCTGTTATTGAAAATATGAAAGATGGAGTGGTTTTGATCAATACCGCACGAGGAGCACTGATTGATACTGAGGCATTGATTACATATATTCAAAAGTTCCGATGGGTTGGCCTTGATGTTCTGGAAGATGAAACGAATTTTTCCAAAGATCATCCACTGCTTCAATTTGAGAATGTGATTATAACGCCGCATCTGGCGTTTTATTCAGATGCATCAGTAAAAAAGATTGCGGAGGAGACGGAAAAAATTATTAAGGAGTTTTCAACATGATTACTACTGTTCTTTTTGATGTTGACGGGACGCTCCTTGATACGACAGAATATATTTATCAGGCGTTTGAACATAGTTTACAAAAACATCACCAGCCACTGACGAGAGATCATATCGGCTCAATTATGGGCAAGCCGCTTGATGAAAGCTATCAAATCTTGACGCAAAATGAATCAGTTGAGCATTATGCACAGGCGCATCATGAGTATCAAAATGAGCACCCACACCTTTCATTTGCATTCCCCAATGCGACCAATACACTTCAAAAATTGAAAGATAGAAAATATCATATTGCGGCAGTTACCACCAGACGAAGGAATACCGTACTTGAGACCCTTGAAATCGCTAGGATTCTTCCATTTCTTGAACATATTGTGGCATATGACGATGTGGAAAATCCAAAGCCACATCCAGAACCAATTCTAAAGGCCCTTGATTTTTTGGGCGTTTCGCCACAGAATGCGATCATGGTAGGGGATAGTCCGGTTGATATCCTTGCAGGGAAAAATGCGGGAACCAAGACTGTTGGCGTCACCTATGGGTTCCATGGACCACAGATTGCAGAGCTCGGACCAGACTACGTCATTGACGACATAGGTGACATACTGGCTTATTTGTAGATTTTTATATCTTCAATATGTGATAAGTGCTTTTTTTTGTCGTTTATTGAGCCATACTACCTGGCTTGATTGACGCAAATGCTTTATAATCCTACAATGAGCGTACTACAGTTCTTATTTATTGGCTTTGGACTCGGCGTCAAACATGCATTTGAGGCAGATCATGTGGCAGCAGTTTCGACATTTTCAGCTAGAACGCATAGTTTCAAGAAATCAATCCTGACCGGAATAGTATGGGGAGTTGGACATACTATCGTGCTTCTTGTAGCGGGACTAGTGGTACTCTTGTTTAAAGTACGTATCCCAGATCATGTCAGCGTAATACTTGAATTTGGGGTCGGGATCATGCTGGTGTTTTTGGGAATTCGAACCCTCCGCATAAAGGATGAGATACATGCTCATTCCCATAATCACGAAGGGGGTATTAAACACACTCACCAGCATCTTCATACGCGTGAACCTCGGGGATATCTTTCAACTTTTATTGTTGGCTCAATCCATGGTTTGGCGGGGAGTGGGAGCTTTATGTTGATTTTCCTCAGTAATATTCAAAAACTCCTTACCGGATTAACATATATTCTTATTTTTGGACTCGGCTCAATTGGTGCAATGGCACTTATGAGTTTTGTTATCAGTATCCCCGTCGTTGTAGGTTCAAAATCACACAACAAAGTTGAGCGTTATATTCGGATGCTGTCAGGTCTCATAAGTACCCTGCTTGGCCTCTATATCATGTATGAAATTGGATTGGTCGAACAGGGCTTTTGATGTTGTAAATGAGCTTATGCTGGATTAGAATAATATTCGATGACCTTTCAACAAAAGCTCGACTTAATCGAAAAAAACAATAACTCTCTTCTTTGTGTCGGTCTTGATTCAAATATCCACAAGCTGCCAAAACAATTTTTAAAAAAGGATTATCCACAGTTTTCCTTCAATAAATGGATTATTGAACAAACGAATGATTTAGTCTGTGCATATAAACCAAACACAGCATTTTATGAAGCGCGTGGCGCGGATGGGATCATGGAGCTTAGGATGACCTGTCATTATCTCAAAAAACATTATCCAGAGATCCCGATCATTCTGGATGCCAAACGAGGAGATATTGGAAGCACAAATGAAGGGTATGTGGAATTTGCTTATGAATATCTTGGCGTTGATGCCATCACTCTCCATCCCTATCTGGGAAAGGAAGCGCTTCAGCCACTTCTTGATTTGAAAGAGAAAGGATGTATCATTCTGTGCCGTACCTCAAATCCTGGAAGCGGAGAGTTCCAAGATATCCATGATTTGTATAAAAAAGTTGCACAATCGGTATCGCAGAACTGGAATCGGAATAAAAATTGTATGTTGGTAGTTGGGGCAACCTATCCAAAAGAGCTTGCAGAGATTCGAAAAATCGTCGGCGATATGACACTCTTGATTCCGGGAATTGGAGCACAGGGAGGGAATGTTGAGAAGACCGTTGGCGCTGGGTTGAATACAAAAAATGCGGGTATGATGATAAACTCAAGTCGAGGAATTATTTTTGCAAAGAACCCAAGAAATGAGGCAACAAAATTGAAAGAGGAGATAAATAGGTATAGGAATCAATTCTGATTCATGATTCAGGATTCAGGATTCAGGATTTATGATTCAGGATTCATGATTTACGAATCTTAACGTGAATATATTACTAATTCCTAAAATACAAAACATGGGTATCATTGACATTCTCAAAAAAGTAAATGCCGTTATCACTGATGATCATTTCGTGTATACATCCGGCAAACATGGAGAAGTGTACATAAATAAAGATGCTCTGTATCCTCACACGAAAGAAACATCAGCAGTCGGAAAAATGTTTGCTGAAAAGTATCAAGATGCGGGAATTGATCTAGTGGTTGGACCAGCACTGGGGGGAATCATTCTTTCTACGTGGATTGCATATCATATGTCTGAGCTTACAGGAAGAGAGATTCTTGGCGTCTATACCGAAAAGGATGAAAACAAAAATCAGATATTTACCCGAGGATATGACAAGTTGGTGAAAGGAAAAAACGTGCTCATAATTGAAGATCTCACCACAACCGGAGGTTCGGTCAAAAAGGTTGTAGATACGGTAAAATCAGCAGGTGGAACGGTAACTGCAGTTTGCGTGATGGTGAATCGAAATCCTGATGGTGTCAATTCAGAGATTATGGGGGTACCATTTGATGCCTTGGGAGTTCTTCCTACAGCAGCATACGATGAAGCAGACTGCCCTTTTTGTAAGGAAGGTCGACCGGTAAATACTGAAATTGGCCATGGAAGGAAGTATATGGAAGAAAAAAAGAATTTCTGATTTATGATTCAAGATTCATGAATGACTGAAATTGATTTATACAAACCACATGCCAGCGCAAGAGAGAGCCACAATAGTGCAGGACATAACTCCAAACTTTATTGCAAATTCGCGCTTTCCTTGAATTGTGATAAAGAATGTTTTTGCCAGTAAATTGACTGTATTGACCATGATGAAGGCAAGAATTGCTGTTCTCAGGCTAATGGCATTTTTTGAAAGATCGGCGATATTAATGGTTATTGCATCGAGCCCCGAAAATCCTGCAATAGCTGCAGTAATCAGGAATCCTTGACTTCCATAAATGATAAGTGCAACACTTGAGATAATTTTTATTGAAATAAAGAGTGTTGCAAATAGGAGTGCTGGTTTTATGGAAAATATGGTATTTGTTTGTGGGTGTAGAATTTTTGTTTTTGTGTTTTTATGATTCTTGGGCAGAAATATTACTGCTGCAATCCCGAAAGAAGCAATCAGAATGGCCAAGGTTGGGAGAATGGTAATCGTAAACTGAGGGTTTATGGGAAGAATAACTATAAATAAAGAAAAGAAGCTCGCAAATGTCGCCAGAAATGCCGCAGTCAGAACCGAACTGATGGTTGCTCCTTCTTTGCTTTGTACGGCAAGTGCTTGAGTTGTTGCTGTTGAAGACACAAATCCGCCGATGAGACTTGAAATGATCAGTCCGCGTCCTTTCCCAAACATTTTCTCCAATATATATCCCACCAAATCAACACCAGTAATAATTGCAACAATGAGCCATGTTTTAAATGGGTTGATGAGTTCGATATTTCCCCAAATGGTTAAATCAATATGGTTTGACCAAAAAAAATTACTTATAGAAGGGATGGAATTGATAGTGATTGATGTGTTGGGGAGAAACGGCAAGATCACAACGGCAATAATTGCATACGACAATAGTGCCTTCAGCTCTCTTACATGCAACTCTTCAACCATATCTTTGACCTGATCTTTATATGCAAGAATAAGCATGAGAACTACTGCAATTGAGAGGACAAGCGGGATGGGAAGCATATTTATTGAAATAAGAAATCCGATGATAAAACTGATGATTGCTGCAAGCTCTGTAGTGATGCCGGTATCCCGGCTGATATAGCTGGAAATGGCGTAGTTTATCGTAGTAAGAATCAAAAATGTCCCGCTGAGGATAGATGAAAATACAAACTGATCATGATTGAGGAGGCCTGCGATGGCGCCCAAAAGAGTGGTAAGGGCAAAGGTTCGAACACCAATAAGAGCACCAGATCTATTTTTATGATGATCTTTTTTTTGATGAATCTCCCGCTCCAACCCAATAGCAGCACCGATTGCCAATGCGATCAGGAGTTTGAGCGCTGCATTGAGTTCCATACATTAAATGTACCATATATCATGATTGGCTGATGAGAATCCCAAAATGATAGTGATTGATCGATTTTGAGTTGATGCAATGAATGATGTGGTGTGGTAAAGTATAATGGTTATGTAATTCCATTTAAACTAATTGACAAGCTATGATTAAAACTGCTGAAAATATTCTTTCAAAAATACCTACAGTAGATTATGCCGATGTACGGATCGTTGATCAATCTTCAGAGGACATTGCGACAAAAGATGGCGTAGTAGAAGCGTTAGAATCTTCAAAATCACTGGGATATAATGTTCGAATTCTCAAAAATGGTGTATGGGGATTTGCGGCATCATATGATATGTCAAAGGAAGGAATTGACACGACAATCAATAAAGCAATGGCAATTGTGAAAGCATCAGCCGCACACAAGACCACCGATGTGCAGCTTGATGAGCTTGAGCCTATTGTTGATAGCTATAAAACACCCATTGCGGAAGATCCATTCAAAGTCCCCATGAATGAGAAGATTAACATTCTTCTTGCCGCAGACAAAGCGCAAAAAGTGAGTGACAAGATCGCTGTCACCCAAGCGTCGTACCAAGCAAATCGTGAACGAAAATATTTTGTTTCAAGTATTGGTTCAAAAATTGATCAAGATATTGTCTGGACTGGTGCAGGAACCGATGCAACGGCGGTAGATGGCCCAGAACTGCAGAATCGTTCATACCCTAACTCGTTTCGTGGACAAAATCAGACACGCGGATTTGAACTCGTTCGAGAACTTGAACTGGCAAAACATGCACCAAAATATGCTCAGCAAGCAGTTGAGCTGCTTACTGCAGATACCTGCCCAACCGGTGAATTTGACATTATCCTCGATAGCAATCAGCTTGCGCTGCAAATCCATGAAAGCTGTGGCCACGCGGTAGAACTTGATCGAGTACTTGGATATGAAGCATCATATGCAGGCACGAGCTTTTTGACTCCAGAAAAATTATTTAATTTTCAGTATGGATCGGATATTGTAAATCTCACTGCTGATGCCACAATTCCGGGAGGACTGGGGACTTTTGGATATGACGACGAGGGAGTGCCAGCTCAAAGGACGTATTTAGTAAAAAAGGGAAAATTTCAAGATTATATTACTTCACGAGATACCGTTCGGCAATTACAAAATTTAAATTCCAAATATCAAAACAGCAAGTCAAATGGCACGGTTCGTGCATCATCATGGAGCAGACTTCCCATGATTCGTATGACCAATATCAATCTCGAGCCAGGTGGAGAAGAAGGAACAGGCAAGGCATGGACGCTTGAGGAGATGATTGCCGACACCAAATACGGCATTTTCATGTCGACCAATCGTTCGTGGAGTATTGATGATCGACGATATAATTTCCAGTTTGGGACAGAGATCGCCTGGGAGATAAAGGATGGAAAACGGGGACGAATGCTCAAAAATCCGACGTATCAAGGAATTACCCCTCAGTTTTGGAATAGCTGTGATGCAATTGGTGGACGACAAGAATGGACGGTCTGGGGGACGCCAAACTGTGGAAAAGGACAGCCAAGTCAGGTAATGTACACCGGACATGGGGCAAGTCCTGCGCGATTTAAAAAAGTAAAAGTTGGTGTTGTGAAGTGGTAAGCAAAACTGTTATCCCGGTCTTGCCTGCCTGCCGAATAGGAGGGATCCGGGATTCAGCAAATTTGCTTATAATCAAAAATTATATTTGTGAGTTAACGTAGTCTGAGAGCATATTCAAACTCACAAAATAATTTTGATTATTTCACTTAATTACAACTGAACATATATGATTTCAGAAGAAAAACTCAAACAAATAGCAGAAAAGGCGCTCTCATTTTCAAAAGCTGAACAAACTGAAGTATTACTGTCAGCTGCGGGAAGCGCACTTACTCGTTTTGCCAATAACCAAATACATCAAAATGTGGCCTGGAAAAATTTGGGCATCTCGATTCGGGTAATCAATCAGAAAAATATCGGTGTTGCATCAACCAATTCCTTTGAGGAATCTAAGCTGAAAGATGTTGTTGCGCGCGCCACCGAGCTATCTGATTTCCAGGAGCCAGATCCAGGATTTGTATCTCTGCCAAAGCCAGAGCAAATCCCAGTAGTTGAAAATGACACCCATTATGCCACCGAGGAAGAGATGGCAGCTGGTGCATATACCATCATAAAAAAGGCTCAGGATGCGCATTTGGTAGCCTCGGGCGCATATGCAAATGATGTATCATCACTTGCTGTGGCAAATTCATTGGGCGTTTGGGCCCATCATGCCGGCTCATCGTGCAATCTTTCCACTATTGTTCTTGGCAAAGATTCCAGTGGTTTTGCTGCAGATGTTGCACGAACGCCCAGTGAGGTTGATGCCAAACTTGTTGCAGAAACAGCCGTACAAAAGACACTGGAAAGCAAAAATCCACAAGATATTGAGCCTGGTGAATATGAAGTCATCCTTGAGCCACAAGCAGTATCTGAAATGATGGCATTTTTCCAATGGTATGGGCCAAATGCCCGCATTTATCATGAAGGTGCAAGCCCACTTTCTGATAAAATGGGCAAACAGGTATTTGGCAAAAACATCACCATTATTGATGATCCATTTCATAAGGATGTATTTCCCATGCCATTTGATTTTGAAGGATACCCAAAAAAAGCGATCACCTTTGTGAAAAATGGAATACTCAAAAATATTGCGTATGATTCGTATTATGCAGCAAAATATCATCACAACAATACGGGGCATGCGCTTCCGGCGCCAAACACTATGGGGCCTATTCCACTCCATATGTATATTGCGCCAGGGGATAAAACACGAGAAGAGATGATCAAAAATGTAAAGCGAGGTCTTTTGGTCACCAGACTCTGGTATGTCCGAGTACTCAATCCAAAAATGTTGAATGTCACCGGCATGACACGTGACGCTACATTTCTTATTGAAAATGGAAAAATAGTCCGGCCAGTCAAAAACCTCAGATTCAATCAAAGTATTCCAGAGGCATTAAACCATGTCGTTGGCATCGAAAACAAACTGACCCCGCTTGCAAGTTTTGAAGGTGAGATGATCAGCCTTGCGCCAACTTTGCACATTAGTAAATGGGAATTTAGTAGTGGGACACTTTTTTAGTAGTGAGGGGTTCGTAGTTAGTAGTTAGGAAAAAATATGAAAGATATTAAGAAGATCCTGAAAACGACCAACATTATCAAAGCTTCCCCCAATGATACGCTCTCAAGCGCATTGGGAAAACTTGCCAGTTCACATGATGCGGCATTTGTATTTGATTCAGAAGATAAATTTCTCGGGGTGATCAACCCATACTATACTTTGATCAAATCGTCAGCCTATGATGGTAGTACGAAAGTAGCGCATGCCCTCTTCCATCCGCCGCATATCAATGTAAAGGATTCACTTGCCCGTATTGTTCAACTTATGAATGAATCAAAAATACATTACCTTCCGGTTTTTGATGATGAGAATAAATTCCTTGGAATCACTTCGGCACGAAGAATTCTTGCATTTATGAAAAATCTTGATGTCGCAAAGCTTAAAATCGGACAGATGCCACATACTCAGAAAGGGACGGTAATAACTGTGAAACTTGACGATCCGATATCGAAAGCCCAACAGTATTTTAAAGAGTATAAGACCTCGAAAATTGTGGTCGTTGATAAAAATGATCGGCTGAAGGGGATCCTCAGTCATTATGACCTGATTCCCTATATTATGGCTCCGGGCAACAAACAGCGACGGGGCGATAGGGGAGAGCAGATTCAATTCAGGCAGACACCTGTGAAGAAATATACCAAGACTCTGGTATTGAATTTAAGCGAACAAAATACGGTCAAAGATGCAATTGAGCAGGTGTTAAATAAGGCTATTGGGAGCATCATACTGATCGATGCTGACTCTCGGCCAACGGGGATTGTTACTACGCGAGATATGCTTGATCTCTTGAGAACTGACAAAAAGAAAAAGAATGTATCAATTACGACTAAAAACCTTTCAAAGCGTCATGTTGTAACATTTGATGACTTTACCAAATATATTACTGAGTATATTCAACGAAATGAGACCATATTCTCAGCAAGCATTGTATATGAAGGAGAAAAGAATGATCGACTCTTTAAAATAACGGTGCACCTAACTCCATTCAAGGGGCGACCACTGGTCATTTCTCGAGAAGGAAAGGACTTTGCAAAGCTCCTTCAAGAGGTGAAAGCTGTCGTACGAAGCGGATAAAAAACTCCCTTGACAAATATCAAACTACTAGTATACTAGTATTTATGTCAAATTATTCTGATCTCATTCGTATTCTTACTGATATTGATTCAAAGGATGAAATGACCAATTTTCTCAATGGGCTTTTGACGCCAAAAGAACGAGAGGAGTTTGTTCGACGACTTGATATTGTCAAAATGTTGAAAAAAGGCATGCCGCAGCACCAGATTGCCGAAAAACTCGGTGTGGGGGTTGCGACGGTGACCCGTGGATCAAAGGAGATACAAATGGGGAGATTTAAGAGCGTGTAATGCAAAATATCAATAATTTATACATATGATCAATCAATATAAAATCACAATTTGGCAGTCATGGCAAAAATCAAAGGAGGATTTATTGTGACGGATGATTCGTTTACGTCTCTCGCAATAAGCCCTCCGATTTGGAGGGCTTTTTTTGTGAAACAATATGAAAATACAAAAAATATCAATAACCAAAAAACCACATTATGTAAAAATTGCTGAAGACGTGGATTTTTTTGAGTTATTCAAACAAATACAAAACGATCAAGACACCTGTTTTATTCTCGAATCGTTGGGAGAGGAAAGTAGTAGGTCAAGATATTCAATTATTGGCTTTGACCCTGAGTCAATCGTGTATGCGAAGGGATCAGGTATCACTCTGTCCCGGCAGGGGAAAACTGATGTTTTATATGAAAGTGAAAATCCGTATTTTGACCTGCAAAAACTCTTGCCGGAAAGTGTTATGGCTTTCGATTATGTGGGTGGCTTGGTTGGGTATCTGGGATTTGATGTGTTTGAAAATCTTGAGCCATCAGTAAGTGTAAAATCGCATCCTGATTTTGACCGATTGAAATTTGGTGTGTATACCGATGGTCTCGTATACGACAAAAAGTCAAGAGAGGTATTTTATTTTTACTATCAAAAAAATAGGTTGCGATTAGTCAAATCATACCTTGAAAAACGAAATGAAGAGACACCCGTGGTTTCTGTTACTTTCAAAGGATACTCAATGACAAAACAACAGTACAGAACTGTTTTCAATACGGTCAAGAACGATATACGATCTGGTCTCATTTTCCAGTGTGTGGTCGGATTTCAAGGAGAATACGTGATCGAGGGAAATGAAATTGGTATATATGAAAAACTACGGCGTGTAAACCCTTCTCCTCATATGTACTATGTAAAATTCGGTAAACAAAAGATTATTGGAGCAAGTCCGGAACTCCTCTTTCGACTAAGAAATAATGTGGTTGAGACATTTCCGTTAGCAGGAACAATACGCCGGGGAAAGAACATAAGTCAAGATTCTCAACTTGCACAAACACTTCTCAATGATTCAAAAGAACAGGCGGAGCATAAAATGCTCGTAGATCTGCATCGAAATGACCTAGGGAGAATTTCAAAAATTGGCTCAGTAAAGATTCAAAAATTGATGGACATAAAAAAGTATAGTCATGTACAGCATATTTCGAGTGAGCTGTCGGGAATACTTGATGAAAATCAAGATATGTTTAGCGCCCTGGCGAGCTGTTATCCGGCGGGTACGCTCACCGGGGCGCCAAAGATAGAAGCGATCAAGCTACTTGAAAAATATGAGACAAAGCCGCGCGGGATCTATGGCGGTGCAGTAGGGCATTTTGGATTTAATGGTGATTGTACCTTTGCTATACCGATCCGTACTTTATTTATCGCAGGCGACAAAGGATACTCACAAGCGGGGAGTGGCATTGTTCTGGATTCAGAAGTACGTACAGAATATGAAGAAATTATGAACAAATTGAAAGCAATGGAGGTGGCGATTGGGGAAATTAGTAGTAAGTAGCTAATAGTTAGCATTTAGGAATATGAAAATTATAATTATTGACAATTACGATTCGTTTACCTATAACCTATATCAATATGTGGGCGAGATTTTGCTCGAAAAACAAATCAAACCAAACATCACCGTTGTACGAAATGATGAGATGTCTCTCTCACAAATTAAAAAGCAGAAATATGATCGCATCATTATATCTCCCGGACCGGGAGATCCTTCAAATGGAGCATATTTTGGGGTCTGTGTCGACGTTATTACGGAAATTGGTAAAACGACTCCAGTCTTTGGCGTGTGTTTAGGAATGCAGGGAATAGGCCATTATTTTGGTGGCAGAATTGTCAAAGCCATGCGTCCTATGCATGGAAAAACCAGCAGGATTATTCATTACGGAAAGGGTGTGTTTGCAGGGTTGCCACAAAGCCTCGAAGTGATGCGATACCACTCGCTCGTGGTTGACCGGGACGCACTTCCTTCTTGCCTTAAGATCACTGCAACTTCACAAGACACACTTGAAATCATGGGGATTCGTCATAAAACATATCCGATTGAAGGAGTTCACTTTCATCCAGAATCTTTTTTTACTGAAAACGGAAAACAAATTCTGAGTAATTTTTTATTAAAAATGACTGGATTCCGGATTAAGTCTGCCTGCCGGAAAGGGAGGTCCGAAACGAAAAGGAGTGATTTATGAAAAACTTAACGCAAAATGAAACACAGCAACTCATTGGGCAGATGATGTCTGGTGAGATGTCTCAGGTTGAAATGGGAAAAACGCTCACGGACTTAGCTCAAAAAGGAGAGAGTCCCGAGGAGATAATCGGCGCCGTTTATACCATGAGGTCTCGCATGCAGATTCTCCAAGTGCCCATTGGATCGATTGATACGTGTGGAACTGGGGGGGATGGAAAAAATACGTTCAACATTTCAACCGTTGCAGCACTTGTGGTAGCGGGTGCGAATGTGCCAGTTGTGAAGCACGGTAATCGGAAAGCATCCAGCAAATGTGGGAGCGCCGATGTGCTTGAGGAGCTTGGCGTCAATATAAATCTCACATCCGATCAAGCAAAAAGAGTTCTTGAATCAATCGGTATCGTATTTCTCTTTGCTCCGATATATCACCCATCCATGCAGTACGTTGCACCGGTTCGCAAAAAGCTTGGAATTCGTACGATATTCAATTTCCTTGGTCCATTTTGTAATCCTGCAAGAGTACGTCGTCAGGTTATCGGCGTTCCAAATCTTAAAGTGTTGGAAACACTTTCTCATGTTGCCAAAAATCTTGAATACGAATACCTGGCTCTGGTGACGAGTGCGGATGGAATGGATGAGATCAGTCCTGCTGCGCCCTCATATATTCGAATCATTCAAAATTCACAGGTATCATCTCTTGAAATTGATCCAAAAAAATATGGCATTCATCATGCGTCAATTGAAGAAATAATCGGCGGTGATGTTCGGAAAAATGCGTCTATCATTCAAATGATTCTCAACGGAGAAAAAGGAGCGCCCCGAGATACGGCTTTATTAAATGCAGCATTGGCACTTCTTGTTTCTGGAAAAGTAGTAAGTATTGAGCACGGTCTCGAACTTGCGGAAAAATCTATCGATTCGAGAGCTGCAAAAAATATATTAGAAGCGCTTATTCATTCATCACATAAATCATGAGTATTCTTGAAGAAATCATCGCGAACAAAAAAAAGGAACTCATTGGAAAAAAGGGTCCGACCCTTTTAGTATCACATGGGGGTAATCAAACTCGAAGAGAGCAAAAGGGTCGGACCCTTATTCATGAGAGGAGAAGGGTGAGTATCATAGCTGAAATAAAAAAGAAATCACCTAGTGTGGGTGATCTGTCACACAACCAAGATCTAGTTGTCAAAGCGATAGAGTATGAAACAGGCGGGGCAGATTCACTATCGGTGGTTACAGACGAAAAATATTTTGGTGGAAGCTTAGAATTATTTTGTAGTATTCGAAAAGCCACACGGTTGCCCATACTCATGAAAGATTTTGTAATTCATCCGTATCAAGTATATGAGGCAGAACAAACAGGCGCGGATGCACTATTAATTATTGCTGCGATTTACCATCACTATCATCCTGATTTACTATCAACCCTTTCGGCATCGACCATTATCCCAGTTGTTGAGGTGGCGACAATGGAAGAGTTGATGATTCCATTTGTTCAACAAGCAGAAATCATTGGGGTGAATGCTCGAGACCTCAACACCTTTCAAATAAATATTGATCGCGCATGCTCGATAATAAAAAAAATATCAATAAATAAAACCGTGATTGCATTTTCTGGTGTGAAGTCATGCCACGATGTTGAACGATTTAAAGCCGCTGGCGCAAAGGCGGTGTTGGTGGGGGAGCTGCTCATGAAATCAAAAGATGCTACATCTGTTATTCACTCATTAAAACATGAAAACTAAAATCTGCGGAATACAATCAATTCAAGATGCTCGAATCGTCCTTCAGTCGGGAGCAGACTTTATTGGCATAAACTTTGTACGAAACTCAAAGCGGTTTGTGACTCTTGACACGGGTCGTGAAATTATCCAATATATTCATTCGACCGGATTCGATTGCACAACAGTGGGAGTTTTTCAGAATCAAACTTGCGACTATGTCAATATGTTGGCTGATAATGTTGGCTTAGATTTTGTGCAGCTCCATGGAGATGAGACGCCGGAATTTTGTATCCGTATAGAACGACCAGTTATTAAAGCTTTCGCACTTGAGCCACGTTTTGATATTGAGAAAACGTCTCGACTTATGGGTAAATATCATGTTGCTCATTTTCTTGTTGATCGGCATGTGCAAGGCGAGGGGGAACTAGTCCCGATTGAACGGTTAAAAGAACTTGCAAAGCGGACTCCATTTTTTTTGGCCGGTGGATTAACTCCAGATAATGTACAATCCATAGCTTGTACCGTAAATCCGTTTGGCCTTGATGTTGCGGGGGGAGTGGAAAGTGACCAAAAAATTGACAAAGAGAAAGTGAACGCATTTATTATTAGTTGTCATTTCCGTGAAAAGGGAATCCAGACTGGATCCCCGGGTCAATCCCGAGGATGACATGAAGATTATTATGAAACTTCTTAATTTCAGTACAAAATATGATGCAAATGCCGGTGGACATTTTGGTCCTTATGGTGGTCGATATGCTCCGGAGATGCTTATTCCCGCCCTTGAAGAATTGGAGCGAGAATATTTGAAAATAAAAACCGATCCCGCCTTTGAAAAAGAATTTCTCTATTATCTTAAAACGTACGTTGGTAGACCATCTCCACTGTACTTTGCAGAAAATCTCACAAACACATTGGGTGGAGCCAAAATTTATATGAAAAATGAAGGGTTAAATCATACCGGCGCACATAAGATAAATCATTGTTTGGGTCAAGCGCTTCTTGCGAAACGTATGCACAAGAAACGATTGATTGCTGAAACAGGTGCCGGTCAACATGGAGTAGCGGCAGCTACCGTGGCGGCTCGATTCGGATTCGAGTGCACGGTATATATGGGAGAGCAAGATGTGAAACGACAACGACCAAATGTCTTCTGGATGCAACGGCTTGGCGCAACGGTCGTACCCGTTCGGACGGGTACACGGACGCTTAAAGATGCGGTGAATGCAGCGCTTAAAGATTGGATCACCAATGTGCAGGACTCTCATTATTTATTAGGGTCTACGCTGGGACCACATCCGTTTCCATCTCTCAATCGAGATTTTCAACAAGTTGTTGGATATGAAGTCAAGCAACAGATACAAGAGTTAGAGGATCGTCCACCCGATATGCTTATTGCTTGTGTAAGCGGAGGGAGTAATGCGTTGGGTCTCTTTTACCGATTTTTAGAAGACGAATCTGTACGTATGATTGGCGTGGAGGCCGGTGGTGAGGGTGTGGGAAAAAAGGGCAGGCATGCCTCGCGCTTTGCAGGAGGTACACTTGGCGTGGTTCAGGGCTATAAATCAATCTTTCTACAAGATGTGGGAGGAAATATAGCACAAACTCACAGTATTTCAGCTGGTCTGGATTATCCTGGCATCGGGCCCCAATTTGCATATTTAAAAGATCAGGGTCGAGTGGAGTTCTCCTCTGCAACGGACAAAGAAGTGTTGGATGCATTCAATCGTACGGTAAAGCTGGAAGGAATATTGCCGGCTCTTGAATCTTCTCATGCAATAGCAGAAGTGATCAAACAGGCGCCAAAACTTTCAAAAAACAAAATCATAGTAGTAAATATCTCTGGTCGTGCGGATAAAGATATATTTATTGTGGCTGAGGCATTAAAAGATTCAGAATGGCAAACGTTTATTAATTCCAAATTTAAGGAATGAGCTCGATACCATTTTTTTCACGTCGTCACCCGAAGAGATCTACGACATTGTTTGCAAAAAATGATGTCTTCGCTCATTAACATTATGTAACAAATTATGGAAACCATAAAACAACAAGTGTCAAAAATCAAAAATTCCAATACCATTGCCTTGATGACCCATGTCGTTGTGGGATACCCTGATATCGCATCAACTATTGAGTTGGTAAAAGCCATGGAACAGGCGGGGTCGGATTATGTGGAGTTACAAATTCCCTTTTCCGATCCGATTGCCGATGGCCCAATGATCATGCAGGCTTGTGATACTGCTTTGAAAAATGGTGTGACGGTTGACGATTGTCTGAAGGTCATGGAGACGTTATCTTCTCAAATATCGATCCCACTTTTTTTCATGGGTTATTACAATACGGTATTTCAGTTCGGAGTAGAGAAATTCTGTAAAGAAGCAAAAGCTGTTGGTGCTTATGGACTTATCATTCCTGATATGCCTCCCGATGAAGAACAACATGAACATATTATCAAAGCAGCACGCGTGCATGGACTGGCTCAGATTCGAGTGGTGTCCCCCGCAAGTTCCAATCATAGATTAAAAATCAACGCACAGGTAGCTGATGAATTTGTGTACTGTGTGAGTCATTATGGGGTGACAGGATCAACCTCAGCTGGAAAGATTGGACTAGAATCATACCTCAAACGGGTAAAAAAATATTTTAAGATTCCAATAGCCTTGGGGTTTGGGGTTTCGGGAAAAGAAGATGTTTATCAAGTTGCGCCTTTTGCCGATATTGTTGTAGTTGGGAGTGCGATAATAAGAATTATTGAGAAGTCACCATCCAATGAGCGAGCTTTGGAGGAAATAATTCGATTTATTCGGAGTTTACGAGCATAAAAATAAATATGGTAGATACCGGCAAAATGAGCTAGAATAGTATGATGAACGACGTCAAAATTGAAAAAAAATGGAAAATAAAGCTTTCCGACGAATTTAAAAAACCCTACTGGAAAAAACTTACACAGTATGTCCGCTTAGCATATTTAAATGGAACGGTCTTTCCACCACCAAAGCAGGTATTTCGTGCATTTGATCTCTGTCCCTTTGATCAGGTAAAAGTGGTGATCATCGGGCAAGATCCGTATCACGGTGCCGGTCAAGCAAATGGTCTATCATTTGCCGTTTCCAATGGCCAGACAATCCCTCCATCTCTCAAAAATATCTATAAAGAAATTCAATCTGACCTGGGAATTACCCCGCTTGATTCAGGAGATCTTTCGCGCTGGGCCTCACAAGGAGTGCTCATGCTCAATAGCGTGCTTACTGTTGCAGCCCATCAGCCCGCCTCACACAGAAACCAAGGTTGGGAGGAGTTTACTGATGGGGTGATTCAAAAATTGAATGAAGAGAGAAAACATATTGTATACATGCTTTGGGGAAATTATGCAAAGCAGAAAGGAGCGGTTGTTGACACAGAAAACAATTTAGTCCTTACATCAGCCCACCCATCACCCTTTTCGGTGCAAGCATTTTTTGGAAATAAGCATTTCAGTCAATGTAATAGCTATTTGAAATCTCACGGAATTGATCCAATTGACTGGAAATAAAACAGTACATCTAGCATACTATTCACATGAAAACAGTATTTATTACGGGGGGATCTGGTTTTTTGGGGATCAATCTGGTGCGATATCTTCTGAAAAAAAAATTCTCGGTCATCTCATATGATCTTCAGCCATTTGATTATCCTGATTGTCAGAATGAAATAACATCGGTAGTGGGAGATATCCGAGATTTCAAACTTCTTCAGAAATCAATGAGTGGTGCAGATATCGTCATTCATTGTGCCGCAGCATTACCACTTTATTCAAAAGAAGATATTTATTCAACTGATATTGATGGGACAAAAAATGTTATTAATGCAGCGATACAAAACAAGGTTGAACGGTTCATTCATATTTCCTCAACTGCGGTATACGGTGTTCCCGATCATCATCCATTGTATGAAACTGACAAATTGATCGGTGTTGGCGCATATGGAGAGTCCAAGATCGTTGCAGAACAAGCCTGTGTTGCGGCACGAAAAAAAGGACTCACAGTGAGTATCTTGCGACCGAAATCATTTGTCGGTCCAGAACGACTGGGTGTATTTGCACTCCTGTATGATTGGGCGCGGACTGGCCACAACTTTCCCATGATCGGTGATGGAAACAATAGATATCAGCTTTTGGATGTCTCAGATTTAAATGATGCCATTTACGCCTGCATAACCCTGGAGAAGAAGCGGGTCAATGATGTGTTTAATATTGGTGCAAAAGTGTTTACAACCATGAAAGAGGACTATCAGTCAGTGCTTGATAAGGCTGGCTTTGGTAAACGAATTATCGGTACTCCGGCATGGCTGATCATTTTTATTCTCAAAATTCTTGAGGCACTTCATATCTCACCACTGTATGCATGGGTGTATGAGACGGCATCCAAAGATTCATTTGTCTCAATTGAAAAGGCAGAGAGGCAGCTTGGATTTGCACCAAAGTTTTCAAACAAACAAGCCTTGATCCAAAACTATCAGTGGTACCTTGATCATGTATCTGAGTTTGAAGGAAAAAGTGGTGTTACACACCGAGTTCCTTGGAAACAGGGGATGTTGGGAGTGATAAAGAAGTTTTTGTGAGAGAGTTTATATCTTTTTAAATATCATGATCTTCGGATGATCGTAGACTGTAAATGATTCGTCAGCATTGTCATCGGAAATTTGAAATTTAAAATTTAAAATCTGAAATCCTGGATAGGATGAAAACTCTGCAATCTTTACAAAACTAAGTTTTCCGTCAAATAAGTCTTGATAGTGTTTCGCTGTCTATGGATAACATTTTTTGTATTGAACACAGTCATCAAGTTTTTGAAGTGGTGTATAGAGCCGATTTGAAGCGATTATTACATAATCGACGCTTTGAAGAGCTCGATAGTGACGGTTTATTTTATTTTGATCATCCGGAAGGTCATATAATGTCAGCTCAACATACTTATAATTGCCTGGGTCAAAAATGGGTACCCGATCATCCCAGTGTTCAACCCCGAGCACTGAGCCAGGTGGAATGAATTGATTGATCCACGCAGTAGCCTGAATACGAGTATTTGGACGTGAATATATGTTCAAAAACAAACTGGTCCAGAAGACAGATGCAATGATTATGACAACTGAAAACAATACTGGAAGTCTGGAAACTTTTATTGGTAGGTGATTTAAACTGTGCAGTTTGAACTTTGAATTTTGAATTGCTGATACGCCATACCCAGCCAATACTGCAAAAAGCGGATACATAAGGAGCATGTAGCGCATAAACTTGACGGCTGATCTCCCAATGACCAGAAAGTATATGAGATAGAAAAGGAGAAAGATGTATTTAGTAGTTTGGAGTTGGTATTTTGGGTAGATTAATCGTATTAATCCAATGATTCCCAGCATACTTATCACTGGCCCCAAGCCCCAAAGGAATATATTTTTCAGATAATACCAATAGGGGAGGGTATCAACATATTGAAGGGTATACGGAAAAATATACGGATCAGAATTCATTTTTAATTGCTGGAGAATATCGCTCATAAATCGTTTATATTCGATAAATGCATATGGCATGAAGAGAAAAGAGAACGCGAGTGAAACCAGTCCAAACAATACTAGTCGCAGCATATCTTTTTTAAGAATTGTTAGTATTCCTTGGCTATTATGTAAAACTTTTTTTTGGAAAAGATGGAGAATTTTTTGCACGATATTTTCATGTTGTGGAGGAGGGTAGAGGAGTACCAGCAGTATGACCGGAAGAAATAGTATTGCGGAAACTTTTGATGTAATTGCTGTTGCAAAGGTGATGCCTATAAGAATGACTCTTCGATATGATGGGTTATTTCGAAACACCAACAGTTGATATATCAAGAGAGTGGAAAAAAGATTGAGAAAGGTATCAACAATAAAAAAATGGCTGTTTTGAATAGGAAAAAAAGCAACTGCATAAAAAAATGCGGACCACAAAGCGGTGTTCTTTTTGTGAGACAGTTGTAGAGCTATTTTATAGACCAACAATACCACCATGAGATCTGCAATGGTTGAGATCCATCGCCCAACAATGAGCAAGCCATCATAATTATTGAACATTGTCCCAAAAAACCAGTCGATGCTTTGGCTTATGCCAACAAGAACATATACTGGAAGGCTCCCATAGTTAAAAAAATCTGGGTTCATCTGAGACCAAAAATGAATACGATCAGCGACCATGATAAGCATTCGTTCATCAGGGTGGAAATGAAATCCTGAATCCCAGTTTATTCCAGAGATACGAGCGAGCGCTCCAAGTAAAATAATAACACAAAGGAGGAGTGTGTATTTGTTGATTCGGGTGAACATACTATCTATTATTGTATTGGATTTTCAACAAGCGATCGAATATAGATCATAGCTTTTTTGAGTGACAAGAATTTGGGCTCATATGAAATTGATTTATCAATAGCGTTTGTTATCCAAATCCCCTTTACTTTGGTATGTTTGTTGATGTGTTGTACGATATCCCAATTATCTTCAATAAATAGATCAAGATCAAGTTCATTGATTTTTTTCTCTTTAAAGATGTGTGGTTGGAGATTGTCTTTGTTATGAAATGTATCGACAAAAACAATCGTCGCATTCATTTTTTTAAGCCAGCGCGCAAAATCACCTTTGAGGCAATCGTATCGGCTCGTGATGAGGTATGGTTTGATTTTTCCTTGATTTGAGAGTTCTTTGATATCCTCAAATCCAGGGGCAATAAATAAGCTTGACCAATGAACGATGTTCCATAGGATTTTTTCAAATGATGACTTTGGATAATAGAATGCTGTTTTTTTTGGGGCTTTGTGACGGAGAATGGTCTTTATGAGGATGGTAATGGGGCGAAATATTCTTGCCGGATTGTACAAAAGTACGCCATCAAGATCGAAACCAATTTTTAACGGAGGTTTTTTCATAGATATTTACTTTATTGATTATAAGTAAAATTCAATTATACTTGGAGAATAGCTGCATAGCTACTTTTGAACAAGCTTATAAATTGTAGAGATATGTATGTTGCCAGTATTACTAGATTTTGGCTTTCTGAAGATTTATACATTAGGAGTATTTTTGGTACTTGCATTTTTTTGGGGAAGTTTTTTTCTCTGGAAAAATATTGCATTAACTTCTTTTAAAGAAGATGAAGTATTTGATGGGGTATTCTTTTCATTGTTCGGGGGATTGTTCATAGGCCGATTCACATATATCGCTTTTCATTATACTGATTTTGGATTTGATATTCTCAAATTCATACTTATAAATGGGTATCCGGGCATGCATTACATTGGATTTGTGCTTGGCTTTCTGCTCTTTGGCTATATTTTCACCGTAGGGAAGAAGATTTCTTTTTTCAAATGTGTTGACTATATTATTCCGCCATTATTTCTTGCACTTGCGATCGGAAAAATAGGGAGTTTTTTCTCAGGGTCTGAAATTGGTTCTCAAACTCATTTTATGCTAGCAATGGCATATACCAATCTTGATGGGATGCGACATCTCACAGCGTTTTATGAGAGTCTTTTCTTCTTCTTGGCAAGTTTTATTACGTATAAATACATCTTCTCGATTCGCAAAGGGTTCCTACATGAAGGATTTAATCTCATCTTTTTTCTGTGGTATTTTGGACTTGTTCAGTTTGTTTTTGATCCCTTGAAAACATTTCGCACTATGACTCAGTATACAAGTGTTGAGATGATCATGAGTGGTGGATTGCTCTTGACAGGAAGTATATACTTCCTCTATTATTTTAGGAAATCGATCAGAAGCGTTTTCAACTTTCTGCTCAAAAAGAAGAAAGATTAACAAAAATTGATTAATATGTCAAAGAAACAAGAAATTAAAACAGTACTCGAAAACGAAAAACAAAAAGTAATTCACCAGCTTCGCCTATTAAAAGAATCTGATCCCTTTCAAGATCCGTCATATGTTATAGACAATACACCGGTAGATACCGATGTTCGAGAGCAAGAGGCACATCAAAGAATTGAAGCAGAAATGGACACATTACGAAAGAAACGTAATGATATAGATATTGCTTTACAGCGACTTGAAAAAGGAACATACGGGATCTGCAAACGATGCAATAAAGAAATACCTGCAAAACGATTAGAGCTGATTCCCGAAACGATTTACTGCGTATCGTGTGAAGCAGACCTCGTCAAATAATTTTCCTTTTATCTCAATACCTTAGAGCCTGTTTGAAAAGATCTCAAAAGTTTCTTTTTAGTTATTTTTCCTCTTATCGTCGTTATTCATCGTTCATGTAGCAATTGCTAAAATCGCTCTTCATGCCTAGATAAGAGAAAAAATTCCTTAAAAATAATTCTTCCGAAACTTATCAAACAGGCTCTTACTATTTATGAAATATGGTAGAGTAGAGGAATGAAGAAGAAAGCAAATTATCGTATATTATATTCTCTTCTTGTGGGATTTCTTCTGTTTTATTCGTTCTATAAAGGAGCAGTATCTATTTCTGGTTCATTGTTCTTTTCTCATCCTGCACGAATGAATATTGTTTTTTATGGTCCAGCGACGAGATATTATTCAATTGATGCACGTGATAAACAAAATTATAGTATCCAGTTTGACCCTGAGGTAAAAGTAGATGTTCCTGGGGGATATGGTCAATATCGGATCGGATCATTGGGAAAATTAGTTTCTTTAGAAAAAGATCCAGAAATTATCAAAAAAGCTTTTTCAGCAACGACAACCACCTTTGTCCATTACTATTTCTACCAAAATGGAGAGGGCATATATTATGATAATACGCAAGAAGAAGATGTAAAGCCAGCACTGAAGGATTTATTTTTTTATTCAAGTAACGCGTCATTTCTTGATCGTATTTATTTAGCATTTCTCTTAAGTAATATAAATGAAAATTACAATAAAATACGGTATCGAAAAGAGACAGAGGAAGGCCTCAATGATGTGTTATTTCAAGAAAAATCATTTATTCAAGATAGTATCGGATTGCTGTATAATAATGATTATAGAGAGGAACAGCAGACTGTTCAGGTACTTTATCGCCAGAACTATAGCACGGCTGAAAGTGTTTCATCACTTCTGGAGGGAAACGGTATTCGAGTGAGTGATATAAATAAAAACACCAGTATTAACGACTGTAAAGTGGTGATTGGTGAAGGTGATGAACTATCTCGAACAGCAAAAGATATTGCACGTTTTTTTTCTTGTCCTATTGTAATAGGAAAGACTGATATTTATGATATACTTTTTGTATTAGGGGAGAAAGAAGGGGAGTGGGAGGTTAATTCATTTTAGGATTCAAGATTCAAGAATCATAAATATAATATATGATCATCATCATCAGTGTCGCACTACTCATAGCATCATTTATTCTTGCATTGATTTCGATGCGAGACTTTCACATTCCTTCTGAAATTTCCAAATTGCTGCTGATGAAAAAAGTGCGGGGAACAATCGTATTCTTTAAAGATAAGGTAGAACATTATTCTTCTTCATCATCTTCTTCAATCTGAATTAAGCCTTTCAGATCTTTTTCTTGTTCGTACTTTTCCCATGCATCGTCATCGAGTCCACCGTCTCGATCATCTTCTTCGATATCTTCATCAATTGAAGAGCTTGATGAATCAAGATTGTCAAGATGCTGGATGTCTGAGAGCATTACGTGTGGGTTTGATGGAAAAGAAGGATATTGGCCAACTTTTTTTCCTTTTGTGAGTTCTCTGATGAAAACGACAACATCGGAAAGATTGATCTCTTTCACATGGGTGGAATAGGTGCTATTATCGCTCATAAAATAACTCATTCGTTTTGAAATATCATCAGGGAGGTTGCCAATATATTCATCTTGTGTTGTGCGAACTTCAAGCCTCCGGCGTTTCACCTTCAGGAGGAGTTGTTCTCCGATACTGACCCCAGCAAGATCTTCTTTTCTTCCAAGATTTACTAAGCGGACGGTCCGTGTTTTACCTGGTATTTCAATAAATAAATCTGGATCATATTGTGCGTTATTCTCATGGCGCTTCTTTTTTTTGGAAGTGAGGATATCGATTTTTTCGAGATGCTCTTCTGCAATGTTATTTTTTGGTTGTAACTTCAGCACATTTTGAAACTCTTTTTTTGCCAAGCGAAGTTTGTTGCTTTGTAAATAGGCAAAACCTAGCCTCAGGTGGGCAGCGAGATCATCAGGTGATTCTTGAATAATTGCTTTATTCAACTTTATTGCAATATTCCAGTTTCCATTGACAGCAGCATCAATTGATTGTTGTTCTCGTGGGTCAATTACTATCATTTAGATGAGTATAAAAAATTAATACTGAATGTCAAGCGGAATAGGAGTAAATCCAATAATTCCTTCGAGTAATTGTATAATAGAGATAAATGATGCAGATATTAAAATTAATCCATAAGATTATAGTCCCTCCTTCAATTGTGGCTCGTTGGGTTCGATTTGTGAATTATATCCCAAAGCGTATCAGGATCATCATCATGACGTTTATCATGACAATGATCCTTGCAATTGCCACTTTTTTTCCGTTTAGCGGATCATGGATGTATTTTATAATCATCCTTGCAATATCTGCATATGCTACAACCTATCTTGCCATTTTTGAGGGAATTGATGGCACTGAGATGATCATGCTCTTTATTATGCCAGTATTATTTACTCTTTCGTTATATGTGTTTTATTCTCTGCTTCCTGTTCGGTGGCTCACCCGTATTCCCTTTCTGGCACTGTTTAGTCTTGGTTTTTATGCAATGCTGCTTTCTTCAAACATTTTTAATATTGGAGTAGAGAAGAGCATCCAACTGTATCGAGCGGCATTTTCTGTGAATTATATTTCACAAACATTAATCATATTCATCGTAGTGACCGTTATACTGTCATTTCGTATGAATTATTTTATCAGCAGCTTGTTTACAGGGGGAGTGATGTTTTTAACTGCAATGCAAATTTTATGGACTGTTGAGCTCAATGAGCACATCCAGCGAAAAATATTGATTTATAGTGGAGTAGTGTCATTACTTGTCATACAACTCATGATTATGCTTTCGTTTGTCCCTTTAGCGATAAATGTGTATGCATTGATTGTCACAACAGTCTATTATGCATTAATTGGTATTCTTACCAACTACATTGGGGACCGATTATACAAGGCCGTAATTCGTGAGTATCTATTTGTATTAATTTTTGTTATCGTGATCGCTCTGCTCACGTTACACTGGTAAAAAAATCATTCGCACCCCCACATGCTAAAAATGGCACCCAACCCCAAAGTGGAGGAGAGGGGGGGTCATAAATCTCACGTACGTTAATAATATAAATAACCTATAATAATCAATAATCAAATTAATTTACTATAAGACATAAATTATGAATATCTGCAAAACTATAATCAGTTTGTTGTGATATAGTTGTATCCACTTGTGGATAACTATCTTCGAAATCGGTGACTCCTACTGCAAATAGAGGTATATGGATTAATATAAGGCTCTATTCTGAAAGGAAAATGCGGATATTTTCTTTAGAATTTTGTGCATAAAAATGCAAAAATAGACTATTGTAAAGCTCTCAAGTGCACTAGATTATTATATGGCCATGCATATGTAGAAGTGAGGACCTTCATTGAGTCCATATCGATCGTGGTCGATCCTTGTTTGTTTTTAAGAGAATAGCAAAGATTTTATTATTTATTTCTAACATTTATGTGGAAGAAAAAAATAAAAATAAGTTAAATACTTCTGTTATTGAGTGGTATGCAAAATGGTCAAAAATGGCATATTTGCGACCAAGAGCGAAAGGATATATAACGTCGTAAAATGAATCTTTTACGACGTCAACCTTAAATACCAGGAGGGGAGGGCGCTTTTGGCATATTTAATTTATTTGTTTTTTTCCGTTTTTATTTCCACTTCTCTACCGTGAATCGAGTCCAATAATTCGTTTTTATTTTTCATTTTTTTCCTCTCTTTTTGATTTATGTAAAATACTCCCCTAAAGCCTATTACAAGGCGCTATAAAGCATTATCTGTGCTTACTCTCTCCTCTCTTGTAGTTGAGTCCAACAAATAGTGTGCTAAATTTACAGGGGTACTTCAAGGACGGGGATTGTCATGGTGGGACATATTGGCATACTAGACACCACGGCGCCAGTTGAGATACCTGTCACTCAGATTGCTGAGTGTATAGAGTGGAGATATGATGAAGTCTTGTGTATAGAGATAGTCAACTTGAAAGCCGCCAAATCCATGCTTGAATAAACTGAGACCGAGCCAAGATTTTGGGGTTCGCCCAGGATCATGAATGCCATGAAAACTATAATAGTTGCACCCACGACGTTTTGATTCTAAAATAGCATACCATTGGAGGAGATATGCGGCTGGATACTTGCTATGGATCGATGCCCCTTGATGATAGAAGCCTGAGGAGTTGGAAAAGATGACTAAGGATGAAGCTAAATTTTGAGAGGTACCTTCCTGGACGAATTCTGGGGGTATGCCATCTTTCGGACTGTTAAGAAAGCCCGAATTGAAAATAACCGCATTGTCTGCAGCTTGAAATGCACGTAATTCATTCTGAATGTATGCATCTGAGTATGGAGTAAATTGTTCACGATCTGCGGTGATGTGATAGAGATCTAAAAATTGTTGTAATGCATCCGGCGAATCACTTGATGTTACTGAAATATGTTCCCGCTGTGCACGGCGAACTGCGTAGCGCGTATTTTTTCTCATCTGGGCAAGAATATCATTTTCTGATTGTGTGACGTCAACAACCCACATGGTTTCAGCATGAACATAGATGGGTGCAGTTTGATAGCCCAGTGATCGAAAGAGATCTGCATGATCTGTATCTCGCGTCATCGGGGGGGCTATTCTTATAAACCAAAATCCTTCGGTGCGTGCCATTGCAACAAGATGCTGATGAATGATTGCAAGGTGTCGTTGAATTGTTGTGTGTTTGTGCGATGGGATGTGCTGGGTAAGTTTGGCTTGGGGAATGTCAAATAGGGGCCCATGAGGAACAAACAAATAATTTCCCCGTTTTGAACGTATCTTGACCACGAGCGCTATTGCAACAAGATTTGCTCCTTTGTACAATCCAAGTCGCTCAATCTCTTTTTGGCACAAGAGTTGAAACTCACCCCATTCCCACGAATGATGAAATGAAGGCGACCCAACGCGATTATAAAATGAGTCCCATTCACTTTTATCAGTAATTGTTCGAATGTTCATGATTGATTTACTATGGCAACAATACGTTTTGCATTGGGAATGGTGATGTTTGTTGGAAGGTTAATCACCTGATTACTGAGAGATTCCGCGACCGGACAGCTTCCAACTGTGTATTTTACTAATTTCAGATCGAGTTCATCGGGAGCTACCACTTTCGAGTACCATCTTCCGAGTTGGATATGGTGTTTGAGTGCACGGTTTTTCACTTTATTTGGATTGTCGCAAAGGACTGGATATCGGAGTAATCCAAGAGATTTTGCCGTGCGTTGATGGAGCTTTGTATCATAAAACTGTGAAACTCGTTTTCGTTTGAGAGCAACGTCGTTAAATCTATTTAACTGTTCGAGCATAAATACTGCGGCGCAATTTGGAAATGTTCGTAAAAAAGTATAGTTAAAGTGACCATTTTTTTCTTGTTTGGTGACCTCAGGTTTAATAAGATCAAATTGTTTGAACAAAAAGTGAATTACTTTTCCGATCATGATATGATATGTTGATTTGATAATCGCCGCGGTTATTTTATAAAAAATGATCTGCAATATAATCCACACTGATGGATTTGGAATACTCTTCTCCCCTATTCGCAACGCTTTGCCAGCACGCACCCCACGGATTGCGATTGCGCCTCCAAAAACTGAGGAAAAAATCTTGGATCGCCCAAAGGACATCAATACGACACCTCGATATTGTTTTTTTTGAAAGAGCGTTTTTTGGAATCCATGAGAAACATCTTCAATCAGATGGAGTTTATGAAACTTTGCAAATGCAATCAATTTTTTTCGATCTTTTGGTGTGATGCCAAAAGTGTGTTGAATAATGAGAACGCGTGCACGTGGTGTATATTTTTTTTCGAGATCTTCCCAGTTCATTGAAAAATCTGTCTCATTCACGTCAACGTACACAGGTTTCAGTTCATGCTCAAGTATCGGTAAAATCACCGCTTCGCAGGTAAATGCCTGAATGAGCACTTCATCAGTTGGATGCAGATGAAGTGAACTCAAATATTGATATAATGCAGCGCGCCCGGTCAGAAATAATGAAATGTTTGTATCAGGAGTAAAAAAACGAGATTTGAGACGTCGTTTAAGATTATGTATTTCTTTTCCTTTTCTCCACCGCCATGGTTGAAAAAGAATTTTTGTCGCAAGAAGCGCGTCACGAGATGTCTCATTTGGTGCAAATTCTGAAAAAATCATAGCGGACTCCCCTACTTATTTGTATTACTAATAGACTCTGATGAAAAAAAAGTTGTGAGGATTGGTTGTGCAAACGCACCTTCAATCAACAAGAGGCTGTTTTGATTCAGTTCTTTAACAACAGCCGCTTTCATACTATCAACGTCGTTAAATGTATTTATCTGAACCGAACTCTTGATCGTGTTAAAAAGTCTATCTGTCGTAAAGAGTGAGATATTTTTTCCACCCATTGAATTGAGTATTGATTTGTATGAAGATCGCTTCTCTCCCCCGAGCTCAATGATACCTTGTGTCATGATCATTTTTTTCTTATGATTAAAGAGGTTCATGACGTCAATTGCTGCGAGAAATCCATTGAGATTCGTATTTACCCCATCATGCAATATCGTCGATCGACTCGGCCCCAAGTGTATGGAAAGCTTTCCCTTGAGTGGTTGAATTGACCTAATTTGTTTTTCAATAAGCTCTTTGTCCATGCCAAGATCGTATGCAATTGCAATCGCAGGAAGAATGTTTTCAAGTGAGTGTGCTCCCAGAAGAGAGGTATTGATTTGAAAATGCTGATTTTTATACAATGCCGTACCTCGTGTGCCATTGCTTGATGTATGAATATCTATAAGCCGCATATCGGCTTCTTTTTGGGATCCATAGGTAACAGATGGTACCGAAGAAAGGTCAATATTATTTTCTTTGATTGAGTCAATATTCAGATATGCTTTTCCATTGGGTGATAGATTAAAAATCGGTGAGGTCTCCTCCTTGATCAGGGCTTGTTTGCTTCCATACAGATCGAGGTGTTGATTGCCTAACCCACAGAGAATGATGTATTGAAAGGGAATGTATGATGCGGCATGATTCAACTCCCCCGTTCGATATGCGCCAAGTTCGGTGATGAAATACTGAGTGTTTGCGGTGAGCGATCGATTTATGGATAGGGCGATTCCGACATCAGTATTCATATTTTTTGGCGTTTTTGCAACTTCATATTGTGCTGATAAAATATGTGCCAGATATTCTTTTGTGCTTGTTTTTCCATACGAACCTGTGATGCCGATAAATACCGCTTTTGATTTTTGTACTCTTATTTTTGCAGAACGTCGAATCCATGATCTAATCAGCGATGAGGGAATATTTGTAATCAACACTCCAACAGAAATGGCTCCTAATGCAGTAAATGGCGCAAGGAAGAACGTTCTTCCTAAAAAGGTAAAGAGGTGAATCTGCTCGATGGAATACAAAAATACCAGTGATGTGATCATGAAGTGAGCGAGAAGAATAAGGATATTTCTCAGCGTAATTCCCGGAAAATGAATTTTGAACGAGTACAGAAAACGGAATACTCCAATCTCTTTGATCATTGATTTGAAACGGTCAAACCGATACTCTTTGATCTGAAAGGTATAACAAATAGTGAGTCCAAATACCAACGCCAACACATAATGAACAAAAACAAGAATCAACATACTACGTAATTACATTAATTTATTACTCCGCAAGGGTATATTATACATATTTGCTCTTATTAATAGAGCAAAAAACCCTCAATTGCCTTCCAAACACGTTTTGGATTTCGGATCGGTAGATTGTGTCCAATCTCAGGAAATATCTGAAGACGACATTTTGGAAGATTTTTTTCAAGTTCATATGCCCAGATCACTGGTGTATAGGTGTCCCGTTCACCCCAAAGAATGAGTGTGTATATTTGAATTTTTTTAACATCTTCAGATAAATCTTGTGTCACTATTTTCCGAAAGTTTTTTTCAAGGTGTGGGTATTTTATGAGATCTGATTGTTTGCGAATCAACGTATAGTATAGTTTCTTAATATAAGGATATATTAAACGAATAATGCTGTTTTGTTCTCTGGGAATCCACTTCAGTAATTGTGCAACCTTGGTGATTTTGTTCTGACGTTTATAAGAGCTATTGCAAAGAATAAGTCGGTCAATCGACTCTGAAAAATGAGATCCGAGATAAATACCGATTTCTCCCCCAAACGAGTGACCAACATAGTGAGGTTTTGATCCGATGACCGTTTTGATAAATATGCGTACCAGTTCGGCATATCCCCCAATCCCCCAATGTTCTGGTGGGTTGTCACTTTTTCCAAATCCAGGAAGATCAATGAGGTATGCGGTATATTTTTTTGAAGCAAAACATGCAAGCCGGTGAAGGCTGTATACGCTCCCCCCCCAACCATGAACGAAAAGTATCGGCTTGCCAGAACCGATTTTTTTATAATGGATTTTACGATTATGTATCTGTATGTACATGCGCTATTTTCCTGATGACTCGATACCCTTTAGAAGCAATTTTTTGAAGTCTTCGGCTGAGTTTGGAGTTTGCAACTTGCGCCCATCAAGGAAAAAGGACGGTGTTCCGGGTACATCCACTTCAAGGCCTGATCGGTAATCACGCTGGACTTTATCTTTGACTTCAGTGGAATTTATATCAGTCATAAACTGATCAATATTAAGTCCTAACTCAGAAGCATATTTTTTGAACGTTTCTTCAGGTTTATTACTTTCTGACCATTCAGATTGATTTGTAAAAAGTAGGTCATGCATCTCAAAAAACTTATTTTGCTTCCCTGCAGCTTCCGCTGCATATGCAGCGATACGTGCGTTGGGATGTGCGTTGTCAAGTGGAAAATGTCGGTATACTAAGGCAATGTTTGTTTTTACATTTGACACGAAGTCCTCATCAGTATTTAGACTTTCAATAAGCCCAAAATAAGAACTACATGCAGGACATTGAAAGTCGCTATATTCAACCAAAGTGTGTGCACTTTCCGTCGCCCATTTGACATGGTCGTCTGATTTGATTTCTTTTAGCTGGGGAAAGGAACTCTGTTGGGGCTTACTGGTAACATAATATGCACCCAATAGCAGTATAAATGTGAGACCGATGCCACCAATTGTCAGAAGAATTTTTTTATAATCCATTATGCCTATTATACTAGGTAATATAAAGTTTATGGTGATTAAATGTTATCCTGTTTTTTGATCCGGCATTTTTTTAGTTATTGAAAAATGTGATCCAATGATGTGTCTTTGAAAATATCTGAGCAGAATTTTGTAGATGTCATAATCAAAAATGAGCGGGTCATTGTCTGATGTGATGAGACACCATTGATTTGCATGAATGGTGTCAGTGATTTTTTCGATTGAGTCGTGTTCGTAAATGGTGATTGCCCCTTCAAATGGCCATGATTTGATCTTGTCCTTCCCAAATGCTTCAATAAATCGAATATTGTATCGGAGGGCACGTTCTTTTCCCATACATGCGCCCTTACATTTTTCTATTTTATATCCAAAACATGACCCCTTTGAAGACTCAAGCCCGAGTATTTTTTCACAAAGATGATAGTTTGTTGCTTGTTCCTTTAAAAATTCTCGTGCTTGTTTTTTTGAGTTGTACACGCCGAGAAGGTTTTTTAGATCACCAACACAGATTTGTTTGCGCGTTTGCATTTGAACAGTTTTATACCCGTCCGTTGTCTCTTCTTTCAAAAGAAGGATCACGTTTTTTTTGTATCTGAGTGCTTTATTGTAAAATGGTTTTTCTTTTTTGATGAGTGCAGATTCTTTGAGGAGCGCTCCCAGTTCTCCTGCGGTTGAGATTGTCTCAATGCGTTTAAGCTGTCTGCTGATATTCATATCTTTTTCATATCGATGATCAGCCGTAAAATGAGAAAGGACGCGTTTGCGAATATTTTTACTTTTACCGATATACAAGGGCACTTCGTTTTCACCATAAAATTTGTAGACGCCGGGCCCTTCTGGCAATGCATCAATCAAATGTGTGTTGATTCGTGCTGGGATTGATGGTCGTTTAATTTGTCGATCCAGTATTTGAGTCAGCTCTTCTTGAGGAATCAATTTGGATACTTTTTTAAAAAATTGCCAGATAGCATCTGCATCATCATAAGCGCGATGGCGATTTTTACAGCGGATGTGGAATCGTTCTATAATCGCATCCAGATTGTGATGACGATGTTGAGGAAAAAGTTTGCGGGATAGCTTTACCGTACACAGCTGTTTTGCGGCAAGATTCATGTCATGACGTTTAAACTCATTTTTCAAAAAACCATGGTCAAAACGGACGTTGTGTGCGACGAAGATCGAATCTTGCAACAGTTCATACACCTCATCTTTCACAATCTCAAATGTGGGAGCGTCTGCAAGATCGTCTGGGGTGATGCCGGTGATTTGAGTTATGAATGAAGAAACATGCGTCTCGGGATTGATGAGTTGATTGTATTTTTTTACAATGCGATCGTTCTCAACCCTCAATATGCCAATCTCAATGACCCGATCATGGCGCGCACTGGTGCCGGTAGTTTCTATGTCAACGAAGGAGAAGGTCATGACATAATAGTATCGAAAAATACCTAAAAAACAATCGGTCTCACGAAAACGGCATTATTTCTTTATTTTTTTCCAGAAAAAGAGTGTTCCAGTGATGAGAAATGATAGGCCTGCGATATATGCTACAAGATGGCCAATTCCCCAGATCACCGATACTCCCGTTGTCCTTCCCCACCCCATCATTGAAGAACCATGTGATTTTTCCATCATACCCGATCCCATTCCAAAATAACCTTCATCACTGCATCCAAGATAATTTCTTCCCATTTGAATATGCATTGCTTTCAAAGATTCTGATTCTTTTCCCCCCATCATCTCATCCATTTGTTCATGTGCTTCTCCTGGGTGTATATTTTCCATTGCAGCATCGCCAATGAGTTCAAAATCTTCATCAGTCAGCTTGTCGCATCTGAGGTCTTTTTCAGTCTGGACATGATATTTATTCAAGATATCTGGAAGTACTGTTTCAATTGTCATATGTTCGCCTACTGAAGTATCACCGTTCTTCTCTCCCATGTGCGCACTGGTGGTTTGGGGAGCAAAGAGAAACATGGTAAATAGTATTAAGAATAAAGGGAAGATATATTTTTTCATAAGAATGATTAATGTTTAATAACGGTTGCGGTAATTTCCGCAGTCACTTTTGCAAAATTTGGATGATCAGTCTCAATAAGTATTGTTCGAGTTATGTCACCAAGATCAGTGTCATCCTTATGAACGGCTGGGTCAAATGAAACATTCACAATGGTAGATTCTTGAGGGGCAATTGTTTCGCTTTCAACTGTCGCGCTGGTACAACCACATGACGTGCTAATTTTTGTAATGTGTACAATCTGTGGCGTTTTATTGGTCAACGTAAAAGTAGTTTTTGCAACATCTCCATAAATGACCGTTCCCAAGTCTTGCGTTTCAGGTTGCATCGATACATTTACCCGCTGTTCTCTATATGCCTGTATGCCTCCATCAAGATCATAGATGGTTGTGTACCCCATTGAAGCCAATGTTTGAGATGCTTCACGGCTCATTGATCCCGAACGACAGTACACGAGAATGGGGGTGTTTTTATCTGTTGGCAGTTCATCTTTGTATTTTTTCAATTTATCATATGGAATGAATGTATCGGAGTCTGAAATATGTGATTGTTCGGGAATATGAACGTCAAGAACAAATGTTTGCGGATCCGCTGCTAACGCATCAAATTCATCTGGGTTGACGGACTGAATATGTGCTTCAGTCAATGGTTGTTCATTCTGATTTTTTTGGAAATAAAAATAGAGTCCTCCTCCAACAATAATCAAAATAAACACGGCAATAATGATATTCTTATTCATATAATTATTCATTCACTTCGGAAACTGCGGGTACTACATTTGCCTCTGCGGTAAATACCAGCTGTGGGTTTGATTTATCATTTGTCTCAACCATGATTTGTCTGACGATTGATCCGATGCCACTGGGACCATGAAATGCAGGGTCAAATGTGGCGATTACTTCTGCAGTCTCTCCTGCTGGAACTGAGGATACATATTGAGAATCAGTATGCATCCCAAATGTAGGTGAGGTCTCATTCCCTACTTTGACTTGTGCGGTTGTACACATGCAAGATGTTGAGATATTAAATAATTTCAATGGTTCGGTGCCCTCATTTTTTATCGTGTATGTTGCACTTACTTTTCCATCATTTATACCGATTGTCTCCCAGTCATGACTGGGTTCGCTCGTTATTGTTGCTTGTACCTTTGATGAGGCTTCAATTGTTGACGTTGTATTGCTGATCGAAAGCAACGCGTAACTTCCTCCAATAAGAATTACAATTGCGAGAATAAATCCAATGATCATTTTGATGCTCATACGTATTTATGAATTAATATATTTTTCAGGATGTTTCTTAAATTGTTCGAAGCATCCCGATGCACAAAAATAGTGTTCTTCACCATTTTCTTTCAATGCATACCCTGCGGTTTTTGGGCTGATTCTCATGCCACAGACCGGATCATGAACAAGTGGCAGAAGGTCGGTCATTTTTTGGGCAAAACCATTTGCAAGCTCATCATTTGCATGACGTTCAATGAGTATTTCACGAAGCAAATCACTTGCTTTGATAAAGTTTTTATGTGAAAGTTTGTAATAAATTTCTTTTCCATCTTTGCGAGTCGAGACGACATTGTATTTTCTTAAAATCATCAGATGCTGACTAAGATTTGCCTGTTCAAGATCGAGCATAATTTGAATTTCTGAAACGGTAAGTTCTTGATCTCTGAGCAAGTGAATAATCTCAAGGCGTTTTTCATTTGCCAAAGCTTTTAATAGTTGAGTGTGGAGATGAAATATTGTGTGATACATATTCGATAAATTGAATATAACATGAAGTTTACCTTTTTGTCAAGAAGATATTTAATGAGTATTTAAAAAGTCATTTCATTCAGCAGTCAACTTTGTCTTTCGCAAACTCATTGCATTGATAACAACAATTACACTAGACATGCTCATGAGGAGTGCTCCTACTGCAGGGGTGAGTCTAAATCCAAAAGGGATAAACAGTCCTGCAGCAGCAGGGATAGCCAGTACGTTGTACCCGACAGCCCAATATAAATTTTCTACCATCTTTTTATACACTTTTCTTGAGAGTACGATTAGTCGGACTAGATGTTGCGGATTGCTTTGGGTTAATACTATATCTCCTGCTTCTACCGCTACATCGGTTCCTGCCCCTATTGCAACGCCAGCATTTGCTTGTGTGAGTGCGGGTGCATCATTAACTCCATCT